>Ga0307478_10001103_pt1 | contig 24713 bp, 21 predicted proteins | sample atmos_gasesECM4C_2_FD_203713 | JGI IMG/M metagenome (GOLD analysis project Ga0307478, IMG submission 203713) | Hardwood forest soil microbial communities from Morgan-Monroe State Forest, Indiana, United States - atmos_gasesECM4C_05 | ecosystem: Environmental > Terrestrial > Soil > Temperate...
GCCGCGCGCGAGCACGCCGATGCCGCCGCGCAGCGCATCCGATGTCAGCGCCGGATCGCCGCTGCCCACGAGGTAGAGGTCACCCTCGAGCGTGCCGTTGCGCGGTTCGCCGAGCGCTTCGAGTCGCGTTTCGAACCGGTAGTCGGGGCCGAGCGTGAGCAACGCGGTGACGGCGACGAGTAGTTTGAACGTTGATGCCGGGATCGCGGCCGTGCGTTCGCGCCGCAAGAAGAGCGGACGGCCTTGCGAATCGACGATCGCGATGCCGCTCGTGGCCAGGGCCGAGAGCCCCAGCGGACCGCTCAAGCGCGCCCGCAAGCGGCTCAAGGCGGCCGCACTCCACGCCGGAGCTTTCGGTGCGGCCAGAAATTGCACCAATTGCACCGGATGCGGAACGGCGGCCGCTGATTGCCGCGCACAACCGGTGACGACGGCAAGAACGAGCGCGAGGAGAACGCGTGGAGCGGGCATGCTAAGCCGGTACCGTCGTGGGGCGGTCGCGGTCGCGCAAGCGGTTGAGATCGTCACGCAGCCGGTCGACCTCGTCGCGCAAACGCACGAGTTCGGGCGGCGTTTTGGCGGCGCCGCGAATGCGCATCGCCGCCTCGGCCGCGTCGCGCCGTAAGCGTCCGTCGCTCTCCGCGGTTGCCAGCCGGTCGAGCGCCGGCAGCAAACGCGCGTCGGCGAGCGTTTCGGTTGCGGCATACGTGGAGAGCCGCACGAGGTATGACGGATCGTCGAGCGCGCGCTCCAAGGCTTCAGCCGCCGCGGTGCGCACCGAATCGATCCGCGTTCCCAAGCGCGCCAGCGCACCGAGCGCCGCGCGCCGCAGGGGTTCGGCCCGATCCGCGCGCGTCGCGGCCACGAGCGGTTCGAGGGCGCGCGCATCGCCGAGCTCGGCCAGCCCGCGCACCGCACCGGCCGCGATCGTTTCGTTCCACGAACGCTCACCGAGGGCCGCGGCCAGCGCATCGAACGCACGCGGATCGCGCGTCTTCCCGAGCGCGGTCAACGCCGCGGCAACCACGAAATACGACTCATCCGAGCGCCGGTTCAAGAGCGCGCTCGCAACCTCGGCTTCGTGATAGGTTCCCAGCGCATCGGCGACTGCGCGCCGGACTTTCGGGTGCGGGTGCGCGAGCGCTCCGAGCAGTGCTTCGCGCGCGTAGGCGGAACGCGCCCGTCCGAGCACCGCCGCGATCTCGACCGCCACGCCCCAGAAGGGTTCATCGCGCAGCGCCGCCACGAGCGCTTCATGCGCGCTGCGCGCATCGTCTTTCCCCAGCGCCTGCGCAGCCCGGATGCGGGCAACCGGACTCGGATCGCCGCGCAGCGCGGCCGTGTGCCACTCCGTTCCGAGATCGTACGTCATGGTGCACAGCAGATAGGCGCCGGGGTCGATGCGAATCAGCGCAGGCTTCGCCGCAACCGCGATCACGAACGACTCGAGCGCACGCGCGACGTGTATTCGCACGCGCTGCTCACCTGCCGCCGGTCCGTCGCCGGCATCGCGCGCCACGCCGTCCGGCTGCACCGCGAGCAACCCCAGATCCAAATCGAACACGTACGGCGGCCGGCTCGCATCGATCGCCTGCTTTTGTTCGACCTCGAGCGTCAAGGCCGAGCGTTCGCCGTTCCAGGACGCGCGGATCTCCAACTCCGGATGACCGGCGCGATCGATCCACTGGGCGAAGAACTCGCGCACGTTGCGGCCGGTGCTCTGCTCGATAGCACGCACCAGGTCGATCGTCTCGACGCTCCGCGCCGCGTTCTCCTCGATGTACCTGCGCAACGCGCGCCTCATGCGTTCCCAGCCGAGTTCGCCGCGCAACATGTGCAGCACGGCCGCACCCTTTTCGTACAGATGGCGATCGAAAAGCTCGATCGGATCGCGGTAGACGTTGCAGACGATCGGGCGGCTGTAGCGTTCGCCGTCTTCGTCGAGGTAGCGCCCGACGATTTCGAACACGTCGCGCTGGTATTCATCCCAGCCGCGGCTCGCCTCCGCCCACACCGTCTCGAAGTACGTCGCGAAGCCTTCGTTCAGCCAGGCCTGCGACCAGTCGCGGCACGTCACCAGATCCCCGAACCACTGGTGCGCGAGTTCGTGCGCCACCAACGGTTCGCTCGAGAAATCCAAATGCGCGCGTTCGTCGTGCAGCGTGCGGTCGGTTTGCGTCGTCGCGCTCGTGTTTTCCATGCCGCCGAAGATGAAGTCGGCCACGGCGATCTGGGAATAGCGGGCGTACGGATACGGGACGCCGAGCGCCGCCCCGAACGTCTCGATCATGTCGGGAGTACGCCCGAACGAGCGCTCACCGTCGGCTTCGCGGCCCGGTTCCACATAATACGCGATCGGCAGCGGCGTGCGGGCCTGCTCGATCTCGCTGAATACCCCCACGACCATCGTGAGCAGGTACGTCGCGTGCGGGACGGCCTGTTCGTAGCGAAAGGTTACGCCGTCCGCGGACTCCGTACGCGACGTCAGCGCGCCGTTTCCCAACGCGAAGTGGCCCGGCTCGACGACGATCGTCGTAGTGGTAGTCGCTTTTTCGGAAGGATGATCGAAGCACGGCACCCAGGCGCGCGCATCGGTATCCTGGCTCTGCGTCCATGCCTGGCGCGGCTGGTCGATGAAGTAGAGGCCGCGGCGCGGCTCGATCGCGCGATAAGCCACCACGAACGAAACGGCCTCGTCGGCCGCGAGCGCGGCCGGCAACTCGATGGTCAGATGCTTGGAGGTCGCCGTAAACGCAAGCCCGGCACCGTTCACGTCGCGCACCGTGTCGATGGTCAAGTCCACCGCGTCGAGACGCAGCGTTCGCGCGCCGCCTTCGATCGCGCGCACGCGCGTCGTGACCTCACCGTGCAGCGTTTTCGTCGCGAAGTCCGGGCGCAGGTGTAAATCCAGATGCTCCACGCGCACGCTGCGGTCGGGGCCGTAGTGCGGCCGCGCACCGGGCAGCGCAAAGGGTAAACGCTCGGTCAAATTCCCGGCCTACAACCGCGCGGACGGCGGCAAGTAGCGCGAGTCCCACTGCAAGATGCGCAACGCGTGCGGGCGCGGCCCTTCACACCACGTCGTGAAGTAGAGCCGTGCCGGCACCAAGTGTCCTGAGGAGTCGTGAAACTCATAACCGAGGGTTGGCCCGGCCGTGACGCGCGTACATGCTCGACCGAGTTGTTGCACGAACTCCGGCCGCCCTCTGTCCGTGGGATGACCGGGACGCGGATACAAGGCTTCCTTGTCGACGAACAGGATACGATGCGGCTGCACGTCCGCGTCGTACCATCGCAACGCTTCTTTGCCTTCGGCGTTGTAGCCGATCACCACCGGCGGAACCTGGCCGTAGAAATCCATCGTCGATGAGAGCCCGTAGCCGTCGGTTACCACCGTCGCGTCGTTGGCCTCCATGATGTTCCGCACGTCGACGGCCAGTGAGGGCACGGTGAAAATCTCGAACCCGCCGGTGTTGCGCAACGTCGAACCCGTTCGCAAAAACTGTCCGTACACGAACCCCGGCTCGATCGCCGCAACGAAGATCAGCGGAAAGAGAATCAGCGCGGGCACGGCCGCGATGCTGGCCCAGATGACGCGCGCGCGCGCGCCGAGACGCACGAACACGATCCCGAGCGCGACACAGAGCGAGAGATATGCGCCGAACACCCAGTGGATCTCGACCGGCTCATGCACGTCGAGCAGGGTGAGCAGCACGATCAGCGGCACCGCGGTCCAATTGAGGAAGGCGTTCCGCACGTAGAAGATGCTCAACAAGGCACCGAACCACAAGCCCGGCGAGTACGCGGCAGCTTGGACCGCGTACAACGCGAGCGGCCGGTCCCACTTCCAGTCCTGCGCGTGCCGGCTCACCAGCGCAAACGCGATGGTCGCCCAGCCGTGGGTGGAGTTCCAGATCAGGAACGGCACGCACAGCACGCCCGCAACGAGGAACGCTAGCCCGAGCCCCTCACGCCAGAGGGAGCGGCGGCTCGGCATCAGCGCGTACATCACGACGCCGAAGATCATCGCGACCGCGAGGACCCGGGTGAGCAGCACGGCACCGAGCGCCACGCCGAGCCAGAGGTAATCGCGGCGCAGGTGCGAGCCGAAGGCGCGCACCGCGCAATACAAGGTCGCTGCCCACGCCGCCAGATACGGGCCGTCGGGCGAGGCGGACCCGAAGGCGACCGACGTCAGCGGCGTCAGCGTGATGGCCAGCGCCGTCACAACGCCCGCGCGCCGGTTGCCGTGGGCGAGCCGCGTCGCGGTCTTGGCGGCGAAGATCGTTGCGATCACGCCGCAGACGATGAAGCCGATCCGGACCGCGAACGGGTTCGTACCGAGCCAACTGAATGCGAAGATCGTATATGCGACGCCGGGCGGGTGGTCGCTGTATCCGAGCGCGAGGTGGCGCGACCACTCCCAGTAATACGCCTCATCGCCCGTGATCGGGACGTTGAACGCGGCGACGGCGCGCATCCCGGTGACGATCGCGACGATCGACCACGCGATGATGCCGAGACGATCCCAGGTGCGCGCTTGCAGCCGCGGCGCTGATTTCACCGCGCTACTCATGCGCCTCCACGAGGCCGCCGTTCACGCCCAACACCATGCCGTTGAAAAACCCGGCATCGTCGCCGACCGCAAAACAGACCGCGTCCGCGATGTCTTGCCAGCTACCGGCGTGACCGGTCGGGTTTTCGGCCGCGATCGCGAGCGACTGGGCGCGCGTAGCCGTTTTGTTACGGATGTCGCCGGGCTCGATCACGTTGACGGTGATGCCGTTCTTTGCTTCTTCAAGGGCGAGCGTGCGGGCAAACGTCACCACGGCCGCCTTGGCCGCGCCGTAAAGCGCCATCAGCTTCGCCGGTTGCGTGACGTGCGAACCGTTCATACCGAAGAACACCAGGCGGCCAAACTTGCGCGCGCGCATCCCGGGCAGCGCCGCCGCCGCAATCGCCACGGCGGAACCGAAGTTTTCATCGATCATCGCGCGGTAGTCATCGGCCGCGGATGACGCCGCGAATGCGCGCACGACGATCGGTCCGACGCAGTGCACAACCACGTCGAGCGGACCGCGTTGCGCTTCCACCGCGGTGACGAGTTCCACGCCGGCGGCGAAGCTGCCGAGATCGTTCGCAATAGCCAGCACATCGCGGTCATGTTCGGCGACGGCTCTGGAAGTCTCATCCGGCGGCGTACCGCCCGGACGGAAAGTAAATGCAATGCGATACCCAGCCGCCGCCAGCGCGCGCGCGACGCCCGCGCCGAGTCCCGACGCGGCACCGGTAACCAGCGCTACGCGAGAGGACAAGCGCCGCACACCTTTGTAAATGCGACCCAATGGCGGCTCCTACGAACGCGAGTTCGCGCATGCGGCCGGTCATGTTTTTGGCCGAAGACGCTTTCCAACTGCGCGGTTCTTACTGGGAAGCGCGCAACGACGAAGCCCTCACGCTGCTGCTGGTGCACGATCACAGCGCCGATCGCAGCGGGTGGGATCAGTACGTTCGCTTCTACCTCTCGCGCGGTTGGAGTGTGCTGTCGTTCGATCTGCGGGGCCACGGCGAATCCGTAAGGCAAGAAGCGCGCACCACCCTGCAACCGGCCGGTACTCCGGAGACTCCCTGGGAAACAGGCTGGCCGCTGGACCTCAAGGCCGCGCTCGCGTTTGCCGCCCGGCAACCCAAGGCCGACCCGGCAAAACGCGCGATCGTCGGGCTCGGCCTAGGCGCCGATCTCGCCTATGCGGCAGCGGCCCGCGGCTGGGGCGCGGGGAGCGTGGTATGCGTGAGCCCGGATGAAAGCCGCGCGCGCAGCCTCGCCGGACCGGGTGCCTTCACGCCACGTGGGATCTATCTGATGTACGGAGCGCTCGACCCGAACGGGAACGCAGCCGCGCTGAACCTCGCTTCAACCGCGGTCTTCCCCGCTGAGTGCGAATCGTATCAGGGCACGGCCCTGACCGGCATTCAACTCTGGAATGAACGCCAGCCCGAGATCATCGCCCGCTCGATCGCGTGGATCGAGCGGACGATATAGGCCGAGCCGCCCGCGAAGGTCTAGCGGTCGCCGACCGTACGGCCGGACGTAAAGCCCCAGTTCGCGTCGAACGGGGTGCCGTTGGTATCGGTACCGCTGACGTGGACTTCATGCCGGCCCGATTGCAGATCGGACGGCGGCGAATACACGATGCCGCGCGGTGACCGCGTTGCCTGATCGGTGACGTTCGCGCCGTCGAGTATGATGTGCAGCGAGTTCGGGTTGACGCGGCCGTCCGCGAAGTCGGCTTCGATCGTCGGGCGACGCGCAGCGATGACCGCGTTGCGCGCCGGACGGACGTCGCTCAGGATCAGCGAGGTACGATCGGGCGGCGGCGGCTGCAACGCTTGCGGCGGACCCGGGCGCGGCGGCGGGGCGCCCATCGGCGGACCACCTTCGCCCAGTGCGACGACGCGATTGCTCGCGTCGTAGTTCACGCTCGCGCCGAGCGCTTGCGAAACAAAGCGCAACGGAACGTAGGTGCTGGCGCCGATGATGAAGGGGGCGACGTCGAGCGTTTGCGGTTGACCGTCGACGGTGGCAGCCGTCGAGCCGACGTGGAGGCTGACCGAACGCTCATGACCCTTTTGCGCGTTGATCGTGCCGTTATCGTACACGACCGATGCGCCGAGCTGTTCGAACACGCCGCGCAGCGGCACGAAGACACGCCCGGCGCGTTCTTGCGGCGCGGGACTGAGGTTGAGCGGCGCGCCGTTGAGCGTCACCGAGACGTCGCTCTGTGCAAGCGCAATACTGCTGCACAACGCGAACGCTGCGATGGCTCCGCCCAGCGTGCGGGCGTATGGTGTGAGGTGAGGCAAGAGTGAGTCCTCCGTAGATGAGTACGGAGGGCCATGTACCCGAAATCCTCAGTCTTAGACCTTAATCGCTACTCGTGTGGGGAACGAACAGGCGCTCTTCACCCGCACGATGCTCGGCAGCAAGCGCGCGCCTGTCTGCGCGCTTCTCGATACCACCGGCAACCCACGCGTATACGACCGGCACGAGAAACAGCGTGAGGATGAGCGAGCTCAGCAAGCCGCCGATCAGCACCGTGCCCATCGATTGACGGAACTCGGCACCCTCGGACAATCCAAGCGCGAGCGGCAGCATGCCGAATACCATCGACGCCGTCGTCATGACGATCGGCCGCAAACGGATACCGGCCGCGGTTCGCATCGCTTCGAGCACGCGCAAGCCGCGCCGCCGCTGGGTGTTCGCGTAATCGACGAGGAGGATACCGTTTTTGGCGACGAGCCCGAAGAGCATGATGATGCCGATCAGCGAGAACAGGTTCAGCGTCTGGTGCGTCACGGCGAGCCCGTACAGCGCACCGACCAGCGCCAACGGCACCGAGAACATGATGACGAACGGCGTGAGGAACGAACTGTAGAGCACGACCATCAGGACATACACGAGCGCGAACGAGGTCAACATCGCGATACCCATGCTGCTGAACGTCTCGGCGAAGAATTTCGAATCGCCGTCGACGGCCAAGGCGACACCGGGCGGAAAGAAACCCGGTTGCTTGACGATCTCGTTGATTCTCTGTGTGACCGTGCCGAGTTTGGTGACGGTTGGATCGAAGCCGCCGCTCACGCGCGCGATGCGCTGCCGGTCCAACCGTTCGATCTTCGTCGGCGCGGGCGCGAAACTGAACGACGCGAGGTCGGATAAGCGGTAGAGGCTGACGCCGTCATTGGCGCGCACGTGGATTTTCTCGACGTCGGCTAACCGGTTACGCCACGCGGCGGGCAGTTGCACGCGCACGTCGACCAGTCCGGAATCCGTGCGCACGCGCGTTGCGACCGCCCCGCCGATCGCGATGCGGGCAGCCGTCGATACGGCGCCCGGACTTACGCCGAGCAAGGCACACTTGGCGCGATCGACGTTGATGTTGAGACGGTTGGTTTCGCTCTCGGTACCGGTATGGATGTTGACGGTGCCCGGGATTGCGCGAATCGCCGCTGCGAGTTTATCGGCCCCGGCTTGGATTTCGTCCTCGGGCCCGGAGAGCGTGTAGAAAATCGGGTCGGTGTTTCCCTCGCCGGCAACCGTTAGCACACCGCCCGGGGCGAGGTAGGACAAGGCGCGAATTTCCTTGATCACCTCGTTCGTCGCCGCGCGATGATCGGGATCGAGTTCGGTCGTGATCTTGGCCACGAACCCGCCGGTCGTCTCACCGTAGCCCGCCGGCTTCACGCCAACCGTCGAGAGCGTCGCATGGACGAAGGGCAGCTTCAAAACGGCGGCATCGAGCTGGTCGATCGCCGCCGCGGTCGTCGCAATCGGCGTTCCGGCACGGTAGGTGAGGGTTTCTTGAATCGAGCCGGTGCTCGAGGCCGGGATGAATTCGGACTGCACGAGCCCGGCGGCGGGCAACGCCAGGGCGCTGACCAGCAACGCGATGCACACCCCCAGCGTTTGCCAGCGGTGCTGCAACGCATAGCGCAGCGCGCGATCGCGATACCATGACGTGAGGCGATCGAAGCCAGTCTGAAACCACGCCAGCACCTGCGGCGGCGCGCTGCTCCGCTTGACGATCGACCAGCGCGCGGCCAGCATCGGCGTGAGCGTGAACGAAACGAGTAACGAGAACAGCGTGGCGACGACGACCACGATACCGAACTCCACCATGTACTTACCGACGATGCCCGAGAGAAACGCAATCGGCAAGAACACGACCACATCGACGAGCGTTATCGCGACGGCCGCTCCGCCAATCTCGGAGCGGCCGGCGTAGGTCGCATCGACCGGAGACTGGCCGAGATCCCGGTGCCGGGTGATGTTCTCCAGCACCACGATCGAGTCGTCGACGAGGATGCCGATGATCAGCGAGACGCCCATCAACGACACGGTGTCGAGCGTGAAATGCATCAAACGCATGACGATGAACGTCGAGAGCAAGGAGCTCGGGATCGCGATCATGACGACGAGCGCGTTGCGCCAGGCGTGCAGGAACAGCATCAGCACCACCGCCGTGAGGACGATCCCCTCGAAGAGGTTCTGTAAGACGCCGTCGAGCGATTTCTGGGTGTAGTCGGCGGGAACCGCGACCTCGTCGAAATGAACCATCGGATAGCGCGCTTCGATCGTCTTGAGCCGATCGCGGAGGATTGCGGTCGAATTGATCTCATCCGCGGTGATCACGCGGTTGACGCCGAGCACCACGGTCGGGGCACCGTTGAACTTCGAGATGATCCGCTGTTCGACGTGGCCGTCTTCCACCGTGGCGAGGTCGCCGATCCGCAGCCCGTTGGCGGCTGCGGGCGCAACGCCGTTGGCCAGCAGCGCCGTCGCAATCGGCAACGGGATCCCGAGGATGTCGCTTGCGCGCTCGATATCGGAGCGAATCGAAACGTCGGCTTCGGCCACCGGACTCTCGAGCCGGCCACCCGGTAGCGTCGCGTTGTTCTGGTTGACGGCTTGGAAGATATCCGCCACGGTTGCGCCGGTGCCCATCAACCGCAACGGATCCGGCGTGACGTGGAACTCGCGCTTGGCCTCGCCGCTGACGCTCACACTTTGCACGTTCGGCACGTGCCGGATATCCGGCACGATGTGCAGCGCCACGAGATCGGAGAGCGCGGTCGCCGAGAGCGCACGTGAACTCAATGCCAGCGTCAGAATCGGCGCCTGCGAGGAGCCTTGGCTCTTATCGACGAGCGGCGGATCCAAATCGGTCGGCATGTAGACCCGGGCCGTATCGACGCGACGCTGCACGTCGATCGCCGCATAATCCAGGTTCGTGTCGAGCCGGAACTGGACCACGACGGCGGCGATGCCGTCTTCGGCCGTCGCCGAGAGCTCGTCGAGGTTATCGATGCCGTCGATCTGGTCTTCGATCGGCTTGATCACGAGCCGCTCCATGTCCGCCGGCGAAGCGCCGGGATACGACGCGGTCACGACGACGATCGGAAACGTCACGTTGGGTTCCAGACTGCGGCCGACCTGAAAAAACGAAAACACACCGTAGATCGCTAGAGCGATGAACAGCATGGCAACGATGATCGGCCGCTGGACGGAAAACCGGGTCAGCCACATATGCTTGCTATATGCCCACGTCCAGGCGCTTGTTTCGAGGAAGAAAAACGGCCTGCTCGTGGGCGGGCCGTTGGAAATGACGTGGTGCGCGAGACTGGACTCGAACCAGCACGAGATTGCTCCCGCTAGCCCCTCAAGCTAGTGCGTCTACCAATTCCGCCACTCGCGCACGGGGACCGCGCGTAAGCATACACTGCCACGCGCACCCCCGCAAGTCCAAGCCGCCTAGGTTGCGGCTTGGACTTCGCCCGAGAGGACCTCTTCGATCTTGGTTTCGAGCCGCTCGAAGCCGCGGTCGCCTGCTTGGCGGTGCACCAGCTCGTGATTGGCATCGAAGAGGTAGTACGCGGGGACGAACTCGTTTTCGAACGCTTTCACGACCGCATGCGTGTTGTCGATGCCCAGCGGCTGGGTGATCCCCATCTCCCCATGGGCGTCCTCGGTCACCTTTGCGACGTCCAGTTCCTCGGGCCCGCGCGGCTGGTGGATCGCGATGACCTTGAGCCCGCGGGGCTCGTACGTGTCGCGCCAGCCCGAGACCACATCGGCCACGTTGTGACAGATGTAGCAGCTCACGGACCAAAAGTGGACCAGAACCGGGTGGCCGGCAAGCGCCTCATCCGAGGGCCGGCCGCCGTTCTCCCAGTCGGCGATGCCGTCCAGCGACGGCATCGGCGTTTTCAAACGTAACGGCATGAACGAACCCTAGGCGATCGTCAGCAGCGCCTTGCCGGGTTCCCACTCGGCCGGGCAGAGGCCGCCGGTTTGGAGGGCCTGGAGCACGCGGACCGTTTCGTCGACGCTGCGGCCGACGTTATCCGCGGTCACGACGGCGTACTTGAGCACGCCCTCAGGATCGATGATGAAGAGGCCGCGACCCGAGACACCCGACGATTCGTCGAGAACGCCGTATGCGCGGGCGACTTCCTTGGTGAAGTCCGACGCGAGCGGGTACTTCACGCCCTCGATGCCGTTCTTGGCGACCGGGGTGTTCAACCAAGCAAAGTGGCTGAAGACCGAGTCCGTCGAGCAGCCGAGCACTTCGGTGTCGAGACCCTTGAGCTCATCGAGGCGATCCGAAAGGGCGCGGATCTCCGTCGGGCAGACGAACGTGAAATCCAGCGGGTAAAAGAAGAAAATCAGCCATTTGCCCTTGTAATCCGACAGGCTGATCTCGGCGCCAAGGTTCTTGGCGCTGGTCGCGCCCTTGGTGCTCTTGAGTTTGAACGCGGGTGCGGGCTGTCCGACCTTCGCTAACACAGTACTTGTCCTCCAGTGACTTTTGATGTAGACTGAAAGTGAAATTCACTTTCACATCGCTGCCTGAGATTACCCCGTTTCGAATGAGCCCGTCAACCCCCCAACTCCCAGCCAATTACCGCCTGATCCTCGACGTCGTGAACGAGTTCGGAGCGGGTCGTCACGCCACGGCCCAAGAGGTCTTCACGCTGGCCCGCGAGCGGCAGCCGCACATCGGGTTTACGACGGTTCACCGTGGTCTCGCCCGGCTTCACGAGCTCGGGCACGTGCTCAAACTCGACATCTCCGGTGAAGGTTCGGCGATGTACGAGCCGGCCACCAGCGACCATGCCCATTTCCGTTGCACCACCTGCGGCGCTGTCGAGGACGTGGACTACGCCTGCGACGCGGCCACGCGCGCCCAACTCGAAGCCCGCCACGGCCTCGCCATCCGCCACGAGTCCATCACCTTTAGCGGCCTTTGCCGTTCTTGCGCTGCCGCCGTCTAGCGCGGACGCGGTTCCAAACGTAGGTTCCGCCCCAGTAGACGAACGCAAAGCTCGGAATTGAAACCAGCGCCATCGCCGCGGCGCGCGAGTCGTGGCGCACGAATTCCAGAAACACCGCTTCGAGCAAGAATCCCGCCGCCACCATCAAGAAAAAGCTTTTCAGCGACTTCATGCGTGCATGGCCGGCTCAGCGCGGGTTGGGATCGAGAGCGTCACGGAGACCGTCACCAAGGTAGTTGATCGACAAGGAGACGATCAGGATGCAGAGGCCGGGGAAGATCGCGACCCACGGCGCGATCGTGATGTTCGATTGCGCGTTCGCGAGCATGTTGCCCCACGACGCTTGCGGCGGCTGGATGCCGAAGCCGAGAAACGACAGCACGGATTCCGTGAGGATCACGTTCGCCACCGCCAACGTTGCCTGCACGATGATCGGCGCGACCGCGTTCGGCAGCAGATGCCGGAAGATGATGCGCACGTCACCGCTACCGATCGCGCGTGCGGCTTCGGTGAATTCCCGCTCGCGCAGGCTGAGAAACGACGCGCGCACGAGACGCGCCGTCGGCGGCCACGTCAACCCGCCGATCAAAACGATGATCACGACGAAGCTCAAGCTGGCCTTGTTCGACGTTGCCGAGACGATTGCCGTCAGCACGAGGAGCAGCGGCAAGAGCGGGATCGAGAGCACGACGTCGGTGAAGCGCATGATCCAGAAGTCGCTCCAGCCGCCGTAGTAGCCGGCGATCGCGCCCAGCACAGATCCGATCACGACTTGCATCACGACGGCCGATATCGCGACCGTCAACGAGATCTGCGCACCGGCGATCAGCCGCGCCAGCAGATCGCGGCCGTTCTCATCGGTACCGAGCACGTGGCCCGCGATGCCCGGCGCCAGCGGGTAGCCGGTCCAGTTCACTTGGTCGATCGCATTCGGATCGACCGGATACACGAAGTGTCCGAGTGCGGCGAACGTCCCGATGATCGCCAGCACGATCGCCCCGAAGAGCGCCACGCGATGCCTACGGAAGCGTTTTGCCGCCACTAGCTATACTTCACGCGCGGGTCGAGCCACGCGTAACACACATCCGCCAGCAGGTTCGCAAGCACGACGAAAAGCGCGGTGAGGCACATGAACGCCATCAAAACGGCGAAGTCGAACTGCCCGAGCGCGTTGATGAACAGACTTCCCATGCCGGGTATTGCGAAGATATGCTCGGTGACGACGGCGCCGCCGACGAGGTCCGGCAGCGTGAGCGCGGCGATCGTGACGATCGGGATGAGGGCGTTGCGGAACGCATGCCGCATGATCACGTTGAAGCGCGTCACGCCTTTCGCCGACGCCGTTCGCACGAAATCCGAATGGATGACTTCGAGCATCGATGAGCGCATGAAGCGGCTGAAGAGCGCGAGATAGGCCAGTGACAGCACGCTGACCGGCAGGATCAGGTGCTCGATGCGGTCGCCGAGATCGAAGCCCTCACTCGAACTGATGCCCGCCGACGGCAGCGCAACGTGATATCCGCAACACGTGAACCCGTTGACGGAGAACGCCAACTGCAGCATGAGCGCAAACCAGAATACGGGCATCGATTGCCCGCAGAACGCAAGCGTCGTGAGCAAAAAGTCCACCCACGTGTACTGCTTCACCGCTGAAATGATGCCGAACGTCATCCCGAGGATCAGCGCGATGCCGATCGCGCTGCCCATCAGCTGCAGCGAGACCGGAATGCGGTCGGCGATGGCCGTGCTGGTGAGCTCCGAATTGGACATCGAATAGCCGAAGTCGCCGTGCGCCACTTGTCCGAGCCAGTGCAGGTATTGGATCGGTACCGGCTGGTCCAGGCCCAGGTTGTGTTTGAGGCGGACGATGTCGGCTTCGGTGATATGCGGGTTCTGCAGGTACGGCGTGAGTGGACCGCCCGGGGCCGCGCTGATGATACCGAACAAGATCATCGAGATCAGCAATAGCAGCGGAATGCTCTGCAAGATACGCCGGACCACGAACGTGAGCACGCGAGTTAGTGCGAGTCGGATCCGCTGTTCTTGGCATCGGTGAGCGGCGCGCTCGAGGTCACTTTGATCGTTTCGGGGCGCCCGGGATTCCCCGTGACGCGCGTCTGCGATTGCGGTGGCGGCGCTGCCGGGGCAGGGGCCGGCGCGGCGGCGCCGGGCGCCTTGCTCGCCGCAATTTTCTCCTCTTCCCCCGCCGTCAACGGACGGTACTTCGAAGCAAGGGCCGTCACCGTGGAACGCAACTGCGTGAGCGTAAACGGCTTGTTGAGAAAATGATCGGCGCCGGCGCTCTTCGCGCGCGCGTCCATCGCGTAGTTGCTGTGACCGCTGATCATCAAGATCGGCAGGCGCGCGGTCTGCGGGTTCGCGCGGACCATCGTGATCAGCTCGATGCCCGAAATGCCGGGCAACATGAAGTCGCTGATCAGAATGTCGTAGGGCTTATCGCGCTGCAGATGGACCAGCGCGCTCTCGGCATCAGGGCACACGGAGACTTCGAACGACGCGTTGCGTAAGATCGTTTTGATGAGCGTGCAAATCTCAGGGTCGTCGTCCGCGACCAGCACCCGCCAGGCCATACGTCCTCCCACGTTCGAGTGCGGGCGATGGGGGCCTACAAGGAGCGGGGGGGAGTTGTAAAGGCTGCGTTACTTTCCGTCGGCGGAAACGTAAGGGTTTCCTCACGCCCGCCGGCTACCAGCGTGAGTGCCAGGCCGCAGAGCATCGCCCAGACGATTGCGCCGAGCGTGAGCGTCCAACTCCACCAGACCCCGCCGGTCAGTGCGGTGAACAGAAAATACGTACCGTAGTAGACGCCCGGCACGAGGGCTCCGAATAGGCCGAACGCGACCGGACGCGAGCGCGCGGGATGCAGGAACGCAACGATGAGATCGCCGGCGGCCCCGGCCGCGATGCTCATCACGAGGTAGGTCGCGAGGATCATCGTGTCGTTGGTCAGCGCGGCGGCAATCATCCCGTTGGCGAGCACGAAGAGGATCGTCAGCGCTCCCGGACGCAGCCGGAAACGCGCGACCGCCCACGCACACACGCCCATCAAAATCAGCGCTTGCAAGATCACGATGGCGATTCCGGATCCGGTCTTGAACATAACGAACGTCATGTTGGTGAAATAATCCGGACTGTATGCCGCGCCATCGGGCGGCGCATACAATCGAGCGGCTCCCGGATCGAATGCGTAGGCGGTGCCCAGATGAATGAACTCCAACCACGTCGCAAGCGCAAACAGCAACGGCAACTGCGAGCGCAACGTGCTCAGCGTCGCTCGCTGCTCGAGCGCCGAACGGATCGGCGCCCCGACCACGAGCAGCACGCCGAGGCCGATGATCAGGTGGGTCGGACTCGTCACGGCCTCGACGCGATCTTCGACGCCGAAGAACGTGTGCCAAATCAGATCTCCCACGCCCCCGAGGAAAAAAATCGGAATGCCCCACAGCGCCGTTTGATACGCGGCAGGCAACGCGTTCATTCCGGTGAATCCGAGGGCTACATTCCGCCGCGCGAAGACCAACACGATGAGCGACCCGGCGACCATCGCACTGTAAAACGCCGCATGGTACGGGGTGAAGAACGTTTCGACGGGGACGTGCAGATGGGCCCAACTATCCAGCAAGAATCCCGCCGCGAGCCACAAGCCCACGACGCCGACAAGTAAGTCGACCGTCGCGTTCGGCGGCGCCGGTCCGACCCGAGTCTGGGAAACCGTCCTCGGCGTTTCCGGGCGGCTGATGACCGCGCTCATTGCGAGTGTCGTCCTCGCCGGATGCGTTCAAGCCCTGCCTCCGAAGCCGAACTCGCTCTTCGTCACGGCGGCTGCACCCAAGAATTGGCCGGCCCCGCATCGCGCGAACGTGGCCGCGCCGCCCGAAATTCAAGCGCTCCGCTTTTCCAGCCTCGACGTGCGTGCCGGTTCAGAGTGGGACGGCGACGTCGTCACCAGCACGAATACGGCGAGCCTCGAGGTCGGCACCAACCTCTTCGATTTCTCGGCGCCGCGACCGGAGCCGGGCCGGTTCCGCTTTCATTTCCACGTGATCGACGTTCCCGCGCTGATGGTGCGGCCGTACACCCTTCACGTCATCGCGCGCAACACGGCCGGCGAACAGCGCGAAGTGGACGTGCCGTTCCGGATCAGCGGACGCAACGCCGGCTCCGCCTTCAACGCAGACGCCCGCAGCACCGACGCCCTCGCCGCGCCGCCGCTGGTCGATATGAACGGCGCGAACGTGGACCTGCAACGCGGCGTGACCGTGCTGTCGTTCATCTACACCCGCTGCCCCGACCCGGCGATGTGCCCGCTCGTGACCGCCAAGTTCGGGCGCATGGCGATCCTGCTCCGTGACACCCCCGTCCATTTACTCGAGGTCACGCTCGACCCGGCCTACGACACGCCGGCCGTGCTGCGAGCCTATGGGCGTGCGGCGGGGGCCGATGGTGAACGCTGGACCCTCGCAACCGGCGCTCCGGCGTCGATCGCCGCTTTTGCCGAGCGCTCCGGCCTCTACGTCGACCGTCCGCGACCTGGGCTGATCCTCCATACGGAAGCGGTGCTGATCGCGCGCGACGGCTTCCTCGAGAACACGTTCGCTGGCAATGACTGGACCGCGGCCGAGGTCGCCGCCGAGGCGCGCTCGATCGCTACCCTGCCAGCCAACCCGTTGGCGCGCTTTGCCCTGCGGCTCTTCGGCGGTGTGGTCCGGACCTGTGGGGCGGCCCTGGCCAGCGGTTTCTCCCCGATCATGCTCTTGACGCTCGTGGGGGCCATCCTGATCGCCGGAACCCTCATTTTCGCCGGCCGCCGCCGGATTTGGACGCTGCTCGCCCGCCACTGAAGCTTTTTGTCGCACGAGCGATAGAAAAGCAGTAGTTCAGCTCAGGATAATTGGGTACAGTCGTACGGCTACCCAACCGAAGGGGCAGCCGGGCGGCCGACCCCTCGAAGCCCGCGCCACCGCCAGCCGACGCAAGCGGAAGCTTTGCAAACTTGGCGGCCGGGGCACAACTTTCGAGTGACCGCTTACGTTACTTCCGATAGGTCCAAATCTAGAAACGAACGAGGTTCCCGTCATGTCCACCCCCACTCCAGAGCGCAAGCCCGGCATGAGCGTCCGCGAAGCCGGCCAAAAAGGCGGCGAGACCGTCAAGAAAAAGTATGGCCCCGAATTTTACGAGATGATCGGCCGCAAGGGTGGTCAGGCTACGAAAAAGGCCCATGGTCACGCTTTTTACGAGGCCATCGGTAAAAAAGGCGGCAAAAAAGGCGGCGAGGCCACTCGCGACCGTTACGGCCCGGCTTTTTACGAAGAGATCGGCCAAAAGGGCGGCCAGAAGGTCAAAGCCCTGATCGAGCAAGGCAAAAAGGCTGCCGCCGAAGCGGCCGCCGCTGAGAAAAAGGCCTCCTAACTCCCCACGCAAGCGCGCCGCTCCTCAGCGGCGCCTGGCTTGGGGGCCGTCCGATTCGTGCCGCGCCGCGACGATGGGATGCTTGAGGCGGCCACTCGAAGCAGTCCACACCATGCCACTCGAGCGTCACCCTGGTTCCACCCCGCATGCGGCGGTCGCCGACGTCGCGGCTGCGTTGGCGGATTGGACCCGCGGTTCCGGTCCAATGCTGGCCCGGCTGGCAACGGCACTCGAGTCCGCCGTGCTGCGTGGTACCATCGTGGCCGGAACCCGCTTGCCTTCGGAGCGCGATCTGGCCCAGCGGCTCGGGATCAGCCGCAGCACCGTCGTTGCCGCCTACGACCGGCTGAAAGTCGACGGACGCGCTCATACCCAACGTGGCAGCGGAACCTACGCCGGACCACCCGGTCCCCTGGCGCGCGGCGGCCGTTTCTCGCCGGGCCACTTGGTCTCGATCGTCGACAATCGCGACGGTCCACGTCCGATGGTGGAATTCACGATCGCGGCGCTGCCCGGTTCGCGCGAACTTGCGCCGGCCGGTGAGCGGCTCGCCAAGCTGCTCCAGAAGCTCTCGCGCGAGACGCCGGGCTATCTGCCGCTCGGATTGCCCGCCCTGCGGCGCGAGATCGCGCGCGGCTACGCGGCCCGCGGGTTGCCGACCGATCCCGAACAGATCATCGTCACCAGCGGCGCGCAGCAAGCCATCGCGCTCGTCGCCCAACTTTTCCGCGGCGACCGCGTGGCGATGGAGGACCCGACGAATCCGGCCTCGCTCGACGCCTTCCGCGCCGCCGGCGCCGACATCGTGGCCATCGCGGTCGACGGCGACGGCGCCAACGTCGAGGAACTCGACCGGCTGCCGGTCGCGCGCATGCCGGCCGCCGTTTACGTCGCCACGACCTACAACAACCCGACCGGTACCGTGCTCTCGCCCCAGCGGCGCGTCGCGCTCGCGCAGATGGCCGAACGCGAAGGCTGGACGATCGTCGAGGACGAGACGCTCTGCGATATCTCGATCTACGACGTCGCACCGCCGGCGCCGATCGCGGCACTCGAGGGCGGCGCGACGGTGCTCTCGATCGGCTCGGCCTGCAAGCTTTTCTGGGGCGGGCTGCGCATCGGATGGGTGCGCGGTGAAGCCCACATGATCAGCCGCATCGCACCGCTCAAGATCGTCGCGGACCTCGGCACGTCGCTGGTTGGGCAAGCGTTGTGCGCCGAACTTTTGCCGTTGCGCGATCGCGTGCGCGATGAACGCCGCGCGCAACTTACGGAACGTTATCGCACGCTGGTCGGCGCACTCGAAGCGGAACTGCCGTCATGGAGCCGCAACGAACCGCGCGGCGGCTCGTCGCTCTGGATCGAATTGCCGCACGGAGATTCGGCCAGTTTCGCGGTGGAAGCGGCGCGCTTCGGCGTGACGATCGCACCCGGACCGGTGTTCTCATCGGCGGAGCGACACGCGCGGCGCTTGCGGCTGCCCTTCGTGCTCGATCCGGACGTGCTGCTGGCCGGTGTCGAGCGCCTCGCCGCAGCGTGGGCCGCCTACGCACCGCGCGCGGCCACGCTACCGCTCGACGCGGTCGTCTAAACCTGAGCGTTGGCTAAGAACGTTTTGCGGGCACCGGGCGGGTAGCGCGCGAAGGCCGCGCCAGACGCTACTTCCGGAGGCACTCATGAATCGACAAACCGCTCTTTCGCTCATCGCTTTGGGTACGCTCGCGCCGACACCCACATTCGCACAATCGATGACGATGCCGATGCCGGCGCCCTCACCCGCCAAGATGTCGCCGATGCCGACGGCTGCGGAACAACCGTTCATCGCGAAGATCCAAGCCGACATTCCGAAACGCTATCCGACGATCGCGTCGGCACAGAAAGCCGGCTACTTCCAGTACACCGGTGAAGACAATACCGGCGCGATCAGCTACGTCAACCTCAAGGTGTGGAACGCGATCGACCTCGACGTTCCCAACCAGCTCTGGTACGACGCGCAGGGGCGTCTGCTCGGCGTCGACTACACGATTCTGGCGAATCAATCGCCGAACGCGCCCACGTCGCTGTTCGGTTACGCTATCGATCCGTCGCGCTGGGTCCATCGCGGCGCACATATGCACTGGGGCTTCACGGCGGCCGACGGTTCGCTGCACCTCGGTGCGATGCCGGTGCAAAAATTCACCGATGCGGGCGGCACGCCGAGCGAAAACGCACCCGATATCCCGGCCAACAAAGTCGCGCTGGTCAAGACCGGCCTGCCCGGATTGACCGATCCGTCGCAAGTGAAGTTCGTCTTCTTGCACCCCGCGATGTGGGATTTGGTCCCTTGGGTGTTACCGAACCCCAGCGGCGCATGGGCCGACGCCAACCCCAACGTCATCCCAACCCCAAAGAAACCAACGCCCAACTCGATGTAACCAAGCTATCACCCCAACCAAGCTGTCAGCGTAACCGAGTTGTCAGCGTAAATGAGTTGTCACCCTGAGCAAAGCGCCCATAGGGCGCGTCGTCGAAGGGGCGCCACGATCGTCGTTGGGTGGCTGTCCCTCGACGACGCGCCCTATGGGCGCTTTGCTCGGGATGACATAGGGCCCCGGAATGGGGGGCGGGTTATTCGTTGGACCAGTAGTCTTTTAGGGCTTTGCCGCGGCTCGGGTGTCGCAGTTTGCGTAAGGCTTTGGCTTCGATTTGGCGGATGCGTTCGCGCGTGACGCCGAACTCCTGGCCGACTTCCTCGAGCGTGCGCTGGTGGCCGTCTTCGAGACCGAAGCGCAAGACCAAGACCTTGCGTTCGCGCTCGGTGAGGTTTTTGAGCACGTCCTGCATCTTCTCTTTGAGCAGCATGACGCTCGCGGCCTCGGCCGGGGCGATCGCTTCCTGATCTTCGATGAAGTCGCCGAGATGCGAATCTTCTTCTTCGCCGATCGGCGTCTCGAGCGAGATCGGTTCTTGCGAAATCTTGATGACTTCGCGCACCTTCTCGGGGGTGAGGCCCATCTCGCCGGCGATCTCTTCGACCGTCGGGTCGCGGCCCAATTCTTGCAGCAGTTGGCGCGAGATCTTGATCAGCCGGTTGATCGTTTCGACCATGTGCACCGGGATCCGGATCGTCCGCGCCTGATCGGCCAGCGCGCGGGTGATCGCTTGCCGAATCCACCACGTGGCGTAAGTCGAGAACTTGTAGCCCTTGCGGTAGTCGAACTTCTCGACGGCGCGGATCAGGCCCAGGTTGCCTTCTTGAATGAGGTCGAGGAAAAGCATGCCGCGGCCAACGTACTTCTTCGCGATCGATACGACGAGCCGTAAATTGGCTTCGGTCAGGCGGCGCTTCGCGTCTTCGCCCGCGAACACGATCGCGTTGTTGGCCGTGCCGTTCTTGGGCGCTTCGTTCTCGCCGGCCTCGATCGCCATCGCCAGACGCTTCTCGTCGTCCATCGACAAGAGCGGCACGCGGCCGATCTCCTTGAGATACATCCGAACCGGATCGTCGAGCGCGAGCCCGGCCGGCATCGGGACCTCCTCGGCCTCCGCTTCCGGCTTCTCTTCCTTGGCCAGTTCCTCGACGACCTCGATACCGAGCGTCGAAATCTCTTCGAACAGCTCATCGACGCGTTCGGGCGTGACGTCTTCGACGTTGTCGAAAACGGCGTTCACTTCCTCATACGTCAGCGAACCGCGCTTCTTCCCACGGTCGAGGAGCTTCTTGATCTGTTCCTCTAGCGGAATTTGCGGCGCGTCGACCGTAACGATCGCGGCTTTTTTACGTGCCATGCTTTTCTCTCACCCCCTTTCCTGATATAATGCTGGACCTCGCCGTTTCGGTGGCCTGAACGCTGGGTCATCCTTTGGTTCGGGCTGCGTGGAGCGCGCTGTGCTCTGCCCGCAATTCCTGAGGCACCGGCTGACCGGATTCAAACAGGGCGGTCATTTGCGCATCGAGCTCGCGGAATCGCCGGTGACGATCGTCCGCGGCGAAACGCTCGATCGTCCGGTCGAGATACGCACGGCGTGCCTCGGAGTCGGAAAAACGGATGATTCGCGAGCGTTCGGCGCCCGCGATTGAAGCGAGAACCGCCGAGACGTCACCATCGTCGCTAAACAGCGCGAACACATCCGCTGGTTGCAGCAGCGCGCCCGCCTGCTCGCGCATGTGAGCGTAGATCCGGCGCAAGGACGGCTCCCCGAAGCGCTCGGGCCCGATGCGATCGGCGTATTCGGCAACCAAGCCCGGCTCCGAGACGAAGATCGCTAGGCACGACGTCTCCCACGAGGGCGACGCCACCGAACCGGGCCGGATCTTGTCCGAGCGCCGGATGTCGATCATCTGACCTTCACCGTATTCCAGGCGCGCGCCGTCGGTGATCTGCAGGCGCGCCTTGCGCAAATCCTCGACGTCGACGCCCAGTTGCGGCGCGGCGTACGTGCGCCAGTGGTCCCACTCGGCACGCGGGAGGGTCCGCACCAAGATCTCGGCTTCACGCGCGATTTGAGCCCGGCTCTTGAACCCGGCGCGGATCTCGCCGATCCGGCGGTCGATCTTGAACTGAATCCACGGGATCGCGTCGTTCAAGCGCGCGCGGAAGCCCTCCGCGCCGTTCGCCCGCACGTAGCTGTCGGGATCCTCGCCGGCTGGTAACTGCACGATGCGCGCGGCCAGCCCCTCGTTGACGAGCGTGTCGATCGATTTGGCGGCCGCGGCTTGTCCGGCCGCATCGCCGTCGAAGCAGATGAACACGTTTTCGGTGGCCTTCCGCAGTCCGCGCGCTTGCTCGGCGCTGAACGCGGTTCCGAGCGAGGCGACGGCGTTCGTGATGCCCGCTTGGTGCAACGCGATGCAATCGAGGTAGCCCTCGACGATCACGATATTGCCCTCGCGTTGCGCCGAGCGCCGAGCGATTCCGAGCGCGAACAGAAAGCGCCCCTTCGTGTACACGGGGGTCGTGGTGGTGTTGAGATATTTCGGTTCGCCTTGGCCGATCAAGCGGCCGCCGAACGCGATCGTTTCACCGGTCACGGCGTGGGTCGGAATCATCAGGCGGTCGCGGTAGAAATCGTAGTACCCGCGCTGACCCTGCTTGACCAAACCAGCGGTGGCCGCAAGCGCCCCGTCGACGCCTTCGCGCTGCAGCTCCGAAACGAGCCCGTCCCAGCGCTCGGGTGCGAAACCGAGTTTGAACTGCGCGATCGACTCCGCGCTGATACCGCGTTCGGCGCAGTAACGGCGGCCTTTCTCGCCTTCCGCTTCCGCGGTAAGCAGGTGATGGAAAAATCGCGCGGCGACGTCGTTGGCGTGATAGATCGCTTCTTTTTCACTGCGCACGCGCGCCGTCGCCGGGTCTTCGTTCTCGAGCTGGATACCGGCCCGTTTCGCCAGCACGCGCATCGCGTCCACGAAGTTGAGGTTGTCGTGCAACTGCACGAAACGGATCACGTCGCCGGCCGCGTCGCAGCCGAAGCACTTGAAGAATCCGCGATCCGGATGAACGTGAAACGACGGCGTCTTCTCGCCGTGAAACGGGCACAAGCCCACGAGGTCGTTGCCGCGTTTGCGCAAGGACACGACCGCGCCGATCACTTCACCGATGTCGGTGCGAGCGAGGATATCCCGCTTTACGCCGTCGTCGATTCGCACCGTACACCCGTTCGACACGCCGCATGGGACCCTCCCTTGGCGCCGAAGTGCGTAGCCCGTGGCCAAAGGCAAGCGGATCTTCGATCCAATCCACCGGTTCATCGAACTCGACGCGGGCGAAGTCGCGCTGCTCGAGGTGCCGGCCGTGCAGCGCCTGCGGCGGCTCCGGCAACTCGGACTCGCTTACCTGGCCTTCCCCTCCGCCGAACACTCGCGCTTCACGCACGCGCTCGGCGCGCTCGCGATCGGCACGCGCGCGCTCGAAGCGCTCCGCAACTATTCGCCCAGCGCCTTCACCTCTGAGCGCGACTACGCCGATCAGCGACGCTTGCTGCGCGCGAGCCTGCTGCTGCACGATGTCGGCCACGGTCCGTTCAGCCACGCCTGCGAATCCGTCCTCGGCATCCGCCACGAAGCCCGGACCGAACGCATCCTCGCCCGCGCGGAAATCGCGCATGCGCTAGCAGCGCTCGACGTGGATGCAAACGAGGTGCTGGCCCTGATCACCGGCGCCTCGACACGCTATCCCGTCTTACGCGAACTCGTGTCGGGACCGAATCTCGACGCCGACCGGATGGATTACCTGCTGCGCGACGCCTATTTCACCGGTGTCGTGAACGGGCGCTACGATGCGGAACAACTGATCGCGTCGCTGCGCGTATTCGATCATGACGGCCGTCAGGAGCTCGGCGTCGACGGCCGCGGCGTGGTGGCGCTGGAAAGCTTCGTTCTGGCGCGCTACTGGATGTTCGCCACGATCTATTTCCACCACACGACGCGCGCGTTCGAGCGCGTGCTGCGCGCGGGCCTCGAGGAACTCTGGCCCGACCCCAAAGCGCTCGAACCGATCGATGAATTTCTGGCATGGGACGATTTTCGCGTCGTCGATGCGATGCGCACGTCGCAATCCGACGCCGCCCGCGGACTGCGCGAGCGCGTGACCGTCTACGGCCTCGCCGCCGAGTTCAATGCCGAACGCGACCTCGTCACCTACGAGGCCTGCGAACGCGAATTGCGTTCGGCCTACGGGGATGCGGTGTGGAGCGATTCGCAGGAACAATTGCTGCACCGCTTGCCTCTCGGCGGCGACGATGAGCAACCCACGGTGCGCGTGCACGTCACCGGCCGCATCGTCGATGCCCGGCAAGCCTCCGACCTCATCGGAAAGCTCAGCGGCAAGGCGTACTGGCGCAAGCTTTTCGTGCGCAAGGACCGCGTGCCGCTCGACGAGGCGCGCAAGCTCTGTGCGGGGATCATCGCCAGCGGCGGCATGCCGTCGCTCTTCGATCTGAGCCGGACCGATTAACGTCACCTAAGAGTTGGCTGAGCCCGGCACGGCTCCCAGGTAAACGGCGTTCCCTAGATACCATGTTTCGCTCGCTCGCTGTCCTCGTTCTCGCCGCACTGAGCCTTGCCGGATGCAGCGGCGTCGAGGCAGCCTCCACTCCGAGCACCGGCGTAGCGACCCCGAACTTGCCCTGTTCGTTGCCTTACGGCACCCACGTCACGTTGCTTTCGCCCCTGCCCGGCAGCACGGGCGTGGCAGCCGGGCTCGCGCCGGTCGTTTTGGTCGCCTCGCGCGAGCTGCCCAAGACCGTCACGGCCGTGGCCGTGAGCGCGAAGGGAACGGCCACCTCCGGCAGCCCGCTGGAACGCACGGCAAAGCCGGCCTACGCCGCAAGCAGCGCCTTCCCGCACCCGGTGTACTATCGCGCGACCGCGCTGAATCTGCGCGCGAAGCGCCACTATACGATCGCCCTGGACGACCTCGCCCAAAACGGCTGTGCGCCCTATGCCAAGGTCACCGGGAACGCCC
>Ga0307478_10001104_pt1 | contig 24712 bp, 20 predicted proteins | sample atmos_gasesECM4C_2_FD_203713 | JGI IMG/M metagenome (GOLD analysis project Ga0307478, IMG submission 203713) | Hardwood forest soil microbial communities from Morgan-Monroe State Forest, Indiana, United States - atmos_gasesECM4C_05 | ecosystem: Environmental > Terrestrial > Soil > Temperate...
GGAAGGAGATAGAATCGAGCGTCGTCGCGGCCGTGCGCCGCGTGGGAGCCAGCGGCTGGTATATTCTCGGCGAGGAAGTCGAACGGTTTGAGAACGAGCTCGCGGAGCTTTCCGGCGTGAAGCATGCGGTGGGGGTGGGCAACGGAATCGATGCTCTCGAGATCGGGCTTCGTTGCCTGGATATTCGAGCCGGCGACAAAGTGCTTACGACACCTTTCTCGGCGTTTGCTACCAGCCTGGCTATCATCCGCGCCCATGGTATTCCCGTGTTTGCCGACGTTGACGGCACGGGCAACATCGATCTGGAGCAATGCCGCACCCTGCTGTCGCGCGACCGATCCATTCGTTTTTTTCTGCCAGTGCATCTTTACGGAAACCCAGTCGACCTGGAGGCTTTGGCTTCCTTGAAGGATGATTTTGAGCTTTCCGTCGTAGAAGATTGCGCGCAGGCCATCGGCGCGAGGAGTCGCGGCCGTCTGGCCGGCACGGTGGGCCAGGTCGCCGGTCTCAGCTTTTACCCGACGAAAAATCTCGGCGCGTTAGGCGATGGCGGCGCGGTGCTTACGAGCGATCCATCCATCGCCGAGCGCGCGAAAAGCCTGCGTAATTATGGACAAAGCTCTTTGTATGTTCATTCAGAACTCGGTTTGAACAGCCGGCTCGACGAGCTCCAGGCGGCAATTCTTCGAGATGCGCTTCTCCCGAATCTCAACCCCTGGACGCGCCGCAGAATCGAGATCGCGGCCCGCTACCAGAGTGGGATCAGCCATCCCGATATTCAGACGCTGCCAGTGCCGGTCGGTTCCGGGGCCGTGTGGCATTTGTTTCCTGTTTTAGCGCGAGAAGGAAAGCGCGATTCGCTCCGTGAACATCTGCGACGCGCTGAAATCGCAACCGGTATTCACTATCCCCGGATCATCCCTGAACAACCCGCGTTGAAGGACCTCCAACTTTATGAAAATGCTGGTCCCGTGACGAAGGCGGATCATTTCTCCCGCTGCGAACTGTCGCTGCCAATCCATCCGTTTCTTACGAATGACGAGGTCGACGCGGTGATCGGCGCCTGTAACGCGTGGGAGCCGTAAAAGCATTGGCGCGGCGAACTCCTGCCAACATCACCGACAGATCTAGAACTGTTTTTCGTAATCTTCCCGCATCGGAGAGGTCATTCGCGCCTGCCAATAGCTGGCCGTATTCGCCTTGAAAGCAACCTCAATCGCGCGCTTCCCGAAAAGCCGCTGGAGCAGGCCGATCGGTGTTACGACGAAGAAGAGGACCATCGTCAAAAGAATTCGAGTGACGATCCATCCAAGCGCAATCGCGACAATCATCCATGGACCGTGAATCCATCTCAGCCGCAATGGAGTCAAGGCGGCAACAAGGACCATGACTGTGCCGATTGAGATCAGAGGCCAGCCGGCGCCCCGATGACGCCACAACAAGACACAACCCAGGAACAGAATTACAAACCCGACCGTGAACCCAAAGCGTCTTAATGCGCGCGGCGACCGGTCGAGCTTCCGATATTCTTCGTTAATCCAGGACATCGACGGCTTCGCTCTTGACTACGTTTGCGGGGTTTTGCTGTGCTTTATCGAGAAGGAAATTTTCCAGCACAAGATAATCCATCTCCGTGCGCATGAAACATCTGAAGGCGTCTTCGGGAGTGCAAACCGGCGGTTCGCCCCGGACATTGAAAGAGGTATTCACCAGCACCGGACAGTTGGTATTTTTTTCGAACTCGCTGAGCAACCGATGAAAACGCGGATTGTCTTGGGCGGCGACGGTCTGAACGCGGGCCGAATAATCAACGTGGGTCACAGCCGGAAGACTCGAGCGAGGCGTCTTCAACCGAACCATGAAATCGTCGCCGGCTCCTTGCCCCGGCCCGTTTAAACGAAGTGACTCCTTTATGGGCGCGACCAGAAGCATGTAGGGACTTTCCTGATTCAGCTCGAAATAATCACCGACGCGCTCGCGCAAAACCGACGGGGCGAACGGGCGAAAGCTTTCCCTGAACTTTATTTTCAGGTTTAGCGTCTCTTGCATTTCAGTCGAACGGGCGTCACCGAGGATCGAGCGGTTTCCTAGCGCGCGGGGACCGAATTCCATTCGTCCCTGGAGCCATCCGATGACTTTCCCATCCTCGAGCAATCTCGCTACGCGCGACATCAGCGCGTCTTCGTCCATCTCCTCGTGCGGGATCGCTGCGTGCTTCAGAAATTCGGCGGCATCGTAGGCCGGCCCGAGGAACGAACCCCGTTGCGTGTCGCCGGCGCCGGAAACTTTTCTCGGTTGTCCGTGATAATGATGCCAGCCGAGCAGCGCCGCGCCGAGTGCGCCTCCCGCATCCCCCGCCGCCGGTTGAATCCAGATCTGTTCGAAGGGGCCTTCGTGGAGAATCCGACTGTTCCCGACGCAATTAAGGGCCACGCCGCCTGCCAGACAAAGGTTGCGAGCGCCCGTGAGCGCGTGGGCATGGCAAGCGAGGCGCAACATCACCTCTTCCGTCACCACCTGGATCGAGCGAGCGATATTCATGTGGCGCTGAGTGAGCTCCGCTTCCGGTTTCCTCGGCGGTCCGCCGAACAGTCGATCAAAGGCGGCATTCGTCATTTTGAGACCCACCATGAAATCGAAGTAGCGCAGGTTGAGACGGAAGGAGCCGTCGTCCTTGAGATCGATTAGCTCCGACAGAATCAGATCGCGGAACTCCGGTTCGCCATAGGGCGCAAGACCCATCACTTTGTATTCGCCGGAGTTGACCCGAAACCCGAGATAGTAAGTGAAGGCGGAATAGAGAAGCCCGAGCGAATGCGGGAATCGCAAATCAGCCAGCAGCTTGATCCGGTTTCCTTCCCCCCGACCGACGCTCGTGGTCGTCCATTCGCCAACCCCGTCAATTGTGAGGATCGCAGCGTTTTCGAAAGGCGAAGGGAAAAAAGCGGATGCGGCGTGGGACTCGTGATGCTCCGGGAAGATGATCGGACCTTCAAACTGAAGCTCGTTCCGAATGGTTTCCTTGATCCAGATCTTCTGTTTCATCCAGAGCGGGACTGCTTTCAAAAATGAGCGCAGGCCGAATGGAGCGCAGGCCAGATAAGTGGAGAGAAGACGATCGCATTTTAAGAAGGGTTTTTCGTAGAACGCAATCAGATCCAGCCCGGCGCCCGCCGTTACTCCGCCTTCATTGAAACAGGACTCGATGGCGTGTCGTGGAAATCCCGCATCATGCTTTCGTCGCGTGAATCGTTCCTCCTGTGCGGCGGCAACAATTTCTCCATCGCGCACCAGGCAGGCTGCGCTGTCGTGATAGAAGGCGGAGACTCCGAGAATGTTCATATGTCGCAGTGCTTGGAGATCCTCAATCTCAGCCTCTCTTGTCGAAAAGCGAAGGCTGCTGGCTGCGAAAAACGACCCGGTCCGATGTTTCTCCGCTCATTCCATCCACGAGCGGGTAAGAGATTCGCCTGCAACGCGCGGGGAGCCGCAACGCATTTGCACGGCAAATCCACCGGGCAGGCACCGCGAATGCGTAAAAAGGCCGCCAGGACCCCAAAATTTTTGGATTGACGTGAGCGTGGATGGTCGCCCAAACTCGCCGACGCCAGTAATTCGTTTCACCTCCAAAATACACGGAACAGACAACAGCAATACCCTATTACCCTATATGAAAAGTCGACTATATCTTCAGCTCTCTATTCTCTTCAGCGCGCTGTTCTTTGCGGCGGCCTCATTACAGGCCCAGGCGACTCGAACCTGGGTCTCCGGCGTCGGCGATGATGCCAACCCTTGCAGCCGCACCGCTCCCTGCAAGACATTTGCGGGTGCCATCTCGAAGACCGCTGAAGGCGGCGAAATTGATGCGCTCGATCCAGGCGGATTCGGCGTGGTTACGATCACGAAGGCGATCGTCCTCGACGGTGGCACCGGCTCGGGTTGGGCCTCGATTCTGTCCGCGGGAAGCTCGGCCGGCATCAACGTCAACGTCGTCAGCGGCAATCACGTCAATGATGCGGTTGTGATTTTGCGTAACATCACCATTAATGGTGCGAGCCAGGGTACTAGCGCCGGAACGAACGCCATCAATTACATTAAGGCAGCACAGTTGATCGTGGAAAGGTGCACGTTCGAGAACGTCAGCACTACCGGGATTACGGAGACCTTGGCGAGCACCGGCACCCTCCGGGTGGAGGACTGTTTCTTCGATAACACCGGCACCGGCGTGATGGTCACAACGAGTTCAGGCTTTGCCCCCGCGCAAATCGACCATTGCCGCTTTAACGCGCTCGCCAATGGCGTCGACACCACATCGAATGCGTTCGTCACGATTAGCAATTGCAACTTTGCCGCAACGAGCGGCGCAAACGGCGGTGTTCGAGCGAACACTGGCTGCCAGGTTAACGTTTCAAACAGCATGTTTGCCGGCAATAACATAGGCGCGAACAATGCCGGCGGATTAATCCGGCTCTCGAACAATGATTTCTTCAACAACACGACGGCTATTAATGGCGGCGGCGGCGCGGAGTCAGCCAACAACAACAGGTTCCGGGGCAACGGGACCGACGGGACCACGGCCAACGTTATCGTAGTCAAGTAGCGTCGTCACGATCAGGTCGCTGTTCTGCTCAACAAGACAACGGCCGGAACGCAACGGTTCGCATTTTCGGATGGCCGCGAGAAATTCTCGCGGCCATCTTGCTTTGGCGAGGATCCGATAATGCTGCTCGGGTGACCGCCAGATCACCGAAGGAGGCTCGACATTCGTTAGACGCAGCGCTTGGACTGATGTTATCTGCTTACCATCAATGAAAGTGGCAATCTTATGCGGCGGCCTCGGCACCCGCCTCGCCGAAGAGACCGAAATCAGGCCCAAGCCCATGATCGAGATCGGAGGCCGCCCGATCCTCTGGCACATCATGAAGCAGTATGCGCATTACGGCCTGAAAGAATTCTATATCGCGCTGGGATATCGGGGCGATGTCATTAAGCGCTTCTTCGTCGATTACTCCAATCTCGGCGGCAGCCTGAGCCTCGACCTGGCCACCGGACAAATCGACCGGCACGAGCCGCTGGCTGACGATTGGATTATTCATCTGCGAAATACCGGTCAGGAAACAAACACCGGCGGCCGCGTCAAACGGCTGGAGCAGAGTCTCGGAGACGACACCTTCATGCTCACCTACGGAGATGGCGTTTGTAATCTGAATTTGCAGAAGTTGCTCGACTTTCACCGTGCGCATGGGCGAATCGCCACCGTCACAGCGGTCCGCCCACCGGCACGCTTCGGCGGCCTGATCTTTGATGGCGACTTCGTGGCGGAATTCACCGAGAAACCCCAGATCGGCGAAGGCTGGATCAATGGCGGGTTCCTGGTCTTCGAGCCCAAAATCTTCGACTACCTCAAGGGAGATGATACCAGCCTGGAGAGCGACGCCCTGGAACAGCTGGCGAGCGAACGCCAATTAGTCGCCTATCGGCATGAAGGTTTCTGGCAATGCATGGATACCCCGCGCGACAAGCGTCTGCTGGATTGCCTATGGCATGATAAACATGCGCCCTGGAAAGTCTGGGAAGACTCAGCGCGCTTGTGAATCTCGAAGAGCGTTATTTGGGTAAGAGTGTTTTTGTTACCGGGCACACCGGCTTTAAAGGATCCTGGCTGACGGAATGGCTTCTTCTCCTCGGCGCGCGGGTCACCGGTTATAGCCTGCCGCCTTCCACGAAGCCGGCCCTCTTCACCCAACTGGGCTTGCGAAATCGCGTCACGCACTTTGAGGCCGATATTCGCCAAGGTGATTACCTTAGGCAGGTCATGGTGGAAACAAAACCCGAATTTGTCTTCCACCTGGCCGCGCAGCCTCTTGTGCGCGTCTCGTATGCGCAACCAAGGGAAACCTATGACGTCAATGTGATGGGAACCATCAACGTCCTTGAAGGCCTTCGTGCGATCCGTCATCCGAGCGCGGCTGTTTTTATTACGACAGACAAATGCTACGCGGAAAAGACATCCGGCGGTGGCTATAGGGAAGAAGACGCTTTGGGTGGATATGACCCTTATAGCTCGAGCAAGGCGGCGGCGGAGCTCGCGATCGCGGCATATCGGCGCTCGTTCTTTTCCGAAACGGAATCAATGATCGCGCTGGCTTCCGCACGCGCCGGGAACGTTCTGGGCGGCGGTGACTGGGCAACCGACCGGATCGTCCCCGATTGCATTCGTTCCCTCATGAAAGGCCAGTCCATCGCCATCCGGAACCGGGCGGCTACGCGTCCCTGGCAGTATGTGCTGGATCCAATAAGCGGCTACCTTGAATTGGGTGCGGCGCTTTCCCAGCAATTACAATCGCGTAAAACAGCCCATGCCTCAACAGCCGATCCGATTCCAGGCGAGGATCTGGCGGCTGCGTTTAATTTTGGACCTGGCGCCGGCTCGGAACATACCGTCCTGGAATTGGTCGAGGAAATTCTCAAGCATTGGCCCGGGACCTGGTGCGATAAGATGGAACCAACCGCGCCGCGTGAAGCAATGAATCTTAGACTTGCCACGGACAAGGCCTTGCGCCTGCTGGGGTGGTCTCCTACCTACGATTTTCAGCAGACGGTCAAGAGCACGGTCGAATGGTACCGCGAGAGCGCGTCCTTTACCCTGGAGGACTCCGGTCCTTTTGTTGCGATCACTCATCGGCAGATAACCAAGTATCTGGCCTGTCGTCAGAATAAGACGCCAACGACGCTTCATTAAGTAGCATGAACGGGGCGTGCGAATGCAGGTCGTGTTCCGGGACCGGACTGATCGATGTCCTCTCTCTGGGATGCCTTCCTCTCGCCAATTCACTGCTAACAGACGAGCAACTGGCCGAACCTGAAGAGACTTATCCGCTCAACCTCGTCTTTTGTCCGCATTGCACCCTGGTGCAGATCCTCGAAACGGTCCCCCCGGAGAAGCTCTTTCAAAAGTACGTTTACCTTTCTTCCTTCTCGGACACCGTGCTGCGCCACGTCCGAGGATTAACGGAACGAATGGTTGCCTCGCAAGGACTGAGTGCCGCCAGTCTCGTCATCGAGGTAGCCAGTAACGACGGATATCTTTTGCAGTATTATAGGCGCGCCGGAATTCCCGTGCTAGGAATCGAGCCCGCGGCTAATATTGCCCGCATCGCCGCGGAAGAGCGCGGCATCCCGACCTTGTGCGAATTTTTCGGCGAGAAGCTCGCCATTCACCTTCGACAGCAAGGGCGGACAGCCGACGTTATTCATGCCCACAATGTCCTGGCTCACGTCCCCGACTTGAATGGCGTGGTGCGTGGCTTTGAGCGCCTTCTTAAAGAATCGGGGATAGTTGTAGTCGAGGTGCCTTATGTTATCGACATGATCGATCGCTGTGAGTTCGATACGATCTATCACGAGCATCTCTGTTACTTCTCCTTAACTGCGGTGGAACGGCTTTTCCGTCGCAACGGGCTGGTGATTTATGATGTCGAGCGGCTGGCTATTCACGGAGGCACCCTGCGTATTTTTGCCCGCGCAGCAACTCAGCAGGACGGAGCCGACGAGCAGGGGGCGGCGGTCAGGAGCTTGCTTCAGGCGGAGATTTTATGGCACGCTCAGGGCACGTCTTCTTATCGGAAGTTCAGGGATCGGGTCACGGCGGTCCGCGAGAGTCTTTTGGGATTACTGCGCGAGTTGAAACAAAAACAGAAGCGAATAGCAGCCTACGGCGCGTCGGCCAAAGGCAGTACGCTGTTGAACTCGTTCGGCATAGACAAGGACACCATAGATTTCGTAGTAGATCGGAGCGCAGTGAAACAAGGTCTTTATACTCCCGGCACCCACCTCCCGATTTACGCGCCGGCAAAACTTCTCGAGGAGATGCCGGATTATGTGCTGCTGCTAACCTGGAATTTCGCCGCTGAAATTCTGGGGCAACAAACGGAATACCGGCGACACGGAGGAAAGTTCATCATCCCTATCCCGGAAGTGCAGGTAGTTTAGATGTCAGACTTGGCAGTAAAGTTGTTTGTATCGCTACATGGTCTTCAATGAAACAAAGCTGAAAGGCGCATTTACGATCGAGCTGGAAAGGTTCGAGGATGAGCGCGGCTTCTTTGCGCAGAGCTGGTCGGCTAAACGATTTGCCGAGCGAGGACTCATCTCGCGTTTTGTCGAATGCAGCATTTCTTTCAACAAGACACGCGGGACGCTTCGGGGCATGCACTATCAAGCCGCGCCCCACGGTCAGGCAAAACTAGTCCGCTGCACCATGGGGTCGATCTACGACGTCATTATTGATCTGAGGACTGGTTCGCTAACCTTTGGGCAATGGGTTGGCGTCGACCTGACGGCTGCCAATCGGCGGATGCTTTATGTCCCAAAGGAGTTTGCTCACGGCTTCCAAACCCTAGAGGACGACACGGAAACGTTCTACCAAATGTCCGACATCTATGTTCCCGAAAGCGGGCGAGGAGTGCGTTGGAATGATCCTGCTTTTGGCATAGCCTGGCCCGAAGCGGAGGAAATAATCATCAATGAAAGGGACAGGAATTATCCCGATTTTGCTCAGCCCTCGAATCAGAGCTGAGCAGCTGACGCCGGATCGAAAATGGAGTGGATTGACTACGCAGCCGGATTCCGTATGATCGAGCCCGCGTTCGGTTTGACCGCGCCGATCACCCTTACGAAGGAACGCACTGATGACTCAGCCTCTGAAGATCTATCTTGGCGATCTTACCTACGACACGATTACGCTATCCACCGAGGTTTTCCCCTTGAATATCGGCTACATAGCGGCATACGCCTTGGAGCGGTTCGGGGCGCAGATCGAGGTCCGTCTCTTCAAGTACATCGCTGACCTCGATCGGGCCCTGAATCAGGAACCTCCGGACATTCTGGGTCTTAGTAACTATTGCTGGAACCGGCGCGTCGGGTTGGAGATGTTTCGCATTTTACTCCAGCAGAAACCGAGCGCAGTGACTGTCTGGGGCGGGCCAAACTTTCCCCTCGATGCCCCTTCACGTCAGGAGTTCATGGACCGCTACCAGGAGTTGGACGCCTACATTCCTGTCGAGGGCGAGATCGGATTCGGAAATCTCGTCCAGGAAGCGCTGGAAGAGGAGGCGCTCGCTGCGGCGAAGGCAAAGATTCGGACCGCCTCGATCGACGGCTGCGTCACTCGCGCGCGAGATGGCGCATTTCAATATGCGCCGGTCGTAAGAATGGGCGCTCTGGACTCGATCCCGTCACCTTTCCTTTCCGGGCTGATGGATCCTTTCTTTGATGGCCGCCTCATGCCGATGATCCAGACCAATCGAGGTTGCCCCTTCACCTGTACTTTCTGCGTCGACGGCGGCGCGCAGGTTAGCAAAGTGAATTTTTTCACCCTCGACCGGGTAAGACAGGAACTCGAATACATCGGAGCGCGGGTTCCCTCGACCACTCATGGGATGGAGATCAGCGATCTCAACTTCGGAATGTATGAGAGGGACGTCGAGATCTGCGATGCCATCCATGAGATCCAGAAGCGCTACAATTGGCCGAAGCACATCACCACCAGCACTGGCAAGAATCGGAAAGAACGCATTATCGAGGCCGTAAGGCGCCTGAATGGCACGCTTCGCTTGTCCATGTCTGTCCAATCAATGAATCCTGACGTCCTGCTCAACATCAAGCGTCACAACATCAGCGTTGATGCCATGATGGCCCTGGCGCCTAAGATCAAAGAAGCCGGGCTTAGGACGCACTCCGAGATCATTCTGTCCCTGCCCGGCGATACCTATCACGCGTACCTGCAGACAATACGGGACTTGATAAATGCAAACGTTGACTTCATCAAGGGTTATACGCTGATGCTTCTGCCCGGCTCGCAGCTCGCGACGCCGGCCGAGCGCGCAAAGTGGGGGTTTCTCACAAAGTTTCGCCCGCTCACGATGGATTTTGCCGAACTTAGTAACGGGCGGAAGGTAATCGAGACCGAAGAGGTCGTGGTAGGATCGAGCACTCTTTCCTACAACGATTACGTGGATCTGCGAGTGCTGGCCTTCACGCTCTGGATCATGACACGGGGGGGCTTCGACGCCTTGATAAAGTTCTTCAAGGAGCAGGGCGCTGACGTTGTTGAGCTATTCCTCGAGGTGAAAAGCGCCAGCGCAGCACCGGAGAGCATCGCCGCGGTCCTCGAGGCATTTCGGCAGGCAACGATTCGCGAGCTCTGGAATTCGCCCGAGGAGATCGAGGAGCACTACCAGAGCGATGAGGCCTATAAGAGGCTTCTCCAAGGAGAAGAGGGAGTAAACCTCCTTAATTACTTCGGCGGCATCGTGACAGCCGAACACATGGAGGAGTGGACGGAATACAGCCTTAAAGTGGCGCGCAGGCTTCTCCGACACCGGGAGCTCGGACCGAAGTCCTGGCGGCAGTTCGAGAACGTCGCGACCTACTGTCGAGGCGTGACTTCCAGTCTGATGGAAGAAGGTCGACTCGATCGGAACAAGGAGACCGAGCTCGATTTCGACATCGGACGCTGGGTCAAGGACGAGACTGGACAAACCCTCGATCAGTTCGCGCTGAATCCTTCTCGACGCGTCTTGTTCCAACTCGCCGAGGACCAGGTCACTTTGCTCACGGACTTGGTCGCTACCTACGGCAACACGCCGGCCGGACGAGGACAGGCGCTGAAGTATATTCCCGAGAACATGCTTTGGCGCCACTCAGTTGTTACACAAGATTCGCCGTAGTACGGCCCTAGCCATTTCGACGATGAGTGAGGGCGACCGATGAATCCCATCACAGTTTTGGGAGCCTCGGGCTTTATTGGTTCGGCTCTCGTCAAGAAGCTTGAACAGACCGGGACCGAATATTTTGCGCCTGGCAGGGATGAGACACTAAATGGACCCCTGGGCAATGTTATCTATTGTATCGGCCTCACGGCGGACTTCCGATCCCATCCCTTCGAGACAGTAGAAGCCCATGTCTGTCACCTGTTACGCATCCTACGGGACTGCGACTTTACCTCGCTCGTCTACCTATCGTCCGCCCGAGTCTACCAGAACCAGAAGGGAGTCGCTCGGGAAGAAGATCCTATTCAAGTCAGCTCGTTGGATCGCAACGATCTTTACAACATATCCAAGATCATGGGCGAATCACTTGCCCTGGCCAGCGGGAAGAAGATCAGAGTAGTCCGACTTTCGAATGTTTACGGCGACGATTTCACCTCCCAGAATTTCCTGCCGTCTTTGATCAGGGAGGCCGTCTCCAAGGGCAAGGTAACTGTTCATACCGCGCCAGAGGTGGAAAAGGATTACGTCAGCATCCAGGACGCGGTTGAAGTTCTGCTTAAGATCGCCGCGGGCGCCGGGCAAAGCATTTACAATCTGGCCAGCGGAATGAACGTATCGAACCGCGCGTTGATCCAGAAAATCAGTGAGCTTACAGGCTGCGAGGCGGTGTTTGATCCGGCCGTGCCCACGACCACCTTCCCCGTGATCAGTATTGACGGGATTCGGGCGGAATTTGGATTTCGGCCCCGTTATATTCTGGACGACTTGAGCAAGCTGGTTGATTCATATAAAAAGCATTCCGCAGGAAACCCGGTCGGCCGTTGATCCTGCGATCCAATCGCAGGAACATTCGCGAGTGGTTGTTAAGATTTTATTTTCCACGAAGATCTTCTGTGGGCGCCGCGCCGCGGGCGATTGGCCTTCGGCCCAGAGGGGCCTGCGCCCCGCCGGGATTCAATCGAAGCTGACCTGTGAGGAAAGCGGAGGAGAAGGCGGGGAATCAGTCCAGCTACAGCCGTGACAAGCCAGCGGCGACCGAATTATAGTTTCAAGCATGCAATTGATCCCCAAGCTGGACGGGTCGCGTTCCCAACGTCTGAAGCCGGAGCACCGAGCCGTCTGCGACACGTTGCTGGCCGAGGAAATCGCGCAACGGAAATGGTATCACCGGATGGATTTGGGAAATGGGATCGCGACGCCCGGGTTCCCGTGGGAAGCACTCTGGGAAAATACACGCCGCGTCCGGAGCCAACTCGATTTTACCGGGAAAACCGTGCTCGATTTGGGTTCGTGGGACGGCATGTGGGCGTTCGAAGCCGAAGCGCTCGGTGCCGCGCTGGTCGTCGCCAGCGATTGCATGAACTACTGGCAAATCCCGTGGTATCGCGGGATGGACAATCTCCTGCTCCTGAGGGAGGCGCTCTACAGCCGCGTCATCCCGCTCTGGAATATCGCCCCTTCCTCGCTGCGCGAACGGCTCGACAACATCCTCTACTCCCATCCGCTGCTCAAAGACGGCTTCGATATCGTTCAGCATCTCGGGCTGCTGTATCATCTTCGTGATCCTCTCCGCTCGCTCGCTCAGGCCCGCTCTGTAATGAAAGCTGGCGGCACGCTGCTGCTGGAAACCGCCGCCGATCGTTCCGTCGAAACAGACACCATGCGCTTTAACTTCGGACCGGGCGCATTTTACGACGACTTTACCACTTGGTGGGCTCCCACCCTTACTTGTCTGCGGGAGATGTTGCGGACCTCTCTCTTTGAGATGGATGAAACAAGCGTTGCGTGGTCCGAGCCTGCCGGAGCGATCGGCCGCGTTTCGCTGCGCGCCAGCGCAGTCGCGCCGACCAATGCCGTGGGCCAGCACTACAACGTTGACCCGGCCTACGGCCACGGCTTTGGGGAGCATCTCATCGGCCGCCTGCCGACGAGCGACATGCGAGAATTGAACAGGTACTTCGAAGAACGCTTTCCGAAAAGTACGCCCGCCGAGGAAGGCATTTAAAAAAATGGTGCGCGTTGCAAAGCACGAGTGCTTTCAGTGCCCTGCGCCCGTGTGCAGGGCACTGAGCGGGTGAAGGGAATCGAACCATCGTGTTCGGCAGTGCTAAAATGCATCTAGGGAGAAGGTGTCGCTTCGCTTTCCATAACGCTTTGCAACGCGTCTTTTGCAGCAGCGCGGATTTCTGGATCCGGATCTGGGGGTAACAAAGAAACTCAAATGGTCGTCATAGGACTACACAAAGATCCATGGCATAACACCGGAGCGGCCGTGATTAGCGAGGATGACGGGGAAGTCCGGTTTGCTAATCTTAGCGAAGAACGGGCCAACCGGGAGAAGGATTCGCGAAAGTTCCCCAGTCGATCCATTGAAGCATGCATGAACGAGCTCGGAGTTGCTTCGACGGCCGATATCGAGCTGGTCGTCATCGATTACATTGTCAAAGCCGATTGGACAAGCGATTGGTATAGAAGCCCCTGCGACACGAATAATTTTCTCAACGACATCGATCCGGAAAAGATCCACGTCATCAACCACCATCTGGCCCACGCTTACAACGTCTTCTATTCGTCCAATTTCGAATCGGCCGCCGTCCTGATAGTTGACGGCCGCGGATCTGAGAAAGAGACGCAGAGTCTCTTTCTGGCAACGCACGAGAGCATCGAGCTGGTCGAGTCCACCAAGGTGATTGGAATCGGCTTGCTCTACGCCGCCGTGACCCAGGCGATTGGCTTCGGCCTTTTGCAGGAAGGCAAGACGATGGGACTGGCGCCGTATGGAGAAGCGGTAAAGAAACAAATATTCCGCTTCCCCAGGCGGTTTGAGGGGATAGTCACTGATTACAGCGCCATATGTACGGAGGACAGCTATGAGATCGCGGCCCCGCATGAGCCCATCGCGAGCTTCGAAGACAAGGCTCGGGTGGCCTTTGAAGTCCAGAAGGAGACAGAAGCGGCCCTTCTTCACCTGGCCCGATATGCTCGCGAGCGAACCGGTGCGGATCGCCTCTGCATCTCAGGGGGTGTAGCTCTCAATTCGGTGGCAAATTATAGCGTGCTGCGTTCGGGATTATTCCAGGATATCTTCATTAATCCCGCTGCTTCCGACACCGGCATTCCTTTGGGTGCGGCCTTATACGGTTATCATGAAGTTTTGCAAAGACCTAAGACCTATCCCAACGTTTCCCCCTTTCTCGGGCCATCCTACAGCGACAGCCGCGTTACAGCAGCTATCGAGGCTTACCGGGGAACCACTTTTAATCAGAATGCCTTCGAGGGCTTTTCGGTCGCGGATCGGGAGGCATTGACTCAGGCTGTGGAAATGTTGACTGCCAACAGGATTGTGGCTTGTTTTCATGGTCGATCGGAGATGGGCCCCCGGGCCCTGGGGAACCGGAGTATTCTGATGAGCCCGCTGATCGCCGCGAACAAAGACACGCTCAACCAACAGGTCAAGCACCGGGAAGCATTTCGTCCTTTCGCGCCCTCGGTCCTGGAAGAGTATGCGAAAGAGTACTTCGAGATCGATCGGCCCAGCCCCTACATGTTGCTTGTTCCCCATGTCCGGAAAGAAAAACGGGAGCGTATCCCGGCCGTTACTCACGTAGATGGCACCGCTCGTTTGCAAACCGTGAGGAAAGATTTCAATCCCCATCTGTATTCCATCATCCAACAGTTCCAGGAAAGGACCGGCGTCCCCGTTTTGCTAAATACCTCCTTCAACGTCGCGAACGAGCCCATCGTAGAGAGCCCGGAGGATGCGATTCGCTGTTTTCTTAGCACCGGGATCGACGCCCTGCTTATCGGCGACTACCTGCTCGTGAAGAATACCAAGATAGGAGCACCATGACTCAACCCTCGCGGGAGACGATAACTATCGACCTGGCGGCCGGCCAGGTGAGCGTAATGGGTTCAGCCGGCGAAAAAGTCTATCCTATCGGCACGCCGGAAGCGTTCGAAATTATTTCGCGGGCCTGGTTGAGGTCCGGTTGGGACAACAAGTATGTCTATGGTTTCACCTGGTTGGGCCGTCCCGTCATCCAATTACCTGAAGATATGGTTCGAATTCAGGAAGTCATTTATTCTGTGCGGCCAGAAGTCATCGTTGAGACTGGCGTCGCTCATGGAGGCGCTCTTGTCTATTATGCAAGCCTGTGCAAGGCAATGGACCGGGGACGGGTCATCGGTATTGACGTGGAAATTCGGCCCCACAACCGTATCGCGCTCGACAAGCATATCCTTTCTTCTTACATCACTCTGATCGAAGGCAGCTCAATTGATCCTGCTACGCTTGAAAAAGTGAAGACGCGGATTGGTTCCGCGGAGAGTGTGTTAGTCTTGCTCGATTCGTGTCATACAAAGGCGCACGTCCTGGCGGAACTTACTGCTTACGCCCCCCTCGTTAGCCCGGGTTCTTACATCGTTGCGATGGACGGGATCATGGAGGAGGTTGTCGGGGCTCCGCGCACCGACCCCGATTGGACGTGGAACAACCCCCGCCAAGCCGCCTTGGAATTTGTCGGCAACCATTCTAATTTTCAAATAGAGGAACCCACTCGCCCCTTTAATGAAGGCAATATCTCAAAACGAGTAACCTACTGGCCGTCAGCCTTCATTCGGCGTTTGTCATAATATGCCTCGAAACCAGGTCAAGCCACAGTCAATCGCCTCCGAGCGTGCCGCGCCGGAGCTAATCACCGTCCTTATTCCGACTCGGGAGCGGCCGGACACGCTGGAATATTCTCTTACTACCTGCATCAACCAGATCGATAATAATCTGCGAATATTAGTAAGCGATAACGCCAGCCAGGATGACACCAGAGCTGTTGTCGAGAGATTTCGCCGCCGAGACAAGCGCGTCGACTACATCAATCCCGGACGGCGTCTCGGCATGTCCGAGCATTTTGAGTTCGCCCTTGGGCACGTTGACCAAGGGTTCGTTACCATCCTGGGCGACGATGACGGTCTCTTCCCGGATGCCCTGGCAACCATACGCGAAATACTAAGAACGCGACCGGACACGAGCGCTATCAGCTGGCCTTATAGCTTTTACGGTTACCCGGAACTTTACGTCCCTTCCAAGAATCACCTTGGCATTGCCTTTGATAAGCAGGACGAAGTCCGCAAGTCCCGCGACTGGCTGCCGAAGTTAACCGCTTTCGATGTGTTCTACTTCGAGTTGCCCATGATTTATCACGGCCTTGTTCGCGTCGCGGTTCTCGATGAGATCCGTGCCCGAGCCGGCCGCCTCATCTTATCCTCTGTTCCCGATGTGTATCTGGCCATTGCGATCGCCTCTTCAATTGAGAGCTATTACCGGCTCTCCAAGTCACTCAGCCTCGCTGGCCTCTCGCAGCATAGCCATGGCGCGGCAAGTCTATTCTTAGGAAAGGATTCCCCCGTAGTACAGTCTTTCTTGAATGAATCCGGCTTGGAAACGCACCCCCTAGTTCCGCACTTGCCATCCATCCCCCCTATCGTCCTGGAATGTCTTTTGCGCGCCCGAGATGCTGGTATCTTGCCGAAGAACTTCGAGATTAACTTCGAGCGCTGTGTCAGCCGAACCTTTACTGAGTTGCACACTGCCGGACATCCGCCGGAGATGCTCGACGATTACCTTGGTCGATTAGCAGAACTCTGTCGGCGGATCGGTCAGACTGATCATCTGGAGCGCCTCCTGAGCTTTGATGCGAAGGCGCGGAAGAAGCTGGAAGATGAGTTGGCCGCGACGCCCTGGCTTCCGCGCCACCCGATCCTCGTTAATCTCAAAAATACGAGGGTGAAGGACGTCGCCGCGGCCGTAATTGTCGCTGAGGCGATATCTCGCAGCGAAGAGTTGCTGCAGATCTGGCTAGAGATGACCGACGAGATGCGTGAAGTTCGGACCGCTTTCGACAACCGCCTCAGCCAGCTTCGGGAGCTGGATGCGCTGGCGCGTAGTCAGCAGAAGGAATTAGAAAAGCGCCACCTCGAATTTACCGAGCGGATCGCATCGCTCGGGCAGCAATTGGCAGAAACGCATGCCGAGTCCACGGCGCGGTTTCACCAAATCGAGAAGCTCACGGAGCTGCTGAGGATCAGTGAAAAGGATCGCGCAGATCGGCAGGAGCAGATCGACCAGCTCACCGCCCTGTTAGCTGCGGCGGAACAAGCTCAAGGCGGGACGCGGAATCGCTCCGATGTCGCCGGCGCGCCCCGGCCAAACTAACGCAGCGCACTCAACGAGGGAGCGGAGAAGATGAAAGAATTCAATCGGAACTTTCCCTTCGGCGCTGGTGCCACGGAGCGGGTGATCGAAATTCCCTGGGCTTTGTCCAAATATGACGGCGGACCAAGAGTGTTGGAGGTTGGCTGTTCTTTCGCCTCCGAAAATCCGGAATACATCCAGGGCCTGCTGGCCCTTAATATTCCCGAGCTTCACGGGATCGACGTTTCGTCCGTCGAAGCGCCGCACTTTATTAAGAAGACGGCTGACATTCGCGACAGCGGGTATGAGACGGGGTTCTTCGATTTCGTTCTCTGCATCTCCACGCTTGAGCATGTCGGGAAGGACAACAGTAAATACTACAAGCCAGTCGCCGAACTCCCCTGGGATCGGCAAAGCCGTTCGCAGCCCGATACAGATGCTTTGGTAGAAATGTTTCGCATCTTAAAGGCGGGCGGCAAACTGATCGTGACCGTTCCTTTCGGCAAGTTCGTGGACTACGGCTGGTTTACTCACTACGACTCGCAAGCTATCTCCACTTTGTTCCAGTCAATCCCATCGGCGCGGATAAACGCCGAATACTTCAAATACACGGAAAACGGCTGGGTGCCTTGTGCCGCGACTGAGCTGGCCGAAACCAGCTACGGCGACAATGGCGCTCCTGCTGCCGCCGGCCTGGCTTGTTTCGAAATCACGAAACCACTCCAGGGAATTCCCTAATCAGAAATGGGAGTTATCCGCCCTTAGTGATTGCAAGTTCGAAACAGTATACTCCCAGGACTCTTGCGTCTTGGCTGATGCCCATGGCCTTTGGCGAAACAGCCTTTGGGGTTTTCAACTCGATCACTAAAGCGCCGCCATTCTTCACGATTGACGCTGGGACCACCGCGTTGAAATCAGAACGGGTGGTGACTCCCCAATCAGCAATCTTTTGACCGTTGGCTAGGACTTCCACCGGCTGGGGGGTTGGCGTCGCGGGGTTCGTCATCCCCGAGAGGGCCGCCAGCGAGATCCGCAGATTGAGGGGCTCACTGCTGGGTTTCACGAGAAAAACCAGCATCGCCGAAGTTCCCGTGGTCCAGGTAGCATTCGCTTCAGTGGCACTCCAACCGCCCTGGCGGAAGGGCTCCGATCCGCCGCCCGTGCCGAAGCGAATGACCTTCCCGAGCTCGTAATTTTGCGTGGCACTGGAGGTAGCACTCGGAGCTGAAACATTTCCACCGGGCGTGCTCTTGGCGTTCTGAGCCGTGGTTTCGGCACGGCTCTGGAGAGCCGAAATCGCCAGAACCAGAAGCATGAGCGACGAAACCCTCTTCTTGCGGCATAGCTGTTTCGACGCCTGATTACTCTTCACTAAAGAATAGGGCGTGCGCATATCCCCGAAGGTGCTACGGCGGAGTCTGGCATGTCAAGAACGATGCCTCCTCTCACGTGCTTCCTGCATGGCTCCGTAGGGCGCATCTACTCGACTGTTACCAGATCAGAAACGGAAGTAGAGAAATGATGAGCTTCCAGATGCCATGACGCTGGACAATGCTGCGAAGAATAAAATGATACCGGTCGCCCAACGTATCGTGTCGAGCTTTGGCGAATCCTTGATCATTGCAAGGCGACGAAGCGCTTCCGGCAATGGAACGATGGCAATAAGCAGGCCCACAGCAATCACGGCAAGCCCATGAGGTGGAAAGATCAGGGCGAACGGCTCCGTGGTGGGCTTTAGTTGGGGAAGTAAACCATACATCCGTCCCCACAACCGCGTTGCGTACCCGAGGGAGTCGGCGCGGAACAGCACCCATGAGTTCATTACGATGACGAAAAGCAGCAGTTGTTTTATTGCGGCGGGCGCGGGGAGAGTCCAGCCGCGCCGATCGCAGAATTTTTCCAAGGTAAGAAAGAAGCCGTAATAGGCTCCCCACAGAATGAAGGTCCAGGCTGCGCCGTGCCAAAAACCTGATATCACGAAGACGATCCACAAATTGAGATACAGGCGCCATGGTGCAACCCGATTACCACCCAGAGGGATATAGAGATAAAGGCGCATCCAGTTCGAGAGTGTGATGTGCCAGCGTTGCCAGAATTCGGTCACGCTCCTGGCCGTATAGGGTTGATTAAAATTTTCCGGGAACCGGAAACCGACAATCCTGCCCAGGCCTATGGCCATGTCTGAATAGCCGGAGAAATCGAAGTAGATTTGAATGGAGTAAGCCAGGACCCCCATCCAAGCGTAGTGGGAAGGCAAGCTCTCGGCCGGTAAGCCAAAGATAGCATTGGCAATCCCACCGGCAGGATCGGCGATCAGGGTTTTTTTCCCCAGTCCGCGCGCAAAGCGGAAAAAGCCGGCTATAAACTCCTCGGTGCCGTGAGTTCGTGCCTTGATTTGGTGACTGATCTCATGATAGCGAATGATAGGCCCAGCGATCAGTTGCGGGAAAAAAAGGATATAGAGCAGGGCATCGATGAATGAAGCGGGGGGAGATGTCCGCTGTTTGTAGAGATCCACGACAAAGCTAATTTTATGAAAGGCAATGAAGGATATCCCCAAGGGTAGGACGACGCCGTACCATGACGGCCTTTCCATGCCAGCTCTCTGCAACAGCGGCTGGATTTGATCGACAAAGAAATTGGCGTATTTGAAAAATAGCAGTGCGCCAACATTGATCAGAATAGCGACGACAAGCCCGCCTTTCCTTACTCGATCGCCGAGAGTCGGATTGATCAGAACATGTTTGATAATCATGTAGTCGATCCATGTCCCAGCAATGACGTACCACACAAAAATCGGGTCGCCCCAGGCAAAGAAGAAGGTGCTGAACAGGACAATCACGGCATTGCGCAGACGAATGCCCTGCGCCACAAAATAGGCGATCAAGAATAGAGGGAGGAATACAAGGAGGAACAAAGGAGAGTTAAAAAGCATAAAGTGTCTCCTGTAACCGAGCAGGGACTGAATTCTTCACTTATTTGCCCCTTGCAGCGACAGGCGCGTAACCGCTACCGCAAGCTTCCTGGGATCAGTCGGACCGTAGTGTTTTTTCCCGTGATTCCAATCCTGGTAAACAATCTCTAAAACATTGATCCCTGTTTTCGTGTAAAGCACCGTGTCTGCATTAACCTGTTTTTGGACACCGATCTCTTCCGAAGAAAAGCGACGAATCTCCTCTCCATTGAGACGGATGATCACTGTCTGGTCTGGAATTGGAACACCATTCAGGAAAGCGAACTTCAAGAGGAGTTGCCGCGCCTGGTCGGGCCATGCGGGGTCAACATGAAATTTGATGCGCGTCGCGGGCCCAAGAGCCCAGCGCCACTTGACCGTGCCATTGCTTTCTAGACCGCTCAGGCCCTCCACCAAAATATTCTCGGACTGCTCAGTGCTGAACAGATTGATTGTTCGCATACCTGCATGGGCGAGTGTTTGTGTCGACGGCGCGGCTTCGGTTGCAATCACCTTATCCGTTTTCTTATCTGTATCGGCACCAGCCACTCGGATGCCATGTAATAGCATGTCAAGCGGTTGGCCAGAGGTATCGCGTAGTGAGATTTCGACCACAAGAGAGTCTTCCCATTCGTCGGTCCCTGGCACCGTCAATTCCAGTATTCCACGACCTCCTGCTATCGTCGCCTTACCAAGCGGCTTGCCATCCAGAAGAACGTTCAATAGACGTGGTGTGCCGGGACCCGGAGCCAGGTTTTCCAAATCGAGTGCTAGTTGAATAGAATCGCCGTTGGTTGGCGGACGAATGGCAAAGCTGGCCAGAGGGCCGACGGTCCGCCACTGTTCGCGGCCCAGTGTGCGCCAGCCATCCGTCAAGAAATTTTTTGGATCGATGACTCCGGCGTCTGCTTTCGCTACCAACCCGCCCAACAAAGCCTTGGTTGCTCCATATTCCATGAGATTAAGCTTGTCGTCGTCACGATATACAGCGCTGTCTGATACTTCGATGATCAGTAACTCTTTCGTCAAAATCTCAGACAATGCGTCACCCGGCTGGAGCGGGATCTTGACGGCAGCGTCGCCTCCCATCCCAAATGTTTGGCGGAGAATAAAATTGTCATAGCGTGTTAACCAGCCAGGTGACCAACTCATGTCGGGCAGGGCCTTTGTCAGGGCATAGACAATTTGATCAGAAAAGCTGTCCCCTATAATGACAATTTTGGGAATTTCCCCTCTGACGTTCTGCCGCGGGGCAATTTTCGGGAAGGGAGCTTCGCCAATGGTGGCATCCGCGGAAAAAATATTGAGAGTTACCGCGATATCCGTGTCCGCCCATTTGGATTTTCCATACTCAGTTTCAGAACAATCAATCGTGAAAACCGGGCGCCCAGTCAAAGCCTCGGCCTTGCGCATGATCTCATCTGCTACTGTGCAACCCGCCCAGAAGCTCCAGTGGAAGCTTGTGGTGGTAAAGAAAGGCAGGGAGGTAGCTTTTCTTTCCGCAAAAATGCGCTGCACATTGATAACGTTAACGCCGCTTTCTTCCAGGACATCCCCATAGGAGACAGCTCGGCTCATGATAGTTTCGGCCGGGGCGATCAGATACGGGGCGACATATTCCGGGTACAACCTTACTTTCGGGGGTGCGACAACAACCAGCAGGGAGACGCCATGATGGCTGAGCATCTCTTGCAGAATCCGCAACCGGCGGGCGGCGCGCTGATAGTGTTGTTTGATGGCGTCATGGTGCAGGACGTCGTAGTTTAAACGACGTATCGTGTCGACAGGATAGTATCCAAATTCCTGCGTCCAGAGGTAATTGTCGTTCGGCCGCTTGCGGAATAAGCGATGTCTTGCCTCGTTGTAGGAGAGGATCAAAAAGGAACGTAAACTTCCCATATGGGTAAGAAAACGTTGTTCCCAGAATTGCTGCCATTCTCGCTTGACAAACCCATTCCAAAGCTGCGCGGGTTGGGTGACGGATTGCTGGCGTTCCCGAATGACGAAATTGTGCGTTTTAATCCCCAGCATTGGGAAAACCAACATGGCGATGATGGACGCGACGAGGAATCGCCGATAAATTACGATGCCCGCTTTCCCCATAATTCAGAGCCGCATTATTTCGAATCTACAAATCGCTCTCGAGAGAGAAAGTTTCGGAATCTCTGTCAACCTGGTTGAGCCCCGGAGGTACCTCGCGCGGCTATGTTACCGACTCCGTTTCTTGCTCTATCCGAGCGGACTTCGGCTTCGGTCTGTAGAAGATGTAAAGGAGCCCACCCAGCAAACAGACCACGAGAATCATGGCAAAAGAAACGAAAGAGGCGGCAAGCGCTGATTCGCCCTCGACCTGCGCGATCACGGCCAGGAACAGGACGAGGAGATATTCACGAACGCCAAGGCCGGCCACCGTAATAGGCAGGGCGTTTGATGCCAGGACGACGGGAACAAAGCTCAACCAGGTAAGGAAAGATGCGTGGATTCCGACAGAAAGGCCGGCCAGAAAGAACAGGACGCAAAGGATGAGTTGGGTTGCGATTGCGGCGCCGATCACTTGAGCAAGGGCGACCTTGCGAGCGCACAACAATCCCCAGATCCTGGCCAACTCGTCCCGCAAGTTATGAGCCGGAAGAGCGCGCAGACGCTTTTCAAACCACTTATGAGTGGGATGCCCGGCGATAAAGAAGATTGTCCCAAAAAGGAAGACCCCCGCACCAGCGACGACGATCGCCAGCGCCAGCCAGTAGGTTTCGCGTGACGACGCAAGGATCTTCCAGTTCCACGGCATGCAAAACAATGCCAAGACGACGACGCTAACTAATCCAATGATGCGATCGAGCACGACGGTCGTGCATGCCTCGCCCACGCGGCCTTTCGCCAACCGCGAAATGTACACCATCCGGGTCACATCATCGCCTGCCTGGCCAGGAAGGAACATGGCGAAAAACTGCCCGATCCAGGCGATGCCGATCAGGGAGGGCAGAGGAATATCGATTTGGAAGATACGGAGCAAGCGATTCCAGCGCCATCCGGCAATAGCCACGAGAAGTAAAACCAGGCCGACGCCGGCCGCGAAGGAAAGCCTGTCGGCGTTATGCACGGTACTCCAGACGCGGGCAACATCTACTTTGTGCAGCAGCCAGAAAAGAACGACAGTCGCAAAGGCCAGCTTTGCGATAAGAAATAGCACGCGCCGCTTGCTCATGAAAAATTTCCCGGAGACCCGGAGTTATCCGCCTGGCTCTAGCTCGAGGAAGCGCTTTATTCCACCAAGAGTTCCAGCAAAGAGCCTTCCCTTTTTGAGTAGCCGGTAATGCTCTCCTTCCTGGCAGGCATAACCGCTGGCAATCAAGTCGGCCAAGCGTTGCCGAAGCATCTTATCATGCGGAAAGCGCTCTTTTAAGTCGTGGCGTGTCATGCGGCGATTAGGGCGGCCTTCGAGTTCGATCATAAAGGCAACGCAAAGGGAATGGTCGGTAAAGTAGAGGCAGCAGTAAACCAAGAACAACAACAGGTAAATGAACACGCCGTTGGCGATGCCTACGATCCCAGGCCAGGTCGAAGCCGGCCCAGGGTAAACGAAGGCCGTCGGCAGGCAGCTTAGAAGCACCGCATAGAGGAGCCCGTAAGCCGCCAGCAAAGTAAGCCAAATGAGCGCAAGGGCGTTGAAACGGCGCCGGATGTTAAAGAGTTGGAAGAGGGCGATCTGTCCAAGCAGGAACAGGGCGAAGGTGGCGAAGGCGGCGAGTAACCCAGGGGTCATGGCATCACCTGCTCCAAGCGGAGGATTTTTCGGACAAGTTTGTTGGCCGCAGCGAGCCTGGTGCCCTTCGAAGTTCCACAGAGCACCCCTCCCTCTATCGTGGCATACCCCATTTTCTCCATTTGGCCGAGGCGTTTGTCCAGAACGTAATCGTAGGGATAAATCTCCTGCAACTCCGGGATGGTTAGCTTTCCATGTGCGGAGCGGTGAATCTCAATCATCAGCCGCAGCGAAAAGCCGCGTTCTACCAAAAAGAAAAAGTAGGTATAGCCAAGGAGGAGAAGGACGTTAAGGCAAAGGCCATTAAGTAAATCCACCAGGCCGAGAAGAGACGTAATGCTGATGGCCAGGGGCGGGCAGTAACGGGCGAAGACCCAAAACAACAGAAAATAAACCGGAAGGAAACAGAGCCAAAGGACATTGATCACGCGCGAATGCGGACGCCAATGGGCCCACCGGCAGACAGCCCAATGGGTGAGCACGTACAACGTAAAAGAAATCAAGACGGCGGCGATTCCGGTCATAACGAACTATCCTAGATCGAGCTTCCGCGGCGGACGTTTTCCACGATAACCGGAATCTTCTCCCGAATCCCGACGGTTGGCTTCCATCCGGTCAGTTTCAGCGCCTTGCTATTGTCGAAGGCAAAGCCATAGTCGCCGCCCTCAACGCTCTCAATTTCCGCTTTCGGATTCGCCAGGAGAACAAATTCTTTCAACGAGATGAGGTTTTCCTCGCCGCCGCCCGCGTGGATTTTTTCTCCAAACACCCTCTTCTCGCAAAGCAGCTCCATGAGCCGCGCCAGGTCATCGGTGTGCAGGGGGTCGCGGAACTGTTCTCCGCCGCGGGTGAGCTTAATCGGTCGACCGGCGACAACGTTTTTGATAAGCTGAAGGACCCAGCCGCCCGAAGCGTGATCGAAGTCGGTGTAAGGGGAAGTAAGACGGATGACGTTGCTGAACGGATGCGCTTCAGAGATGAACTCGGATATCACCTTGGTTTTGCCATAAAAGTTTTGGGGAGCGTAGGGCTGGTCA
>Ga0307478_10001105_pt1 | contig 24708 bp, 17 predicted proteins | sample atmos_gasesECM4C_2_FD_203713 | JGI IMG/M metagenome (GOLD analysis project Ga0307478, IMG submission 203713) | Hardwood forest soil microbial communities from Morgan-Monroe State Forest, Indiana, United States - atmos_gasesECM4C_05 | ecosystem: Environmental > Terrestrial > Soil > Temperate...
CGCCATGGTGAGACGATAGCACGCAGGGGAGTTCTGTCAAGTACTTTGTGTCGCAAAGTTCATTGGGGCTGGTTGCGCTTGTTGGGTGCTTGCGGCGAGATTATGCTGGGTCGGGCAGAAAATTACAGGGAGGAATACGGAGATGAAACGACTGGCGATTTTAATGATGTGCGCAGGATGTCTGGCGTTCACGGCTGTGGCGCCGGACGCAGCGGGGCAAGCGACGCCTCAAACTGCGCAGCAGGCTGCGCCGGAGGCGGCGAAAACCGAGCCGAACCCGGTGTCTGCGGCGGTGCGGAGCAACCTGGACCGGAATTCGAAGAATATTCTCGCGGCAGTGGATGAAATGCCGGCCGACAAGTTCGCTTACCGGCCGACGCCGGAGCAGGTTACTTTTGGGCATCTGGTGATGCACATGGCGACGTCGAATTTCCGGCTGTGTTCGGTGATCTCCGGAATGGGGATGCCGAAGATGGACGAATTGAAGGAAACGGACACGAAGGAGAAGCTGGCGGGAGCGCTGAAGTCGTCGTTTGATTTCTGCACGGAGGCGCTCGGGAAGACGGATGACTCGAAATTGGGCGACGTAGTTTTTACGCGCGGGAATTTCAGTTTGACGAAGGCGGCAGCGATGATCGCTTTGACGAATGATTTCGCGGACCATTACAGCGGGGCGGCAATGTATTTGAGGTTGAATGGGTTGTTGCCACCTTCGGCGCAGCCGCATAAGGATTGAGGATGTTTGCGTTTGCAGCGCGTGGGCCTGGAGACGCCGGAGTTGGCGAGTGAGAAAGGCAGTGGCTAGGCGCCACGACACTGCGGTTGGTGCTGGATTTTGGCGTTTGTGGCGCGGCAAGAATGGCACTTTGAACGGCGCCGCTAGATTGTCAAAACCTGCGCGAGATTCGTGGAACGTATGGCGCTATTTGCGCGCGGGGTAGCGGCCTAGCAGCCAGTTCCAACGGATGTAAATCAGATCGCAGAACATGATGAGGCTATCGCGGATGACGTGAACTTTTGTGGCGGGATCGTGGGCCCAGCGAACCGGAACTTCGGCGATGCGCAGTCCGTGGCGCTTCGCGAGGAACAGGACTTCCGGATCGAAGCCGAAACCTTCGATGCGCTGCTGTTCGAAGACGACGCGGGCGCGGGCGCGACGGAAGATTTTGAAGCCGCATTGCGTGTCGTAAAACGGCAAACCGGTGATGGCGCGAACCAAGCCATTGAAGATGATTCCCGCCCATTCACGAAGTACGGATTGGTGGATGGAGATGAGTGAGCGATCGAGAGCGCGGGAACCGATGGCGACGTCGTTGCCGGCAGCGAGTGCGGCGAGAAGCTTTTCGATTTCTTCGATCGGGGAAGAAAGGTCCGCGTCGGTGAAGAGAGCGAGACGGCCGCGCGATTCGAGCATGCCGTGACGAACGCTGTAACCCTTTCCGCGATTATCACCATTCGAGACTAGGCGTACTTGCGGCATCATGCGCGCCCATTCTTCGGCGATCCGCGCGGTGCCGTCCTGCGAACCGTCGTCTACAATCACGATTTCCATTTGAGCGAGCGTGAAGTCCGCGGACAGGTCTGGAAGGGCGGGGCTTGCAGAAAAATATTCGCGGATACGCGCGAGGGTGCGCGGGAGGCGAGCCTCTTCGTTGTAGGCGGGGATGACGACGGAGAGTTCGGGCGCGCGTTCGTTCATTCGCGCGAAAATCCTGGGACGGATTCCTGAGAGCCGACGGGCCACCCGTGACGTCCGAGCAAAGGTACGAAGCGGCAGACGAAGAGCGATTCCTTTTTAGTGGCGTCGGCACGCTTGGTAATGCGCAGCAGGTCTTGCTGTTCGGCACCGCCAACGGGAACGATGAGGCGGCCGCCTTCAGCGAGCTGTTCGACGAGAGGCGTGGGCACGGAGGGAGCCGCAGCGGAAACGATGATTGCGTCGTAGGGCGCGCGGGGCGGCCAACCGAGCGAACCGTCGTTTTCCTCGACGCGGACGTTCGTGTAGCCGAGGCGAACGAGACGTTCGCGACAAGCACGACCGAGTTCCGGCTGCAATTCAACGGCGACAACTTCTTGCGCGAGCAGGGAGAGGAGGGCCGCTTGATAACCGGAGCCCGCGCCGATTTCGAGAACTCGTTCCGAGCCATTGAGCTGGGCGGCGTCGGCCATGGCCGCTACCATGAAGGGTTGCGAGATGGTTTGTCCACCACCGATGGGAAGCGGCGCATCGGAATAGGCAGAGGCGGCCGATTCGGGCGGAACGAATTCGTGGCGCGGGACGGAGAGCATCGCGTTGAGGACGCGCGCCGAGCGGATCCCGCGAGCGCGGATTTGGCGGACGACCATTTCGTTGCGGGCGGCGGCAAAGTTGCTGGTGGATGAGCTGATTGCGAGATTAGCGTGTGCGTTCATCGATATTGAGCGTTGTGGCGGCGCCGGGCCAAATGTGAAAGTTATCATAGCGGCGCGCGGGGTTGCTAGCTAGCCAGCGCAGAGAACTCGAGGCACGCGCGAGCGGCCAGGGCGAGGCGATTTGAGGCAGTTGGATTAACTTTATCGTGGAATTGCATCCATGGCCGACGTTCGATACGATTGCTAGATTCGCTTGTCGGCCAGGCGCGACATGGGGACCGGCACTCGAAGAACAGGAGAGAGCCAATGAAGGTAGGAACCATTTTAGTCGCTGCCCTGCTGTGCACCGCAGGTCCCGCGCTGGCGCAAACAGCCGCGCCCAATGCGCAACAAGCACCGCCGCGCACGCCGGGGACACCGGCACAGCCGGGACAAGCCAGCGCGGCAGGCCAATCCGAGGCGCCTGCCGAAAAAATCGATCCCGCGAAGGATGCGGCGATCCGTCATTTGATCGAGCTCACGGAAGTTTCCAAGCTGGGAGACAATATTTCCAGTGCGATGGTCGTTCGGGTGCGCGATGTGATGGGCCGGGCGATTCCGGCGGATCAGTTGACAAAATTCATGGACGAGTTCACGCCCAAATACACGGCGAGCGCGCCCACCAGCGCTGTGACCGACGCAATCGTACTTATCTACGCTAAGCACTTTTCGATAGAAGATATTCAAGCGCTGACGAAATTCTACGAGACGCCGCTGGGGCAACGCGTGGTGAAATCCATGCCCGACGTGGCGGAGGAATCGCAGGCGGCAGGGGCACGGATTGACCAGAAAGCGGCGATTGCGACGTTGCGCAGCATGTCCGACGAGTATCCGCAATTAAAGCAGATGTTGCCGCCGGACAGCCCGGCAGCGGCGCCCGCTCCGAATTCGGCGCCTGCTCCGGCGCCTGCTCCGGCACCAGGCCCGACCCCGAACGCGCCGAAGTTGTCGCCACCGCAGCAGTAGCTGGTGGCTTGCGCGGAGCGTTGAATAGGAACTGTTTCGCGATCGGACCCTACAGTGGGGATGAAATCGAGGAGGTTCTTTATCTAGAGCCTCCTCGTTTTATTTTGCGGCGGGTAGGCGGCGATTCTTGCGGCGCGCATGGCGGCGATGCTGAAGAATTCGTGCGGGTTCGCGCCCGCGGAAAAATCAGCCGTAAAGAACTGATCCAGCTACAATCCCTCTCGCGATGGACTGGTCTCCTCTCTGGATATCGCTCGCGACGAGCTTGACGGCGACGGCGGTGACGCTGGTCGCGGGACTGGCCGCGGCTGCATGGCGAGAGAATCGCACGGGCGCCGGCGCAGCGTTGATTGACGGTGTTTTTCTTCTTCCTCTGGTGCTGCCTCCTACCGTAGTGGGATTTTTCCTTTTGCTATTTTTTGGGCGAAACGGGCCTCTGGGCAAACTTCTGATGCAAGTGGGCGCGACGGTGGTGTTTTCGTGGCCGGCCACCGTGATTGCCGCGACGGTGGTGGCGTTTCCCTTGATGTACCTGACGGCGCGCGCGGCTTTGGAGCAGGTGGATCCGCATTTGCTGCAGGCGGCGCGAACTTTGGGTGCTTCGGAGTGGCGCATTTTTCGCGAGGTGGCGCTGCCGCTGGCGTGGCCGGGAGTGCTGGCGGGCACGATCTTGAGCTTCGCGCGGGCGCTAGGGGAATTTGGAGCGACTTTGATGCTGGCGGGAAATATTCCGGGAAAAACGGAGACGATTCCAATCGCGATTTACTTTGCGGTGGAGTCAAACGATATCCGGCAGGCGCTCGGTTGGTGCGCGGCGGACGTGGGGATTTCGATCGCGCTGCTGGGCGGGCTTTATTACTGGACGCACGCGCAACGGCTGCGGCGTGAGCGATGGAGGCAGCGCTGACGTGCCGCTGGAAGTGCAAATCGAGAAGAAGCTGGCGGACTTTACGCTGGACGTGGCATTTCGCGCGCCTGCAGCGCCTTTGAGCATTTTGGGAGCCTCGGGTGCGGGGAAAACGATGCTGTTGCGGTGTATTGCGGGGCTCGAGCGGCCTGGGCGCGGACGAATCGTGTTGAACGAGCGGGTGGTTTTCGATTCGGAGCGGAAGATACGGATTCCAGCGCGCGAGCGGCGGATCGCGCTGCTATTTCAGAATTATGCGTTGTTCCCGCACCGAACCGTTAAGCAAAACATTGCGTTTGGATTGGATGGTTTGGCACAAACGGAGCAGGCGACGCGAATCGCGTCGGTGGTGGAGCGCACGCATTTGGCAGGGCTCGAACAGCGGTATCCGCGGGAATTATCGGGCGGGGAGCAACAGCGCGCGGCGCTGGCGCGAGCTCTGGCGATCGAGCCGGAAGCGCTTTTGCTCGACGAGCCGCTGGCGGCGCTCGATACGCATTTGCGTTCGCAAGTCGAGGCGCAGTTGCAGGAGACCTTTGCCGCGTACCAGCGTCCGGCATTGCTGGTGACGCACAACATAGAAGAAGCCTACCGACTCAGCGAACAGTTGCTGGTGCTTTCGCGCGGACGTGTGGCGGCGTTTGGAGCGAAGGAGGAAATCTTCCGACATCCGCCTAGCGTGGAAGTCGCGCGGCTGACCGGTTGCAAGAATATCTCGCGGGCACGGGCGAACGCGGATGGAACCATTGAGACATTGGATTGGGATTGCAGATTGCGGGTGGAGGGTGCGGCGGCGGGCGAGAGAGCGCCCAAGTTTATCGGGATACGTGCACATCACATTGATTTTCTTGAGTCGCATGGCGGCGCGGCGGAGGCGGAGAACGTCTTTCCTTGTTGGGTAGCGCGGACTTCGGAGTCGCCGTTTCGGATTACTTTATTTTTGAGCGTGGACGCGGCACATTCGGCGGCGGGGAGATATCAACTGCAGGCGGAAGTGTCCAAGGAAAAGTGGAAGCGGTTTCGGGAGCGGCCGTTTCCCTGGCATGTGCAATTGGCGCCGGAATTGTTGTTCCTCATGGACAAGTAGAGTCTCGCGGGGAGGATGCGGGGTTCACCTGGGGTATATCCGCGAAAAGCAGATTCCTCGCTGCGCTCGGGATGACACCCGCGTCAGTTTTGCCAAGTCAAAACCTAGTGGAAATGCTTGACGAATTTGATGTCCAGGCCGTACGTGCCGTTTACGTCGCGGAGAAAGACGATGGAGAGGTCGCGTTTCACGTGGTATTCGACTTGGATCAGTTGTTCCTGGTCGGATGCGGCGTTCGACGAATAGGTGATGGTGAGGTCGCGCGTGACTTGCTGCTCGATCGTGACACGTGCCGACGCGTTCGATTCGGTGGCCGTGCCGGCGAGGAACGGGTCCACGCGGAAATGACTGATGCCAAACAGATGTTCGATGCGGCCGCCGAGGCCGCTGGAGATGGCTTCAGAGAGCAGCGCGGTGGCGCCGTAGTTCTGACTGCTGCCGGCGGAAGAACGCAGTGCGCTTTCCTGACCGGTGCTGCCGACGGCGAGTAGCGCGATGATATCGGAATCCGGAAGCGGCGGATCGGAACGATAGCTGAGGGAAAGTTTGCTGGCGCGGCCGGAAAAATTGATAGTGACCTGATACTGGCTGATGGTGGAGGTGGCTTCGATATTGAGTTCGGGATCGAGCTGAAACGGATTTGCGAAATTCACGTCGCCGCGCGTGAGGGTAAAGGTGTTGCCGCGAAAATTCATTTCGCCGCCTAGCAGGTGAATGTGGCCCAGTAGTATCGGACGGTCCCAAGTGCCGCGCAAATGCAGGTCGCTATCGATTTCCACTTGGGCGCCGGTCCATTCAATACGGGCGCCGGGACTCGTGTGGGCGGCGATATCGAAGGAGAGATTGCGCATGAAAGGCGACGACGCGCCGCTGGAGATCTGCGAGCTAGAACCGAAGAAGGATGAAATGTCCACGCCGGGCGCAAAGAGGAGGCGTTTCAATTCCAGAGAGCCGCTAAGAACCGCCCGGTCGCTGTCGCCCGAAAGCTGCAGCGTGCCACCCATGAGCCAGCTCATGCCTTGCGGGTAGCGGATGCGGACTTGCGTGGTTTTAGCAGCGATGTCGTAGCGGATCGGGCCGGGTTCGCCGTAGGTGACGCTACCGGTGAGGGTGAGTTGACCGCCGCCCGAATCCGCGGTGACGTTTTCGAAGAGCAGGCGGCTGGTGTCGAAGACGAGATCGCCATTCAGGTGGCTGAGGCCCACGGGGAAATCGGAATAGTTTGCGGACGCATCGCGGACGGTGGCGCGGCCCGTGATGCGCGGCTTGGACATGGTGCCTTCGGCGGCGACGTTGACGATCGCATTGCCCTGCGCATTTATTTCCGGCAGTACACCTTTGAGCAAAGCGAGATTGATTTCTCCGGTAAGGTTCACGTGGATGGGACGTTCATGATCGAAGCGTGCCGAGCCGCTGATTTTGAAGTCGGAATCGGGGCCGTGGAGGTGCGCTTGGGTGATGCGAATTTCGTTACGGCGATAAGTGAACTGGACCGGGCCATCGTTTTCCAGAGAAACGAAGAGATAGCCGAAAGTGATTCGTGAAATATCGGCGTTGACTTCGATGGTTTCCGGCTTACGGAGCGAGCCATCGAGAGTGAATTTGCCGTCCACGACGCTGTGCGCGGTGAGGTTTTTCAGGTGCAGGCCGGCGGTGAGCAGCGGGTCGAGATCGAACTTCGTAACCGTGAGCTGTCCGGAAATTTCCTCGTCGCCCGAAAGAGCGATGCTGATCTGGCCACGCAATTGTCCGTTAGCTCGTTCGGTATTGAGCGCCATGCGCAGAGTTTTGCCGTCTGAATCCAGCCTGCCACGAAAATCCCCTTGATGGTCCGACCCCAGCGTAAGACCCGTGACACGAAAATCGCCTTGCGCTGTCGGACTACGCACGGGTCCGCTGCCGCGGAGATTGAAATCGAATTGTCCGCCGATCGGGAGAGATGAGCCCTGCAAGATCTGGATTTTTTCAAGAAGAATGGACGTGCCGGCGACGTTGAATTCGGCGGTTTGTTCTTGCGGGCGGTAGAGGACGTCTCCGGTGACGCGTCCGGTTTCGCGGCGAAGCATGGCGCGGTCCAGGCGGATCTCATCGTGCGCGAGATGCACTTCGGCGGTGAATTGGTCGAAGCGCAGGCCCTTGGTTTCGATGTTGTCGAGCGTGACATGGGCATCGAGCACGGGCGCGTTGCTGGTGCCGCTGCCGCGAAACGTGCCGGTTAGCAACGCTTTGACGGGATAGTTGATGCCGAAGATTGCCTGGACATCTTCGCTGGGGGCGTGCTGGGTTTGGGCTTCGAGCGACCAGGTGTCTTCGGGGGCGAAGCTCCAATCGCCGTCAAACTTCATGGCGAGGTCGAGAGAGACGGTGGCTTGGCCGCGTTTTACGGTGGCGTGGGTGAGTTTGAAACCATCGAGTGAATAGTCGAGGTCAGTGTCAATTTCGTCGAAGTGGTAGGTATCGTACTGCGCGTTGGTGGCGTCGAGATGGCCGGCAAAAGTGGGCCCGGCGATGGGACCGAGGATTCGGCCGCGAAACGTGACGTTTCCCGCAGTGCGAGTGGGAACGGCTTCGGGACCGCGTACGCGATTGATGAAATCGTCCCAGTCAGTGAGGTCCTTCACTTTCAACTTTAATTCAATCGCAGAGTCGCGGCCGCTGAGCGGGCCGTCCATTTCGATTTCCGTGTTGGGAGTGGTGATCTCGCTTTGCGTGAGCAGTACCGTTTCCGTGTCTTCCACATAATCAAAACTAATGTGCGCGGTGACCGGAATCACGCCCGGGGCGAGAGTGGGAGGAGGGGACCAGCGCATATCGCCCTTGGTGCGGAAATGCTTGAAATTGGCGGTCCAGGAATTGAAGGAGTCAACGTCAATGGAACCGTCCCAGTGGAGCGTGTCCACGGGAAAATCGGTGTTATTTACGGCGGCGAATGCATCGGCGAGACTGGCGTGATGGAAACGGGTTTGCGTGCGGAAGGCGAGAGCCTTCATATCCATTTCGAGGCTTCCATCGAGAGCGCCTTCGAGAGCGCGGACGGAAAGATTCTGCACGGTGAGGAGATTTTTCGCGAATTCGTAATCGCCCCAGGTTTCGAGGTTCGTCGCGTGGAACCATTGATAAGGCATCTTGATGTCATGGCCGTCAAAATGGCCGCTGCCAGACCAATCGCCGGAGGCGTAGCGGGCCTGGCCGGAAAAATCAGCGATGAGGTCGGGAGTGAGCGGCTCGCGAAAGATCGTGCGAATGTCCTGCAAAGAGAGGCGGCCACGATAATGCAGATTCCAGTCTGATCTCGCGAAGCTGGGAAGTTCAGCGCGAAGGTTCAGTTCCGAGTGCGGGCCTTTCCAAGTGAAGTCATCGAGTTCGAAGGCGTTGCGATGCAGCGTGAATTTGGCGGCGACGTCGAAACGGAATGGCAGATCACGTTGGAGGTCCATTTCCACACCGTTCCAGGTGAGACTGCCTACGTAGGCGTCGTTGCCGGCCGACGGAACCGCGTATTGCAATAGGAACGCGAGGTTCTGGCCTTTCAGGTCGAGAGGGATGCGTTGGTCGTAGATGGTGGCGCTGCCGTCGCGCAATTCGAGGCGGCCGATGCGCAGATTGAAGAGAGTTTCCTGCCAAGGATTCTGGTTGGCCGGAACTTGCGGAGTAGGAATGTTGCTAGTGCCATTTTTTGAGAGACGAACGTAGAGCGCGGGATGCTCCGCGATAAGTTGATCAATTTTGAACTCGCGGCCGAAGAAAGAAAGAATGGTGATGCGGACGTCCAGGCGGTTGACATGAAACAACGGAAGTTCGGTGGGGCCTTCGAGACCGTGCAGGGTGAGGTTATCGAGTTCGGCCCGCCAGTGCAGGAGATGAAGATGAAAACCTCCCAGTTCGACACGCGCGCCGGTGCGCGCCTCGAGTTGACGGACGAGCGCGTTGCGAATCCACTGATTCATGAGGCCGGATTGGAGTACGAGAAAGCCGGCGCCACCCAAGAGGACAATCAGGGCCAGCAGGGCCGCCAGCCAATGCAACAGGCGCTTCACGAACCGCCGCCTTGCGACATGATGTCAATCTGGAGAGCGTCACGCGAATCGTCCAGCCACTTGGTGGAGCGTTCGCTGATGGCGCGCTGGATCAGCACTTCGCGGATGGTGTCGTCGACATCGTCGAGCGGAGGTACGGGCTGGTTACGGGCTTTGAGCTGCGGCGCAAATTCATCTTTGTAGTAAGCCTCGACCTGTTGGTCAGTGACTTGCGCTGAAGGACGGAAGCGATAATCGATGAAGCGAGAAAGATACAGCTGCTGAGCGACCATGCGGCGGACGGCGGCGTCCGTCAAGCCGGCGGCAGCGCAGCGCTTTTCGAATTCTACCGGCGAAGGAAATTGCTTCACGAATTCGGCGTAGGCGCGGTCCACATCTTCGGCGGAAGGCTGGCCGTATTTCGTGGCGATGGCTTCGTTGCGGATCATCCATTGGTCAATGAGTTCGCGAAGTAGTTCCGAGCGGGGCTTGGATTCTCCATCCACGAGTTTTTGAAATGCGGCGAGTTCGTGCACTTCGCTTTCGGTGATGATGTCGTCTTCGATGCGGGCTGCCACGGCGTCAATTTGCTGAGTGCCGTTATCGAGGGACGCCGGGGGCGGTGGCGAGCCGGGCCCGGGCTGCAACTGCGCGAGCGCGGGCGCTGTGCCGAACGGCAGGAAAGCAGCCGAGAAGCCGAAGATGAGGAGCGCGCGTCGCATCAGAAGACCGGTCCAATGTTGAAAGAAAAACCAAAGTGCGAGACGTGGAATGTTTGCGTCGGCGGCACTATGGGCGGAGTGGGCGTGACGGTGTAAGCCGCCGGATTGATCTGATAACCGAAATCCACACGAACGGGGCCGATGGGAGTGGGATAGCGCAGACCGAAACCAATAGTGTGCGAGAAATAGTTCAGATTCGTGGGGGAAGCGGATTTCCAGGCAAGCGTGATGTGATTCACGTCGCTGTAGACGTTGCCGCCGTCGTAGAAAAGAGTGCCGCCAAGACGATTGCCGACGAAGGGCAAGCGCATCGGAAAATGCAGCTCCTGGTTGAAGATCAGGAGCGCAAGGCCGCCGATGGGAAAGCCCGTGCAGGGATCGCGCGGGCCGGCTTCATTGAGGCCGAATCCGCGCAGCGACTGTGCGCCGCCGGCAAAGAAGCGTTCGGGCAGCGGAATAATCTCGCCCGTCGTAGTGGTCTGGCTGCAATTCGTAGGCGCGTTCCCTGTAGTCTTGCCAGTCGGCTGTTCGATTCCGAAGCGCGTGGAACGGGCGAAGACGAAGTCGCGACCGAAGGGATGGTAGGAGGAGTTTTGGACAAAGGCGCGCAGAAAGCTGGCACTGGAACCGAGCGCGGTCGCGGCGTAGCTCACGTCGGCGGTGTTGAAGGTGCCGGATTTGGGATCGCTGGGATTGTCCCGGCGGTCACGAGCGTAGGTGACACCGAATCCAGACACCAGCGTGGGCTGGCTATAAAGCGGAATCTGATCTTCGGAAATCGTGCCATTCAAGTTGGTGGCCACCACGCGGCGAAAAAAATAACGGTACTGGAGCGAGCTAGACGGCGAAAGCTTCTGGGAGATCTGGAACTGGCCCTCGTAACGTATGGAGGTGAACGTGGAAACGTCCAGCGTCTTATCCGCAAAGATGGTGACCGCCGCGCTCAGAGACCGCTTGGCAAGAAAGTTGTCCGCCGAGTATGACGCCAACGCGCGGTATTGCAGCGTGCTGGCCCGCACTTTGAAGGTCAGGGTCTGCGCACGGCCGAACATATTGGCACGGGAAATTTCAAAAATACCGCGCGGGCTTGCCGCAATGCGGGTGTTGTTCGGATTGCAAGCGGGCGAATTAGGCGGGGGATTGGTTGGGCAAGGATTGCCGATCTCGAGGACTTCAAAGCCGAATCCGTAGCCGATGGTGTATCGACCGCCTTCGGTAGTGTCCACGACCATGACTTTCTCGGGGTCGGTGCCGTTGGGATTTTGCGGCGCGATCTGTACGCGGGTGAAAACGCCGAGGTTGTAGAGACGGCGCTGGCTTTCGACGACATCGCCTTCGCGAAGGGGCCCGTGCGGCTGAATTACCACTTGGCGCGCGATGATGCCGGGACGGGTGTATTGATAGCCGGTGAGCAAAACTTTGGAGACGTCAATGCGTTCGCCTTCGGTGACTTTGTAGCTGACGGTGACTTCGTTGGAAGCGTCGGGGGGTGAGACGGTGTCGTCGAGGCGCGCTTCGGGAAACCCTTCGTTGTAGTACATCGCGAGAATATTGTTGCGATCGCTGGAAACGGAAGCGGCGGAGTAGGGCTGGCCGGGTGACGAACCGACGACGTTGAGTAGGGTATTCAGACTGAGCGCTTGATTGCCCTCGATCTTCAGGGACTTGACCAGGGTTTGCGGGCCTTCAACGACCTGATAATTCACGAAGAGATTGTTTTTCTTGCCCTGGTAATTGTCGTCCACAGTGGAAGTGACTTTGGCGTCGAGAAATCCGTTGGAAAGATAGAGGGAGCGAATGGAATCGCCGTCGTCGCGAACCAGGCTTTGGCTGAAGCGGCCACTGAACGCAAAGGAAGCGGGCTGCAGAGAGAGCCGGCCTTCGAGAAGGTCTTTGCTGAAATATTTATTGCCGCTAAATGCGACGCCGGCAAGGCGGAAACGCTCGCCGCGGGAAACTTCGTAGCTGATGACGCGCAGGCCGGTCTTGGGATCGTCACGCGAAGATACCTGGACATCCGCGTCGAAATATCCCTGGCGCTGGAAATAATCGCGGATATTGCGGCGGCCTTCCTGGAGCAGGTCCTCGTCCACGGCGCCTTCGGCGTAAATGGGGAGCAACTGACGGAGTTTGCCGGTGCTGATACGAGCGCCGCCGAGGCTCACGCTGACGCGCGGGCCGGCAGTGACTTCGTAGTTCAAGGTGACGAGGTTAGTCTTGGGGTCGTACGCGCCCGCGGTGATCAGTATTCCGGCGCCTAGATAGCCCTGATTGACGAGATATTTTCTCAACCGCTGCGAGGCGCGCGTGAGGCGGGCGGACGTCAGCGTGTTTTTCAATTTTACTTTAGAACGCGCGATGAGTTCCGGGTCTTTGTATGGCGTCTGATTTTTCACGTCGAAATTGCCGACTACGGCCCGCGGTCCGGGCGTTACGGTGACGAGGACGTCCATCTGGCGGGTATCTTCGTGGGGCGTGAGTATCCACTTTACGTCGGCTTGATAGAGGCCTTCGGTGCGGAGCGTGTCCTTCAGGCGGCCGATGGCTTCGCGCAGGGTGCTTTCGCGAAAGGGTTCGCCGAGGCTGAGTCGCATAGCGGCTAGCGCGGCGGCTTCGCTGGGAGGTTCCTTGAGGCCTTCGACGCGGATTACGTTGTTGTAAAAGTTGCGCTGGACGATGAAATCTACGCGTAGACCTTGCGTGCTGGAAGCGGCGACGACACGGATATTTGCAAAATCGCCGGTGCGGTAGAGAGCGCGGAGACTTTCGCGTTCGGCGCTGAAGTCGAACGGCTTGCCGACCTCGAGCGGGAGTGCCGGGACGTTTCCCTCGATGGGATGTCCTGAATCATCCAGGACGCGAATTTCTGCGACGCGCTGGCCTTCGATTTGGACTTGGGACTCGACTTGGTCTTGCTGCGCGCGCACGGGCGCGGACACGAGGAGGCTGCCGGCCAGCGCTCCGAAGGTCAAAAATCGCCCTAAAGCGCTGCTCGGATGAGAAGAGCAGGCTCGCGGGGATGACGATTTCCACGGGATTCTCATGCGCCAGAAGATAAGAGCAAAGGTTAGCACAGGCGGGTTGGCTGCCGGTCGCGAAAAGGGGTTAATATGCCTAGATTCGGCTGAAAATGCGGCCGATTGCGATTCGTGATGATGGACAGCGAGCAACGCGAAAAATACTCCCGGCAGATATTATTTGCGGGAATCGGCGAGGCGGGGCAGGAGCGACTGCTGGGGGCTAGCACTGTGCTGGTGGGTTGCGGAGCGCTGGGGACGGTAGTTGCGAATCTATTAGTGCGGGCGGGGCTGGGACGATTGCGGATCATCGATCGCGATTTTGTGGAGGCGTCAAACCTGCAGCGGCAGACACTTTTCGAGGAAGCCGACGCGCGCGAGGCGTTGCCGAAAGCAACGGCTGCGGAACGGCGATTACGCGCGATCAATTCGGACGTGCGCGTCGAAGGAGTAGTGGCCGACCTGACGCCGGAGAACAGCGAGGAGCTCCTCGGCGGGTTCGAGTTGATTCTGGATGGGACCGACAACTTTGAGACGCGCTTGCTGGTGAATGACTTGGCCATTGCGAGAAATGTGCCGTGGATCTATGCGGCGGCGGTAGGAAGTTACGGCGTGACGATGACGATTCGCCCGGGCGCGACGGCTTGCCTTGCGTGCCTTACGGAGGGCGACGAGAAAAGTGCGACGCTGGGCGCGGAAGCGACGTGCGACACCGCAGGAGTCGTGAATGCAGCGGTCGGCGTCATCGCTTCAATTGAAGCGGCCGAAGCGACGAAATTACTGGCGGGAAAGGCAGAGGCTTTGAACCAGCGTCTGATTTCGTGCGACGTGTGGAGCGGGCGGTTTCAATCCATACGGATTGCGCGGAATCCGGATTGCCGCGCGTGCGGGCGAAGAGAATTCGCGTACCTGGATGGGGACGCGCAGCCGCATATTACGATGTGCGGGCGCGATTCGGTGCAAATTCACGAACGTGGACGAAGACTGGATCTGGACGAACTGGGACGGCGGATTGCCCAGGGGCCGGCGGACGGCTTGCATCACAACGAATTTCTTTTGCGTTTTCGTGTTGCGCCGTATGAGCTGACTGTTTTCACGGATGGACGCGCAATTGTGAAAGGAACGAAAGATCCGGCGGTGGCGCGTTCGCTTTACGCGCGGTATATCGGGGCGTAGTCCCACAGGGTAGCGAATTCCTTACAAAAATCTTCGCGCCGCCACCTGACAGGATGGCGGGTGTAATATCGTCGCCTAAATTGAGGGCTGGTGAAGGATCTCGATTCCGAGGAGCTGCCATGAACGACTTTTCTGCGACTCCGGCCAAATCACCGGTCGTCCCCTGCACACGGCGCGCGGCCATGGCGTCTCTTGCCTTGGCGGCTGTTGCCGCACCGGCTTTTTCGGCTGTGAGAGCGGGCGCATCCCAGGATGCAACTCTTGCGGTGCTGGTGAAGCTTCGCGAAGATTGGGTGACGGCCCTGCACACCAAACAGCTCGAACCGATTCTGAAGTTCTATTCTGCAGATGCCGCATTTCTGCAGCCCAGCGGTGAGCGGATTAGTGGCACCGCTGCTCTGCGTAATCTTTTTCAAATGATCATGACGACGTTCAATAGCAACCTCACGCTGCACAGCTTGAGCCTCGAAACGTCTGGAGATCTTGCGTATGACAGCGGCGACTTCGAGGAGAATCTGAGCAACATCGCGAGTGGCGCGAAGATCGAGTCGAAAGGCAGCTACGTGATCATCTACAAGCGCCAAGCCAGCGGAAGTTGGAAAATCGCGCTGCACGTGTGGACCGGAATCCCGCCGGCCGGAACGTAACCGGTGCAGGAGGACGCTCCGGCATGCGGAACGTGCGGATCGAAAACGACGCAGTAAGTTCCGGCGGAAGGGCTGTTGGTCGTAGAAATGCAGATTCGCAGCGGACTGATCGCCGAATGGTGCGACGGGATTAACCGACGAAGCGGCGCAGAGCGGATTGGCGCATGGCGGCGCGGTCCATATTTTCGCGCGTGTTCATTAAGGTGAGCAAAGTGCTCAGGACGCGGGCCTTGAGTTCATCGGACATGGGAAAACCGCTGGTGGCCACGTTGACGAGAGCTTCGCCGCGGCCGGAGATTTTAGTGATGAATTCCATCTGACGTTCGTGGCTGTTATTGCCAAGCGCCGATTCCCGGCGCATTTCGGCGCATTCATTCTCAATAAAAAGAGTGAAGTGCATAACGCAAAGATGCTCGGCGGCTAAACCCGCAGGGACATTGACCTTACATCCTTTGGCGCTGCAATTCTCTGGCACGGACACACCTGTTCAACACCTCTAATTTTTTAGCATTTTCGACTGGGGAATTCCATTCTGGTTAAGGGTGGTGCGCTCAATCAGATAGCAGCAGATTGGGAAGTAGTGACGTGTAGTGGAAGGCCGGGGAAGAGGGAGCAAACGGCAGCACGTCTCGTCGCGCCATCGCGCAGCGGTTTGGCGACAAGAGTAAAGCGCAAGAATATGCGTTGAAGCTGCCGCGTGTTGCGATATCTGTGAGGCCGTGTTACATACGAACGCACCAGTCCTGGATTTTTTTGAGAGCAAAGGCCTTCCTGAATGCCCCACCTCGCGCCACACGATGTAATGACAATGTTTCTAGCACTGGCCGCCCTGCTGGGAGCCGCCAAACTCGCCGGCGAGCTGATGCAGAAGCTGGATCAGCCGTCGGTGCTGGGCGAGATCATGGCGGGAATACTGCTGGGGCCCACCGTGCTCGGGCAAATCAAACCTAACGTCTACGCGTTCTTATTTCCCGCGACGGGTAATCTGCCGATCGTGTTGGATACGGTGACGACGCTGGGGGTCGTTTTTTTCCTGCTCAGCGCGGGCCTTGAAATTGATTTGCGCAGCATCTTCCGGCAGGGCAAGAGCGCGATCGCAGTGAGCTTTTGTGGGGTGATCGTGCCCTTTGCGTTCGGCTTTGCCGCAGCGGGACTTTTCCCGAGGTTTCTAGGAGCAGGAGAAGGCGCTGACCGGCTGATTTTCGCGCTATTCGTGGGGACGGCGCTCTCCATATCTGCGTTGCCGGTGATTGCCAAGATTTTGATGGACTTGAATTTGCTGCGCAGCGAGATGGGAACGGTGGTGATGTCATCGGCAATGTTCGATGACCTGGTCGGCTGGATCTTGTTTTCGATGATATTGGGAATGATGAATGGTGGGTCGTCCATGGCGGGGGTGAAGCGCACCATCGAACTGGTGATCGTGTTCGTGGTGCTGGCCCTCACCGTGGTCCGCTGGCTGATTGACAAGATCCTTCCGCATATTCAAGCGCACACCAGCTGGCCGGGAGGCGTCCTGGGGTTCATATTCACGCTGACGCTGGCTTCGGCTGCGTTCGCGGAATATGCGGGCATTCACGCCGTTTTTGGGGCGTTCATCATCGGCATTGCCGTGGGTGAATCCACGCACCTGCGAAAACGGACTTCCGAACTGATTCATGGAATCGTTACGAATGTGTTCGCGCCGTTCTTTTTTGCGAGCATCGGGCTGCGCACGAATTTCGTGACGAATTTCAGCCTGCCGATTACGGTGACGGTGATCGCCGTTGCCTGCATCGGAAAGCTGCTGGGCGCCGGGATGGGGGCGCGGCTGGGAGGAATGGACCGGCGGACTTCATGGGGCGTAGGACTGGCGATGAACGCGCGGGGCGCCATGGAAATGATTCTGGGGCTGCTGGCGCTGCAAGCGGGATTGATTCAGGTGACGATGTTTGTGGCGCTGGTGGTGATGGCGTTGTTTACGTCGCTGGTTTCAGCGCCGGCGATCAAGTTTTTGATACGCAGACGACGCGCGATCACTTTGAAAGACAGCGTAACCAACAAGCTTTTCCTACCGAGCATGACCGCGCGCACAAAACAGGAGGCTCTCGAGCAGATGTGCGTGGCGGCGGCCGACGCTGCGAACAATTCGCCCGAGCGATTTTTGCGACTCTTACTGGATCGCGAGCGCGTAGTGCCCAGCGGCTGGGAGAACGGACTGGCTGTGCCGCACGCGCGGGTGGACGGCCTGCCGCAACCGTTGGTGGTGGTGGGAAAGAGCGAAAACGGAATTGATTTTGACGCGCGCGACGGAAAGCCCGCGCGGCTCATGATTTTGATTCTCACAGGCGACAATCAATCCCAGCACGACCTGCTACTTGATGCCGGCGAGTTATTCAGCACGAAAGAAGCGATCGAACAGACGCTGCACGCACAGACTTTCACGGAATTGGTGGCCGCGCTCAACGCGCCAGTGCATTAAAGAGATCCTGCTGCATAGGGCGGTGAGCTCCGGAGAGTCTCCGGATGCGTTGCCCGCTCTCGCACCGCATCTAACGCGTTACGGATTGGGGTTATGTTCGCCCGCGTGGTATTGGGTCCACGGGCCGGCGTCCATGTCCGTGAGGGCCGGCGACTGCCATTGGTATTCGGGATGCTGCTCGAGGAATGGCGCGGCTTTGAAGTCCGTGCCGCAGGGGTGGCCGAGGCGTGCCGCGAAGCTCATGGTTTCGGCCATGTGGCTGTCCATGGCTTTACCTTGCACGGCACCGGCTGGTTTGTAGGGCGAGATGGCGAAGCCGGGATCTCCCGGGGTCGCAACGTCTCCGTGTCCGCAGAGAGTGCGGCGATTGGGGCCGGTTTTCTTCGAATAAGTGTCGTAGTGATCGCCCAGGAATGATTCGGCGAGCGTGACGTCAATCTTGCCCATGTTGGCCGCCATGAGCTCGTCCCAGCGAGCGTGGCGGGCATTTGCGGAAGCAGCAAGATTGTTGGAATCGAACGTGGTTTCATCCTTGAGCACATCCGGATCGCTGGCGAAATTCGAACCGACGAAGTAGCCGTCGGTGGTGCGCCAGACCTTTGTGTGTTTCAGACCCAGTTCGAAGCGCGCGATTTCGCCGGTCTTGCGATCGCCAAGCAGCCAATCGTTGGCGTAGCCGCCGTTATTGCCATCCAGCATGATCTTCACGTATTCATCAATCGAGCCTGCGTATTGCATGGCTTTGCGCGCGCGCGCAAACTCCGGCTTACCGTTGGGATCCCAGCCATGGAAATCGGTGATGGTGGTCTCGGTGACCATCAAGCCGTCGGAATTGACGCCGAAATCGTCGTCGCTGGCGATCACTCCGGGAAATCCATCTACCAACATGCTGTAGCCGTTTTGCGGAACGATGTCGAAAATGATTTTCCAGCGAGCGCCTTCCAGATAGCTCGTCCAATTATTGTGGGCCATCACGATTTGATGATCTTTGGTGTAGCTGCCGGTCGCGACGAACGCGCTGCAATGATCGCCTTCGGCTTTCGGCGAGACCTCGGCGGTTTTGGTCTGCTCGTTGAGCCAGGGCACGTAATAATCGGGAAGTTCCATGAACGCGTTCATCGCAACGATATCGTCAAGATCGAGCTTCACTTTGCGGGCCTGCAATCCGTCTACGATGCCTTGCAGCTCGGCTTGATATTCCTCGTCAATCTTAGGCCAGAGCATCTGGCGGGCAGCGCGACGGAAAAAATTCCAGTCCTTGCCGGTTTCGTGGGTCATTTCCAGGCTGACGGCGGCGAACGCGTCGGCGATTTCCGATGCGAGGAGGTAGCCGTGCTGGTAACCGATATCGTGCGGAGCACCTTCGAGATGGACGTAAATCCAACCGCCGCGTTCGAAGCGATAGGCTTTGGCGAGGCGTGGGTCGTCTGATTTGCGGGCGCCAGCGGAGGTTGCGTGTGATAGCGCGAGGCCGGCTGCTTGCGCGGTTTGGTCTGCACGCAGCGCTGATAATTGCGCGACGAACAGCGCGAAGCCAGCGCCGATGGTGATGGCGAGCAGCAGTGCAAAAGGCAAACGGTTGCACGAATTTCTCATCAGCAATTTTCTCCGGGTGTACGCGCGCAGAGAGAGCGGCACGTGCGTGGACATGGTAAGAGGCGCGCTCGACGATGTCAACGCGCTGAGCAATCCGCGCGGCAACTTGTGCGCCGAACCTCGCAATCATTCCTCGTTGGATGACAGCAGCGTGCACTTACGGCGATGTCCTCTGGGAGCTACGCCCATCTCTCGCCTAAAGACACGACTGAAAGAACTTTCCGATCCGTAGCCGACGGCCGAGGCCACCTCGGAGAACGAGGCTTTGCTCGAGCGAATCATGGCACCTGCTTTGTGCATCCGCCAACGCGTAAGGTATTCAAGAGGAGTCTGGCCTAAAACGGTTTTGAATTTCAAAGCAAAGGCGGACCTGGACATGCTTGCTTCACGGGCTAATGACTCGACGGACCAAGCCCTATCAAGACCCGAATGCATTGCGGCCATCGCTTTGCCGAGATGCTTGTCTGAAATCGCCGCCAGCCACCCCTTCGGCGGAGCCGAAGTGCTATTCGCGTAGGCTCGAATTGCGTAAGCAAACATCAACTCATAAAGACTCACCAAGCACGATGGAGATATCGGGGGCTGAGCAATTTCCGCTGCCAAAAGATCCAACACGGATTGGAAGGCGCGACTTCGGTTCTGTTCGAGCCGCAAATGCAGGAAGCGAGGCAGAATCGTAGAAATGAGTGGCGCTTCGAATGTACTCATGCCAAACGATCCGCTTACCATAGTTGTGAGCGCACCGCCACCTCCGTAGTGAATCACGCCATCGACTTCCAATCTTCTTACATCGCGGAACTCGCGGACGGCGGAACGCGGATGATCCAGCAAGGTAAAGGGCTCATCATTGAGAATGAAAATGCAAAGGTCGCCGGCCGAGATGGGGATGGTTCGGCGCTGATTCTTGAACCTGAGAAACGCGGATCCGCCAATCACAAGCCCAAAGCGCACCCGCGAACCTACGTCCCCCGAGTAACGAACACCCCAGGGCGCGGTCGCCTCCACCCGCCTGTGAACTGCGTCCTGAATCCTCAATGATCCAAAGACTTCAGACAGAGGGTCTCCGCGGTGCTCGATTAATGGACGATCGGTCATATTTTTTGAACTGATGCGCCCCATAAGTCCAGATTTTATAGCATCTATCTCTCGTACGCCAAATTGCAGGCGGGGATTAAGGGCAGCTGTAACCGAAACCCGTCTGAGGAGAAGAAATGAGAAAGCCCAAGAAAAGCAAAAACATATCATCAAGTAGACTTGTGTTTGGACTCGGGAGATTCGGTGTCAGTTCCGTTAGCGTTCTCACTCTGTTTGTCCTCACGATTAGCTTTGCCACGGTGGCCACCGCACAATCATCCAAAACTGAAACGGGCGCCCTGGAGATCCACCGTGTGGTTAACGTACTTGGTTTCGGTAATTTCCGGCCACAGAGTAAGGGGAATCTTCTGATTGATCGCAGTGCGATGACCTTTACTTCAAGCAAAGTGGATGCGCAAGTCCCCTTGGATATGATCCGAGCATTTTCTATCAGGCACGACAACGTTGCCCTGATAGGGGGAACGATGGGTTTTGTCGTCGGGATGGCTCCCTATGGTACCGGTCCAGCGATCACCATGATTCGTCCGGGCGTTGACACTCTGACATTGCTGTACATGGGCGAGGATCACGCCGTACACGGAGCTGTCCTGCTCCTTCCCAGGGGAAAGGGCGAGAAAGTCACTGGAGTTCTGGTGAAGGCGGGCGTTTCTCCAATCGACTATCCGCAAACGGGGCTCTTGAGCTCACCGCAAGGCGTGAGCGCCGTAGCGCTAAGACTGATGAAGCACGCGGGCGAAGCACAGGGTCGCCGTTCCGTGCAAGTGGCGCTCCCGACCGAAAGCGTGGATGGAGTGCCTCCGCAATTCCCAATCGGATTGTACGAGGAATTGGTCGCGCAACTCGGTAAGAGCGGAATGTTCGAGAATGTATGGCGACAGGGAGATGGTCATGCCGATTCGGATGTCCTGATGCTCCACGTTGACATCCTGCAGGTGAAGAAAGGTAGTGCGCGTTTGCGCGGACTGGTACCCTTTGCAGGACCAACTGTGATCAAGGCACACATCCGGTTATCAGATGCTTCGAATCAAGTGCTTCTGGACGAGGAGGTGAACGGAGCCGAACGTCTGCGAGGAGAGAACATAGTGGCCACGAAGCATCTCGCCAAGAGAATCAAGAAAGAGCTGGCGAAAGTTCCAGACGTCAAGGCAACTGATTCCAGGGAGACGATAGGGTAACTGTCGCCCGGGTGCGCATTTCTCCGGCGTGTTCGCCGCCAACGGCGGTGAAGAGCGCGCGGGGAGTACAGGATTAACCTCGTTGACACGGGCGCTTACGCCCGTATAATCATGGGCTTGGTCCCGCGACATCCCAGCCATCGCAGGCTGACCAGCCGGTCACGCGTCTTGGCAGTGCAGGCCATTCCTGGAGGCACCTAAGCTGTGACAAGTGTTTACAACCTGGCAAGTCACGCCGTCTGGTCGGCCATCACGTGGCTTACGGTTTCGATCAGTCCACTTTCGGATTACTGGCGACGGAATACCGACGCTGATTTGAATCCTTTCCGCGGACTTTACCAGAACAATTCCTTCGATCTGGCCGTGATGCTGCCGTATTTTTTTGTGATGGTGATTCTGGCGGCTTACGGGATCCATCGCTATGCTCTGGTCTACAACTACTATAAGAATCGAAAAAAAGTGGCCGGGCCTCCGCCGGAAGTCAGTGCATGGCCGCGCGTCACCGTGCAACTGCCGATTTACAACGAGCGCTACGTGATCGAGCGGCTGGTGGAAGCGGTGGCAGCGTTCGATTATCCGCGCGAGCTGCTGGATATTCAGGTGCTGGACGATTCCACCGATGAAACGCAGGAAGTCGCGCGCGATTGCGTGGAACGTTACCAGCAACTCGGCGTGCCGATTTCCTATATCCATCGCGATAACCGCGAAGGATTCAAGGCGGGAGCGCTGCAGGAAGGATTAAAGTCCGCGCAGGGTGAGTTCGTGGCAATCTTCGACGCGGATTTTATTCCTCCCGTCGGTTTTTTGCGGCGTACCGTACCGTATTTCGCCGATGGCAAGCTGGCAATGGCGCAGACGCGCTGGAGTTACATCAACCGGAATTATTCGGCGCTGACCGAGGTGGAAGCAATCCTGCTCGATGGCCACTTCGTGATCGAACATTCTTCGCGGTTCCGCACCGGGCTGTTCTTTAATTTTAATGGGACGGCGGGGATCTGGCGGCGCGCGGCGATTGAAGATGCGGGCGGCTGGCAGCATGACACGTTGACGGAAGACACCGATCTTTCCTATCGCGCACAGTTGCGCGGGTGGCATTTCGTCTATCTGCCGGAGATCGAGTGCCCTTCCGAATTGCCTGTGGAGATGAACGCGTTTAAATCGCAGCAGGCACGCTGGGCCAAGGGCTTGATGCAGACGGCGAAGAAAATCTTGCCGCGCGTGCTGCGTTCAGAAGTTCCGGGCAGCGTGAAGGCGGAGGCGTTTTTTCATCTGACGGCGAATATCAGCTATCCGCTGATGGTGTTCATGTCCATCATTTTGCTGCCGGCTATGATTGTGCGGTTTTATCAGGGATGGTTTCAGGTGTTGGTGATTGATTTGCCATTGTTCCTGGCTTCCACTTGCTCGATTTCGTCGTTTTATCTTGCGGCGGAGCGGGCGCTCTACCCAAAAACATGGAAGCGGACGTTTTTGTATTTGCCTTTTGTGATGGCGGTGGGGATCGGACTTTCGGTGCGCAACGCGCTGGCTGTGATCGAGGCGATTTTTGGAGTGAAGTCGGAATTCGTGCGCACGCCGAAATATCGCGTGGAAGCCGGGGCGCACAACGGCAGCGGATGGGCCAGGAAGAAATATCGCAAGGGCGCGGGGTGGATGCCGTTCGCGGAAGTGGCGCTGGGATTATATTTTGCATCGGCCGTGGTGTACGCGCTGCAGAATGAGAATTACGCTACTGTGCCGTTTTTGTTGCTGTTTGTTTGGGGATATTTGTATACCGGGTTGATGTCGCTGGGGCAGACCTACATCGAGCGCTTGCGCTTTGGCATGGAATCCGGCGAGGTGCGGCCGGCTTCGACTGGCGCACCTGGATTCTAGCAGCCTTGGATTGCTATCAGCGGCGAGGCAAGCCTCGCGTCGCACAGGCGGAAGCGAGCTTCCGGACTCCCAGAAATGAAAACGGCGGCCTTGTGGGCCGCCGCTTTGCTTTCTGTCTGCAACTTTCTAAATCAAAACCTTGCTTTGTCTCCGGACGCAGGCGCGTTTGTGAAACTGCGTGCTGCTCACCGATTTGGGGCCGGTATTACACCTGGGCTTGCAGGATTTCTCCTGGAAGCTGGCCGATGCGTGATTTGGTGTTGGACTGAAAACGTTCGAGCGCGCTTTTTACCGCGGGCGGCTGCTTTTCACCCGGGTCGCCTTCCGCGCGCATGCGCTCCATCTTGATGCCGAGCGTACGCTCGAGAGCCATCAACTCGGTGCGCTGTTCGCGTCCGAAAAGAGTGGAGGCGACGCCGTGCCCGCCGGCGCGGCCTGTGCGTCCCACGCGATGAATGAAATTCTCCGCGATGTCCGGCAGGTCGTAGTTAATCACGTGCGCGATGTTCTCGACGTGAATGCCGCGCGAAGCGAGGTCGGTGGCTACCAGAATTCGGTAGCGCCCTTGCTGGAATCCCGTGAGGGCGGCGGTACGTTGCGATTGCGTGCGCCCGCCGTGAATCATGGCTGCGGCGAAACCATCACGGTTCAAGGTGATGGCCAGACGTTCAGCTCCGCGCTTGGTGCGCGCGAAGATGAGGCAGCGGCCGGTTTCCTTGGCGAGCAAGCGATGAAGCAAAGGCAGCTTGCGATCCGTCGCGACTTCAAAAGCCTGCACGCGCACATTTTCGGAAGGTTTCAACACGGAACCGAACGCGAGCCGCACCGGGTTCTTCATGTAGTCCTTCACGAGATGCGCGACGGAAGCTTCGAGCGTCGCGGAAAAGCACATCGTTTGCCGGTCTTTCGGCAGCACGGATGCGATTCTGCGAATCGCCGGAAGAAATCCCATATCGAGCATGCGATCGGCTTCGTCGAGAATCAGAACGCGCAGATCGCGAAAATGCACGAGCTTGCGCGAAAGAAAATCTTCGAGGCGTCCTGGAGTCGCGACCACCAGGCGTGCGCCTTTGCGCAGGTTGGTGAGTTGCAGGCCTTCGGATAAACCGCCGACGACCAACGCCGCGGGGCCCAGCTGCCTGCCACGCAACGCGTTGTACTGATCCACGACCTGCATTGCCAATTCGCGCGTGGGAACGAGCGCGAGCGCCGCGATTCCGGGCGTTTTCTCCTGCAACAGGCGTTCGATCACCGGGATCAGGAACGCGAGGGTCTTGCCGGTCCCGGTCTGCGCGGTGGCCAGCACGTCTTTGCCTGCCAGCGCTTGCGGAATTGCCGCGGACTGCACGGGAGTCGGGATCGAGAATTTGGCGTGTGCCAACCGCTCTTTCGTGTAAGCGGAGATCGCCATTTGTGAAAATGTTTCGGTAATACTATCCATCTGGGTGTTGCCTTCTATCTGGCGGAAGCCGTCGCGGCGCGCACACACATACTGCACACTACTGGTGCGGGCACAGCAAACTGGTCTTGCCAGTCTTTGTTTTAAATTACGCTGAAGACTTACGGAGAGAACTGAA
>Ga0307478_10001106_pt1 | contig 24704 bp, 30 predicted proteins | sample atmos_gasesECM4C_2_FD_203713 | JGI IMG/M metagenome (GOLD analysis project Ga0307478, IMG submission 203713) | Hardwood forest soil microbial communities from Morgan-Monroe State Forest, Indiana, United States - atmos_gasesECM4C_05 | ecosystem: Environmental > Terrestrial > Soil > Temperate...
GAGTAGCCATACACGTCGGGCGAGACCTACCCGAATCTGGTCCTGGCCAGTGAAGGGCACTTGGACGAGTACCCCACTTCACGTCCAAGTGGAATTGGATCATCGGACCCAGAGCGGCTTAGTAGCGACTTCCGACCTGACCGACCTGATGAAACAGTTGTCACCAACTGCTTTACGTGTATCATCGGGGCGTCTGTTCATTCCGAACTTCTGCACGCATTGAGTTTGAGGCCTCAAACTGGAACACTTATCTTTTCCTGCCGCTTGGCTCCAAGACGGGCGCGGCGTTTACAGTCTGTGATGTTCGAGGAATGGCAGTAATGGAGGCAGCAATGAGATGGCCATCCTGGAAGGTGTCAGTCATGTTTCTGCTGTTGCTGTTCAGCGCTTTGGCAGGTCTGAGTTTTGCGCAGCAGGCGGCCGACAGTGTGAATGTCGTACAAGTTGTGGGCCTGAGCGGCGTCAAGGAGCATGCCAAGGGGACGCTTACTGTCGAAAACGGGAATTTGCAATTTGTCCATTCCAAGGCGAAGGTGGTCGTGGCCACCACTGCGATACAAGATGTAGTCACAGGAAATGACAGCCAACGCATGATTCACGGGTTTGTCGGCACGCTCACGATGTTTGCTCCCTACGAGAGCGGGAGATTCCTGAGCTTGTTCCGATCGAAACTGGATACGCTGACCATCAAATACCACGACTCGGACGGCGGTTTGCACGGTGCCATTTTCATGATGGTGATGGGCAAAGCGGAGCCGCTGAAGAAACTGCTGGTGGCGCAGGGTGCGCACACGAGCATTCCCGTGCAGGATAGCTCCAGCGGGTCTAATCCGAAGACGGATTTAGCGAAGGAGCAAAAGCCATGAAAAGATCTATCCAAGTCTTTGGTCTGTGCCTACTGCTGTTGAGCATTTCTCTCGCGATTCCAAAATGGCGTGTGAAGGCGGCCCCTCCACCTGTTAGCAAAGTATCGGCCATTCAGGTTTTGATGATTCAGTCGGACGAGATCAAGCTCCCAGCGGAATTCCAGATTTCGCTTTATGAGAATCTGATCCAGCAGTTGGAGAAAAAGGGCGGATTCCAGCACGTGTACCGGGATGGAGACAAGAATGCGGCCGGCGCTTCGGATCTCGTCGTGCTTCACGGCACGGTACGAGGATTCAAGAAGGGAAGCGAAATGGCGCGCCAGGTGACGACGGTGACGGGCAAGACATCTATTGATGTTCATTGCCAGTTCACCGACAAGGATGGAAAATCTCTCCTCGAACGTGACTTGAATGGCAAGGTGATGTTCTTCGGCGGCAATCTCAGGGCAACCCTAGACTTTGCGAAAAAGGCCGCGAAGCTGGCACACGACAATTTCGTGGCGAAATTAGGTTCTTGAGCCAGGTGGAAATCACACACGTGACTCGCATCGGCTTGCTACCGAAGCTGGCATTCCGCAGCGACCCGAGTTGCTATGTGCGGTGGGGTTCCTTGGGCACCTCACCGAGAGGCTTGGGTTTCCCGAGAAGAGGGTTACTCTTGTTGGAACCTTCGATATAAGCCCGTCAAATGATTAATGCGGAAACCGTGCATTTGAAGTTCTAGAACTTGACTTGATGTCCGGTTTGACGTGCGGGCACTCGAACGGCTTCTGGCTCATGGAACCCATTCGGTTTAGACTCTGTTGCATGAGGTGGCGTTCCCTGATTCCTATGCTGGCATTCGCATCGGCCGGCTCGCTGTCTTACCCGGTTTTGGACAATTCCTTGGCTCACGCTTCTGCTCAGTCCGATGCTGCACAAAATGAGGTCGTCTTAGCAAAGCTGTCGAGGCCGGTCTATCCTCTTTTGGCGCGGCGAACGTGGGTCAGAGGCGATGTGAACCTGTTGTTGCAAATCCGGAGAGACGGAAGTGTTGAATCTGCAGTGATCGTCAGCGGTCACCACCTGCTTCAACAGGCCGCATTAGAGAGCGCCCAACAGTCGCAGTTCGAGTGCCGAGGATGCACTGAGGCGTGGATGTATTTGCATTCCCTGATTACTCCACGCTCGTCACTAAGGGCCGCATATCCGGTTTTGCGGCGGTGACTTCCAACATAACCTTGGCCGTCAGGATTCACATTCAGTCGCAGGCCCCATCCAGGCAAGATCTCCGGCATGTCACCGAAATGCACGTTGGCTTTGCTCTAGTAGAATCTTGCAAGCCACCCGTCGGCGGAATGTTGAGCTTGTAACTGAGTCACCCTTGACAGCGTCCCATATATGGAGCTTTCGTACGCTGCGGAGTCGGCGCGTGCTGCGACGGTCCTCGGTCGGGCTTCACCGGAAAGACGGCAGCCCAATGTTTATCAACGAACGTTTTGGCATTCTTCTATTGGTATCCTTGCTGTGCACGCCTCAAATTTCAGCTCGGCAGCATAATTCGCCAACCCAGCCCGGCGACGGCACAATCCATCTGGATGTGGTGGTCACTGCGCAGTCTGGTCTACCTGTGAGCGGTCTTCAGGAGCAAGACTTCACCGTTTTGGATAACGAAGTGCGGCAGACCATTACTTCGTTCGAGTTTGTCGATGGGCGGAAGGCTCCCATGGAAGTGATTCTTCTCATCGACGCCGTGAACATTGGCTCGCGAGACGTGGCCGCACAGCTCGGAGGGATTACCAGATACTTGAAGGCGGACGGAGGCCGTCTTGCCCACCCCACCGCGGTCGTTTTCCTGACAGATCAAGAAATTCAGTTTCAGGAGCAATTCTCACAAGACGGGAACGCCCTCAGCGCGGAAGTGGATCAGCGCACTACTTCCCTCCGCAATATCGCCCAACGGACGAGCTCTTACGCGGCGGCCGCACGCTTCCAGCTCTCGCTTCAGGGTCTGCGACGACTGATGGCGCACGAGGACGGTCGGCCTGGGCGCAAAATCATCCTGTGGGTCTTTCCTGGGTGGCCAGTGCTTTCTGGCCCGCAGCATATGCTCGACGCAGAACAAGAACAGCAAGCCTTCGGAGATATAGTCGACATCTCGACGGAACTCCGCGAATCCCAGATCACGCTGTACACTGTCGATCCCTCAGGAAGTTCGGAGATTGGCCCGCGAGCTTCTAACTGGCAGCAATACCTCAAGGGCGTCAGCAAATCAAGCCATGTCCGAAGCGGGAATTTTGCGCTGGAGGTAATCGCGACCCAAAGCGGCGGTCTGGTACTAAACTCCGACAACGACGTTGCTGCGCAGCTACAACAGTGCCTTGCCGATACGGAGGCTTACTACGAGCTGTCCTTCGACCCAGCGACTACTGGTCGATCCAACGAGTACCGCCAACTGGAAGTCAAGATCGCAAAACCTGGGCTGACGGTGCGCACTCGGCAGGGGTATTACGCGAATTCCTGGCGACCGGGGAATATCGGGGTGGAGTTTGCAGAAGCCGGGACAGCCGGGGGTAACAGTCCCAGACACAAATCGAAAACGGAAGATGGGGCCTGGGCAAGTAACGAAGGCCCGCGGCACGCCGCCAACGCGGGTACCTACGCTGACGCACCGGTGGCAGAACTGGTCGCACGCGTTCCCCAACTCAAAACGCTGCAACCTGCGCCGGATCAGCAGGAGCTGCCACTAATCCTCCAGAAGATGGGCCAGTGCGAGGACGATTTCGCCGCCACCGTCGGTGACCTCATCGCCCGCGAATACGTTACGGAGGAGAAGCTGACTGGAAAGGGCGACATTGCAGCGAAGAGGACTTTTCAAGACAACTATTTAATCCTCCATCACAGGAATGAATGGGGAGCCAGTGCCGAATATCGAATGGACGACAAGGGACATCGGCTGGGGCCAAAAGGGCTGGAGAGCGGCTATCTGGTCACCTCAGGCTACGCATTGAGCTCTATCGGTTTCTCGACGGCCGTTCAGTCGAGCTCGAAATTCCGCTATCTCGGCGAAGAGGAAATCGACTCGCGAAAAACATACGTCTTGGGATTCGTTCAGAAACCCGGTGAAGCTACGTTCTTGACGACGATGTCGCTAAATGAAAGCGCCGCTATGGACATGCTGACGCAGGGGATTTTGTGGGTGGACAAGGATAGCTTCCAAATCATCCGAATGCGGACCGATCTACTAGCGCAGCAAAATGGGATTCGACTCGATCAGCTAACGACCGAAGTGACGTTCTTCGGAGTGCATCTTCAGGACGTTGCAAAGCCTTTGTGGCTGCCCAGTGATGTCGACGTATACCTCACAATCGACAACCGAAAATTTCGCACCGTGCAACACTATACGAACTATCGACGCTATCGAGTCTCCGTCAAGATTGGGGCATCTCAATAGCCCCAGCCCGTTGTGTGAACCGCCACCACCTCTTCATTGGGTTGACGCTTCGCAGCCGATAGCTGAGCCGAGGAAAATTACGCCTCTGTCATCACTAAAAGCCGCAGTTTTGCACCACGTAGTTTTGTCATTCATGTCGGATGGCCGCTGAAGTGTGATCTGGTAGTGCATTCCATCTGAGCTTGTGGTGATGGCCAACTCGTACGGTTTTGGACTCTCAAGGTCAATTGGTGACCGGCTCAAGGTCCCTTTCTTTCGGAAGAACGTGAGCATCTCCTCTAGATTAGCGAATCGACCAGCGTCCTGACGATAGGAATACTCTGCGGTATTTAAGATCCGGAGGACAGCCACCAGTTTTTCCTTGGGGATATCAGTCTGTCCATTCACCCGAGGAGGAATGGCAACTCCCGTCACAAGGATTCCCAGCAAACCGCAAAACAGCCCAAGAGAGACTCTCTTCATATTGACCTCCAATCATGACGATGGTACCAAGACCCTGGGTGAAAACGCCGATCTCAAGACTGTGATGTAGGCCAAATCTGGATGGCATAACAGCCTTGAACCGTTCAAGTGCCTGGGAAACAGCAAAACCGGAAACTTGAAGTCCCGGTACGGGATTTGTCCGATTACGCGACCAGGAGGTAAGTCAGTTCGAGTGCGGCGGACAAGTCCGGAGGTCGAACAAGATCGCCACGGTTCTCGTTTTGGGATCTCGCCTAACGCTCACGTCGTCTCTTAATGCGTCGGAGGGCAAGATCGCCCCGTTCACTTTGAAGAATTCGTTCAGCTTGGCGCTGTCAAAGACTTCCCCGGGTTTCGGAAGCGATTCGATCAATTTCTCTCGCGTTATGCTGTCTACGCCCAGAAATTTAATACTTCCGACACGATATCGCACCTGCTGATCGATCCTCACCACCAAGTCGATTGTTCCGTGCTCCTCGTCAACCTGAGTCTCCGGCTCGGGAGTCATATCCACATAACCTTCTCGCCCATAGACGCGGCCCAGATTTTCCAAACCGGTTCGCACGCGTTCGGTACTAAATAGTTCGCCCCTTTGAAGCGGGATAAGGCTCCGCAAGACTTCTAGCGATATCATGAGCGGACGGTCGGGATCCGCGGACTCGATTCGAATGTCCCCAGCCTGGTATTGAGGTCCGAGTGTGGCGCTGATGGTCACGACGACGCTGATGTCTGTACCTTTCCTCCATAGGGGCGTTAGTCTTGCTGTCGCAGTCACTTTGAAATAGCCGCGATCTCGGAGCGCCCCCCTGACGCCGACATCTGCGATTTCGTTCTCCAAATCATTCAAGTAGGTGCTGTCCAACGCAGGCTCGAACACGCGGCTTTGCAACTTCCCTGAAATCTCCTCTTGAGCATCTGCCGGAATCCCATCATTCAAATCGAATTCGACGCGAATCACATGCACCCTAGCCCGCATCGGCGGTGGCTGCATCTCCCGGATTTCCTGAGCTAATGTGGGATAAGGCAGGCATTTCTCCAATTTCTTTGGCAACTGCCCGAAAGCATGCGGAACGCATAGCAGAAACATCGGGGCGACCGGAAGCAAGCGACGTACGAACATCCACCAAAATATAGGCCCTTGTTTCGCAGTCTTCAAGAGTCTCGATTGACCGTCGCAGGGCACTGCCTGGTAAACGCGGTTCCGGTCGATGTGGAAACCGCCAAACCACATGGACGGTTTCGCCACTATACGGGACCTATTTTGACTCTGTTCCAAAACAGTCTGTCTTGTTGCAGTTTTTGTGGGATTCGTCCGACCTGCGCTCCGCGGACTCTGACCCGAAATTGTACTTAAGGCCAGCTATCTTTATGGCCGGATTGACCGGATGATCGTTGTAGACGTTATTTAATTCCTTCGGGGGGTAATATGGAATCAAGGCGGCAAAGTAAAGTTGGTCCGGTTCTCATCCTTGTGTGTTTCCTCGCGATCTTTGTGTTCTTGCTGATAGACAGAAAAGGTGACGCCAGGACCTCTCATCCACAATCCGCATCGCAGAATCGGTGACAACCTAGCCTGAAGGCTAGCCGTCGACCCGTCTTGGTGTTGACCTGTTGCCCTCGCTGCCGAATCTTGGCCTGATACTCCCGCGCTATCGACAGAAGTTCGAAGTGCGCGACAACCAACAAACCCACGTTTCGCTTCTGGCAACCCCGTTCTGGATACTTCCGTGCGATCGATACGGATTGCCCGGTCCACGCCGCTCATATAGCATTCTCACGATGAGCGTAGATCCTTCCTTTCAAGCGCAACTGGTCTTCCGTTCCGGTTTCGGAGCGCTGGTAGGAGGGATGTTTGGCATGGGTTGGCTTGGCTGGGGTCTCGGGACGGCCCATGCGTTCACGCCCACTGTTATTATTCTTTTCGACGTCTTTGGAATCCTTTTGCTGGGATATTCCATGTACTTTATTCGGAAGGGTAGGTCTCTGCGCAGAAACTACCCTGCATCATCCAACACGCTGGCACAAAGGATGAAAAAACAGTTTATTGTCGTAGTTGTTTTGGAATGTGCGGCAATCGCAATTCTCGGCACAATCGCTTACGCCTTTCATCGTTCAGACCTGGCTCCTGTCTTGGCCGCTACTGTGGTCGGACTCCATTTCCTTCCCCTCGGCAAGATTTTTCGGCAGGCCCGTTACTATTTTTGGGGGATCGCAATAACGCTCTGGTGCGGTGTCTGCGCCATTTTGTTCCGTTCCAATTCCCTCGTAGCCTGGAGCAACATCGGGACAGGAGTTCTACTCTGGGCTAACTGCGCCCACGGTCTACTGCGAGCCCGAGGAATCCTGCGTTCACTTGTCCGGCAACCCGACCTTTGCCGGACAAGCGAAGTCTAGCCGACTCCCTAGCATTCCCGTTGTGGGAACTTGCGGCTCAGGTGACGATCGCGACCGATTCCGAGTGTATGACTGGCCACTCGGACGTATAACAGCATTCCCGTCGATGTGGAAACCGCCAAAAACCGCGTGGACGGTTTCGCTACTAATCGTCTACGTGACCGATGGGAAGTCGGGCCCGAGCGTAACTCCCCAGTTGCCAACCAACCACCTCGTGGCGAACCGTCTATGGGGCTGTGAGTGCGATTCGCGATATTTCAACAGTTTGCTTTTGGGATCAAGGACGTCCGTCTAGTGGCCCTCGGCGTCAGTGGGGGCACCCATACCCGAAATGATTTGCCATTTGGCGCCAGCATCGTGAAGCCAGGTGTGGATAATGCGAAGGCGTCCTGGCTTGTCGGTTCCATTCTTGTCAGTCCAGGTAAGGCGAACGCGATACGCGACCGTAGCGTACTTGCCCGTCACCTGCGCCTTCAGACGTTCCAGTTCATAGGAGTTGAGGGTTTCACCTTTGCTGGTATGAGCGGTGATCCACTCGGTGATCTGTTCTTTGCCCGCTGGTTCCGAGCTGCTATATGGCCAGCCGAGAAAATCCTCGTGCCACAGAGTGCGATATCGTTCGAGGTCGTTGGCCTTCACATATTGCCAGTAAGCATCTTCCAGTGACCAGACTTCCTTTTCGTCAGCAGAACGCTGTGCCGCGAATAGCACAGAGGCGAGCGCGATAACCGCGATAGCAGGACGAGCTATTCCACTCATGTTGTCTCCTGTAAGCTACGACGGTACGCAGGATGTTGGTGGCGCATCGTACCCTGCCTGTTGTTAAAAGGCGATTGCAATCACGACGAGGTGGGGAGTGGTCCGGATATTGGTCGTGTCACGGCGCACTTGGAAGCAATTCCACATGATTTCATAACAATGTCGGCTCCCTCGACCCGAGTAGACCTGTGGTTGCATTACGACCAAAGGCTCGGGAGGACTATCTCAGGGCGCGCATGATTACCTTGCGGCACTAGCTGCCTTAGTAGCTCGGCAATTGTTGTCTGGCATGGACAGGCGCACAATCCATAACGAGAGAATCGCTAATTTAGGCTAGGTGCGGTCCGCTACCTAGTCTGTGAGAAAAGGAGTGCATTATGCCAGTTAAGCAAGGAGACCTCGGACTGTTGCAGCATCCAGCGTCCCTCGAACTGCTAAAATCAAAAATCCCTGCACGGTTAGCCTACGTTTGGATGGACGGGACTCCCAGGGTCATCCCGATCTGGTTCCACTGGAACGGACACGAGTTCGTAATGGCAACTCCACCCAAAGCGCCGAAACTAAAAGCCCTTGCAAAAAATCCCAAAGTGTCCTTCACGATTGACGACAACACTTTTCCCCACAAGGTGCTTTTGATCCGGGGCAGCGCCCACCTCGAGGCAGTGGAGGGAATCGTACCCGAGTATCTTGCGGCCGCGGAGCGTTATTTCGGACGTGAACAAGGCCAAGCTTGGATCAAACAGCTTCGTGGCATGATTCCCAACATGGTGCGAATCACGGTTACGCCCGAATGGGTTGGTCTATTGGATTTCCAAACCCGTTTTCCGAGTGCTTTGTCGTCCTGACTGAACGAGCCTTGGGCCGGTTTGACAGCCGACTGGGAGATTCTGGCGGTCGCCGTAACTGACTGGCGGGCAATTGCCCGCACTTCGAATCACACGAGGCGAACTATGAGGAAGCACAGTCACAGCCGCAGAGAATTTATGGGGCTCGCCGGGGCCGTCGGCATCACCAGTGCTCTTGGCCGGCCCCGGCCGGCTGGCGATCTTCAGGGCCGAGACGCCGATCTGGTGGTCTTTAACGCCAAGGTGTACACCGTCGATTCGCGTGGGCCGAAGGCCGAGGCATTCGCGGTCAAAGCCGGGCATTTCGCGGCGGTTGGAACAACCGAAGACATGAAAACGTTCATCGGAAAAGGCACCCAGACGCTCGACGCCAAGCGGATGACCGTTGTGCCTGGGTTCATCGACTGCCACAATCATGCGCCAGGCAATGTATTGCTCTATGAGGTTCTCGTCGGCAACCCCTACGTGGTCGAGTTTGTGACCATCGCCAGCATCGTCGACAAACTCCGCGCCAAGGCCCGAGAAACTCCAGCAGGCACCTGGGTCGAGGGATATTTCTTCGACGACACCAAAGTGAAAGACAATCGAGAGCTTAACGTCCATGACCTTGATCAAGTGTCAAAGGACCACCCCGTTGCCGTGCACCATCGCGGCGGACATACTTCGTTCTACAACAGCAAAACCCTTGAATTGGCGGGCGTTCACAAGGATACCCCCAATCCTCCGGGGGGAACTTTTGACCGTGACGCGAGCGGCGAGCTCAATGGCCGCGTTACGGATCGCGCGCGCAGCGTGTTCAACAAAGTCGGCGAACGGCCCGCCTTTACCGCTGAGCAGAAGGCACAGCGCAACCGTAACGGGCTGGCTTATATCTCCAAACAATTTGTCCGCTATGGCCTTACGAGCGTCCACCACGAAGGCGGTGATCTCTCCGCCTTACAACAGGTTCGGACCCGGGGAGAGCTTCTACATCGTGTGAGCTATGAAGCGGCTGGCGCTGTCCTCGAGTCGATGCTCGCCGGAGGCATCATGACCGGCTTCGGGGATGAGCGGATCCGTTTCGGAGCCACCTCCGAGCACACCGCGGACGGATCATTTTCCGAGCGCACTATGGGGTTGAGCAAGCCGTATCCCGGCATCGAGCCGCCCTATCAAGGCAACATCACGGAGACGCAGGAGGATCTAAACGCCTGGATCGAGCGGGTGCATCGGGCGGGCATTCAGGTCAATTGCCACGCCAACGGCGACGTCGCAATTGACATGGTGCTTACCGCGTTCGAGCGCGCGCAGCGGCTCTTCCCAAGAGACGACGCGCGCCCCAAAATCACGCATTGCACATTAATTAATGATGACTTGCTCCGAAGGATCAAGGCCGCTGGCGTTGTACCCGCGGTGTTTACATCCTACGCGTACTACAACGCCGATAAGTTTCATTTCTACGGCGAAGAGCTCATGAAGCGCTCCATGGCATTTCGAAGCTTTCTCGACGCCGGCGTCCCGGCTGCTGCGGGCTCCGATTTCAGCCCTGGGCCTTTTGATCCGCGCATGGGAATTCAGGGGATGGTGACGCGCACTGGGTGGAACGGGCAGACTTGGGGAGCCAACCAGCGGATCAGCGTGGAAGAGGCGCTGCGCGTCAACACCATCAACGGCGCCTACAACTCGCACGAGGAAGCGGTCAAGGGATCGATTACCCCCGGGAAATTGGCAGACTTTGTCGTCCTCGCGGACGATCCTTACACGGTGGACAAAGACAAAATCAAGGACATCGAAATCGTTCGCACCGTTGTGGGCGGCTCAACAGTTTATTCGTACTCGGCGTGAGATATCCAGGCCTATCCCCTTACCGGGACTTACCGCTCAGGGTGAGAGTTTTTCCATTCTGTTGCCATTCGCTCGGCTTCTCTAACTTGAGCAGCAGTCATTTGTGCTTTCGCGTCGGCCAGGTTTACTTCCGTGCCCGCTAAGCGGAACCACATATAAGCTCGAACAACGTCTTTGGGAACACCGCGACCGCCGCTCAAATAGAGCAGTCCTAGATTGTTTCTACCCTGACCCGCGCCGCCGAAGTCGGGAACGTGCTCTGCCGCTTTCCTGTACCATTTGGCGGCTAGTACGTCACTCTGTGTCACTCCTTCGCCGTTCTCATACATTTCCCCCAAACAATTCTGCGCGTCTTGATTGTCTTGCTCCGCCGCCCTTCGTAGCCACTTCAGCGCCTCCCGGTAGTCAGCCTTGCCAAACCAGCCTTGCTCATATCCAGTGCCGAGCCAGAACTGCGCACTTACGTCTCCTTCCTGAGCTTTCGTCAAAAGTGTTTGTTTGTCGTGAGATGGTCGCCTGAATTGCGATGTTTGCGCGACGCCAGTGAATGAAACACACGCGATAACGAGAAACGACGAAAGAAGATGCCGGTTCATGTTGCTACCTCCTACATCCTATACTCCTAGTTCAATTATTCATCATGACATCGCATCGCATCCCTCGGCGACTTGCTTCCATTTTCCATCTGTCTTTTTGAGGATGTGGAGCGCCCACCGGCTGCACCATGGACAATCGTACCCGACGTAGACGATAGCAAGGGTCCTGTCAGAACTGAAACCCACGGCGGACAGCTCGTATACGCCGTAAGCACGATTTTTTTCTGCGAACCTCCACCTATTGCTCCTTTTTTCTCCAACCAAACTAGAAACTCCACTGCACAAAGCTTTAGTGTTCAGAGTTTTCGATCGCCTGATACATTCGTCGTCAAGCGCTTCGAGAGGAATTCACGGAATAAATTCATGCCCACTCGTCCGACGAGTCCAACAGCGGCATTGGAGAACACCAGGTTGGCGCCGCGATTCGCTTTGGGATAATACAGATTGGACAGTGCCCCTGAGCTAATGTCCCCAAGGAAATAAGAAGAGTTTGGCACCGTTCGCCCACTATCGCTGCGTGTGACAAATACAGAGCTGACGGCATGGATGAGGCGAGATTTAACGGACCCGGAGCCCCGGTAGTAGTAGCGCGGATCCTGGTGAAGGAGCGCGGGGAAGAGCGCATTAGTCAGGAAGTCACTGACGCGTCCGTCGGCAAACGTTGCTACATAACGTTTGCTATATCCCGAGGCACCTTGCCCGTACCCGGCATAGGCGTTCGTCGCCTGCTCGAGGCCGGCACCGAAGCCGACGCCGATGAAGGCAACGGGATCGAAAGCGCTCCGTGCAGCGAGCGAGAATTTCTGTTTCCAAGTGAGCGGGGCGGCGTCAAAAATGTAGCTTGTATAGAAGTTTGGGATGACGCCGACCAGACGCTGCTTCTCTTCTGCCCGTATCTGCTCTGCGGCGATCAGCTCGGTGGGACGGACCGTCACCTCCATGTTTGCCGTCGAAATAGACAATGAGACGTCAGGAACTTCATAGGCCTGCTGCACCGCGACGGCGAACTCTGCAGATGTAAAGAGCGCAAAACCCTTAGCGCTGACCATCACGAGGTAGGAACCGGCAGGAATCTTTATAAAATTAAATTCGCCGTTCGCCTCGGATACCATCGTAAGCAATTGTGTTCCGTCTCTATGGATCAAGCTGACTTCTGCGCCGGAAACAGCGGCTCCGCTTACGTCCAGCACGGTGCCTGCAACGCTGGCTGACCCCTCCGCAGGGGGTGTTTGCTGAGCCGAATTCTGCGGGTCTGAATGGGGTAGAGGTGCATCCGGCAGGGATCGGCTAATAATCTCGCGCCCGGCACTTCGTTGCTGAGCGAGTGCGCTCGCAGGAACCGTACAGAGCAGGAGTGACGCGCTTGCGAAAATAGCTTGAAGGCAGGGCCACGCGGTCTTTCTCAAAGTGCGCTTCCAAGGCAGAGAGGAAGCCACAGCGCGAGGCTCAGGCACGCCCATGAGGCTCGTGCATACGGAAGTAGGACACACACGGAAATCACGAGAAGCTTGTTGAGGATTCTTGCCACGTGAAATTCGTCAGCTTCGACGCGGAAAATATCGAACCTTGAAACCATTTGGTCTCCACCGGGCGGGACTGCTTCCAGGCGCGCTATATAGGAAGTCTACGCGACCGTACGATATTCTGAGTGTTCAATACGATACACATGAAGTCTAGTGATAAACGTCGACGGCACATCGTCAGTCGGGCGTTGCGCCTACTGTCGCGTTGCAAGGGGACTTCCACCGCGGTTACCGGGCTCAAGTCTGTTTAACAGCGTTTCCGTCAATTTGAAATCTGAAATGCCGGGCCAATACTCCGTAGGTCGGGTTTTGAAGCCGTGAGGTCTTCTACGAGTGTCCGACTTACCCGGCAATGGCACCCGGGAGTTTCACAAAACGCGATCCTAATCTGAACCCAACCCTCCCGATTTCTTGAAGTCTTGTCCTTAATGAACCACACTGGCATTGCGGCTAGGCGATGAGCAATTGAGTTGAGTTGGATCTTTCAGACTAAACGAGGAAACAGCCGCTCGGGACGCGTGAGCAGTACTTTGCCTCGGAGCTTTTTCACAATGTGGTTGCGCTGCCACTCATTCAACGCGCGGCTCACGGTAAACGGTGTGACGTTCGCTGCGCTTGCTAGCTCTTCATTTGTTACATCGATTTCAACGCCTTCGGGGACCTTTTGCCCGATGATTCGGCCTGCTGAAACCAAGATCTGGCCAAGTCTCTGACGAGCGGTATGGCAGCTCAAAGCCATGTAGGTCGCAATATACCAATCGAAATGGTTGTACGCGATCAAAAAGGCATTCTCTGCCAGTACCGGATGCTTGGCAACAAAGCCTCGGATGGTGTTTCGGTCCCATGCCAATACGCAACTATCCCGCACTGTCTCCGTACTGATGAGATACAAAGAAGGCTTGGATACAAGCGCTGCGCCGCCGAACACCTCTCCAGGCATCTGCCAAAATAGCGAGAGCTTTTGACCCTGCTCTGCCACAGAGAAATATCTGACACGTCCCTGCGCCAATAAGAAAAAATGGTCAGCAGGGTCGCCTTGATTGACAACAACTGAATTGGCACGAAACTGGAGTTGCTTTGCCGCTGAGATGATGATCTGCAGGTCAGGCGGAGCTAATCCCTCCAGAAATCGCGACCTCAAAATTGAGCTTGTCACAGCAGTTCCAGGAGCGGACATAGATGAATCTCCTGCCACGGGTCCACACACACGTTTCCGATTACCCGACTATACGGGAGAGGTGTAACACTAAGCAGTATCGGCAATGAGTAGCTACTGCTTGAATACCAACGGAAGTCCGCTTACTCGCTTCCCTTTGAGGTCGACTATCACTTCGACGCGGTCGGCGATCTTTACCAAGGGGATGCCTTTGTTCATGCCGTAATCCTTGCGGTCGAAGGCCATCGTTCCTTTAATCTCGCCTGAGCCCGTCCCCTTGCCCGAAAGCGTGAACGTGAGCTTCTCGGGCTTGGTCACTCCGCGTATCGTGAAGTCTCCGACGTAATCAAGTGTGTTGGGGCCGGTCTGTACAATGTTCGTCGAATGGAATGTGATCAACGGATCGTGCTCGGCGTCGAAAAAGTCCTTGCCTTTCAATTTGCCGTCCTTCATGCCGCTTCCGGTGTTCACACTGGCTGCCTGAATCTTGATGTCAAGAACGCCTGTCTCCACGTCCGGAGAGGTCATGGTTGCTGTGGCGTCCCACTTATCGAATGTGCCGTCTATCGCCACTGACGCCTTCACGTGGAACTTAATCGAGCTGTCTTCCTTCATAATCTTAATAACAGGAACCCCATCAGGAGCCTGAGCTCGGCTCACGGACGGGAGCACGGCGGAGGCTAAGAAGCATAGGACAGCTAATCGCACGAAGTTCCTAACATGGCGACAAGACTTCACTCGTCTGGCGAGGCTGTCATGATGGGGCACCAAATCCCACTGTCAAAAGTTACAGGCCGTTGCGCTCGGTCAGGAACAATGGAGCCGTTCACTCATCGGCGGGCAAATCGCGACCTGGCGGTAACACTGAGATTGCCACCATCTAAAACAAACCCAAGTCCCGCGCATCTCGTCAGTGCTTGGAACGTGGACACCTAATGGGATAGTTCTGGCTGGGAGGGGGGAATTAAGCCCCAGCATCTCGGATCACTCGACAATGTGACGTGAGTCGTCCTGCTAGGCGTTGGCCTTAGCCACTTCGCACAACCTCCGCGAACAGCCCAAAGTGGCTGACGCCGGTTCGGAGTTGCTGCCAACCATGTTACGGATGGACATATGCACCTCGCTTATTCCTTTCTCTGGTTAACTAGGCTGCAGTCTACGAAGGCTCTCGATGGCGCTGGTATCTCCAGGGTCGAGAGCCAGCGACTTCTTAAAACTCTCGGTGGCATTTTCCGAGTCGCCGACTGCCAGATATGCGTCTCCCAAACTGTCGAAGATCGCTGCGGCCTCCTTTGGAAACATCTCCGCGTTCAGCTTGAGAATCTCCAACGCTTCCTTGTTCTTTCCATGCTGCAGAAGCTTCCGGCCAACCAGATTGAGCTGACCGGCGCCGAAGGCATAAGCATCCGGCTCATGCTGTTTCAACTCCTTGTATTGGCGAAGCGCAGCCTCCAGTCCCTCCTTGCCGATGGCGTCGTAAACCACGGCTCCAATCGACTTCTTGCCTTGCGGTGCCTGGAAGTTCCTCCGATCAAAATTGGGGTTCTGTGCTGTTATGCGCAGTTCGATTTCTACCTCGTTGCTGATCGCGTTGTTCCAGAAGGTGGGACCGATCACCCCATAGTCCTTCCGTTGCAACTTAAGCCGCCCCTCAAAACCGATGCGGGTGTTCTGCCAAGGGTCTGGCGTCTTATGCTGCTGCCACACTAAAGGAATGACGACATCGCGCGTCACGTCGCGGATCGTGAGCGTCCCGGTCATGACGTAGTCGTTGCCTTGCCGCTGGATGGATTTGCTTTGAAATCTGATCGTCGGGTACTTGCTGGCGTCGAAGAAGTTGGCACCTCTGAGGTCACTGTCACGATCCGAATTGCCAGTATCGATGCTAGCCGTTTTGATGATTGCTGTAACGGACGACTTGGTGAGATCGGCTTCATCATAGCTGATGGTTCCGTCGAAGTCGGGAAATCTGCCATCCACGTCCGCGACACCAACTAAAGTGACCGTAAACCCAATCTTTGAATGGCCCGAATCGACCGGAAACTTCTCGGCCGCAAAGCTTACGGTCGCAACCAATGACAGCAACCAACTGATCGTTAGACGCCGAAGCATAAACAGCCTCCTGTTCTGTCGCGGGCAAGTTTTACTCGGGCCATAGGCAGCGCGGATAGCCTCGAGCTGCGCGAAGTTTGGCTCAGTGCAGAATAAGAAGTGCCACTCGCGACCGCTACCCTTTAAGAAAAAGGTCACCTACCTACTCGTTTCGCAGATGTGCGTCGCACGTCGCGCCGGCACCTAGCCGGCGAACAGTGCCACGCAGCCCAGCACCATGCCAACAAACGTTTCTAAGTCAGTCGGCGCCACGCCGTACAAGACGCTCGACATGAACCGTGTCAGGAAAAAAGCGCCCAGCAATCCTGCGATCACCCCCGCAAATGTGAGCAGCCACCCTTCACCGAGAACCAGCCGTAAGATGTCCTGCCGCTGAGCACCTAATGCCATTCGCAGACCAAACTCACCGGTGCGCTGGCTCACGGTGTAAGACAGAACTCCGTAGATCCCCACTGCGGCCAGTGACAATGCCAGGGAAGAAAATAGACCGAGCAGCACAAACGCCGTACTCCGCGGCGCCATGGTGTCCGAGAGCAAGGTTTCCAATGTGCGGATGTTAAAAAAGGGTTGGTCCTCGTCGAGTTTGTCCACTTTGTTCTGGATCGCGCCTATCAAGCGGGTGGGCTCTCCTTCTGTCCTGACCAGCAGCGTGCGATATCTCAACGGTCTCTGCCTGAAGGGCAGATGGAATTGTGTCTTGGTATCTCTGTCCAAGCCGTATTGTTTGACATCACTGACGACACCGACGATTTTCAACCAGGGATTCATGTTGTCTGTGGAACCAAGGCGCATGCGTTTACCAACAGGATCCGTGCCTGGCCAAAAGCGCTCTGCCATCGTCTGATTGATGATTACAGCCATCTGTCTGTCCGGTCGGACTCATCAAAAACACGGCCTTGAATCAGCGAGATGGCCATAGTGCGGAAGTACCCGCGACCGTTCCGATGCCAATTGTTTTTTTCCTCGGGCGGTTAACCGATAGAACTTGGCACGCTGGCCGTTTTCGGAGACTTTCCATTCCCCCACGATCCACCGCTCTCGCTCCAACCGATGTAGCGCTGGATAGAGAGAACCTCTATCGACCCGCAAGGTTTCTGAGGACATGTTTCTTATCGCCGGGCTGATCCCATACCCGTGCTGTGGTCCCCACAACAGCGTTTGCAAGACAAGCAGGTCTAGCGTGCCCTGCAACAATTCAACTCGATTCTGGTAACGGTCTTTACTATGCATTGTCGAGTTTGGACTCTCTTGAATTCCAAGGCTCTAGAATGTCTAGAGCCTGTTAGTTTTAAGCAAGTCCATCCCCTTTTGCCAACACAAGAAAACCAGTGAAAAGAATGGTCTTAAATTGGTGGTGTCGTCCTGAATAGTCGAAGGTTTGACCGCTTCTGGGACTGTGCGTCGCCAAACCGAACGGTCTCCCTACCAAAAGATCTGCGAAATAGCACGGATGCTTGGTTATAACGCAGCCAAAACAAAGATGGGGCAGTGGCGGCTGGATCTTGCGGGGCTAGAAAGGAAGCTGCAACACGAACTCGATGCGAGGCCGGAAAATTCCTTTTCCCGGGCGGCAAGGGGTCGAGACGTCAAATTGAATGAAGATCCACTTTCAAGGATGCTAGAAACTCACCCCGCTAATCACGGCTATGAAACGCGAGGGCCGCCCGTCAGGTTGGATGACTTATCAATGCGGCCAGAAGCATCCATCTCGCAGTCCTGATTCACGCTTGACAAACCAGCGACATAGCGCGATTCTATGTCTAGTCAGACTAGTTAGCGATGCGAGGGAGAATATGCCTAAGACTTCCAAAAAACACGGTCAAGAAGTTGGGGGCCGGAAGACACGTAGCTTGAAGCCTGTCGAACCTTCCTGGCAAATTCAAACGGCAAAGGCCCGGTTTAGCGAGGTGTTTCGGCGGGCTCGGACCGAAGGTCCCCAACTCATCACCCGGCAGGGCAAGGAAGGCGTGGTGATGATTTCGGGCGAGGAATATGAGCAGCTTGTCGGCAAGTCCCACCAACCAAAGAGTATTGTGCAGTTCTTCCGAGAGTCGCCGCTTGTCGGAGTCGAGCTGAACTTGGAGCGGGAGAAGGACGAGGGGCGGGAAATCGGACTATGAGTGGATATTTGTTGGACACAAACTGCATCTCCGAGCTTGTGCGCATCAAGCCGGAGCCGCGTGTTGTGGCTTGGATGCAAGCGGCGGAAGAGACCTTGCTGTACCTAAGCGTACTGACACTTGGAGAAATTCGAAAGGGTTTGGCAGGCCTGCCTCAGGGCAAACGGCGAACGAGTCTCGAAACATGGCTAGAGATAGAGCTGAGGGCTCGTTTTGCCGGCAGAATTCTGCCGATCGATGTCTCGGTCGCGGATAGATGGGGCCTACTCGCTGCGTCCGCAAAAAGGGAGGGGAGAACGCTATCGGCGATCGACGGCCTGCTAGCAGCGACAGCCCTTCACCACAATCTGACGGTCGTTTCACGCGACGTTAGCGACTTTGCAGACAAACGAGTACAGGTGTTGAACCCATGGAAAGTCTAATGAGGAGTCACAGATGATGAACCAGTCGGAGCGCAGAGTTCTGTGCAACGATCTGCGAACTAGCACGGCTACTCGGCTACAAAGCAGCCAAGACAAGGATGCGGTTGGGCAGTGGCGGCTAGATCCGGTGGGACTCGAAAGGAAGCTGCAACACGAACTTGATGACGGACTTCCCACGAAACCGGGGCGGGTCGGCTCCTGCATCACTATTTTCGGGGCCTGATCAGCGTTCACTCACGTTACGGCCTACACGCTCGCCGAGTCGCCTTAGCGACCCTCTGCACCAGAGACTTCAGCGGTCTCGTTGCCTCCACCGCTGCTCTGATTGCTACCGGGTGGAGCGAACCAGTTCCCGGACGGGTATACCCCCGCTGTGGACCAGCGCCTTCACGGCGCACCCGGTTTGCCCGTCAGGAGCGATCCGGAAATTGCAAGGCACCACGTTCCGCGAACTCTGTTTTGCGGTGTCGGAGGGCTAGCCCATTTTAGGGCAACTCAACCGGGACCAAGGCAGCGGGATGCGGACGGAGCGCCCAGGACGCAACTGCAATGCCCGTCATTACGAATCGACGGCATCGGTTCTATAACATGAATTCACGTGATGATGGCTTCGTGGAGCGGATTCTAACTTTGGTTTTGTGTAGAACCAATCCGATCGATCCGATGAGGAGTCATTGCCCGGGGGCGACCACCACGGGTAAGCTAATTGGAATTCGGCCAGTTTGTGGACCGCTCGGGAGGAAGAATGCTCGCAGACGATATTCAAAAAGGTTTCCCAAACGGTGTTCAACTGCCGCAAGACTTGCGTCGACTCTGTGAGTTCGCTGAGGCAAATGAAGGCACAATAAGCGGATGTTTCGAGTTCGAGACCGAGGGCCATTCCGCAGCTCAAGCTTGGTTCGGTGACGACACGCGAGCGGCCTCCCAGTTCGCGGTTTTCGGCCGCGGCCCAGATGGATCGTTGTATGCGCTATGGCTTCATGCTGGAAACGACACCGGGAAAGCGCCCGTGGTGCTTCTCGATTCCGAGTGCTCAGACAACAAGATCATCGCCGATAATGTCCGTGCATTCCTGCGGCTACTTGCGATTGGATATGAGGAACCCGGCCGCTTTCCTACTTTGGAACCTGAAGATCCTGAGGGCGCCGACGCTCTGAGGACGTGGCTTTTTGACGAATTGGGAGTTGGAGTCCCCGGCGAATGGAACCGAATTGGTCGCCGCAGCTCAACGGCAACATCCGGACCTGGGCGTTTGGATTCGCACATGGCAGGAGCAGCGGTAACAGCAACATCTCTAAGAGTCACCAAAAGCGGTCTCATGAATATTTGAGCATAAAGTTCTTTCCGGTTATGTCGACGCACCAGATGAGTTGGGTGCTACAGTCGACCTACAGACGCGGTGCCTCCGAACCCGTGGTGCGGTAATCCCCAGTTGGTCGTAACACTATAGCCTGGGGTGGATATCTTTTAACAGTCTATCCGTACCGGGAACACCTCACGCCTTCTATCCCATTGGCTAAAGCCAGGGGGCTTTACGGCGCTTTTCGGTAATCGTGGCGTGCTTGTTCAGTCATGCGCGCGAACGTAAGTTCCATTGTGCGAGTTGAAGTTGCATAAAAAATCTCGCGGCGAGTCATGCTGGAAAAGTTTACCGCCGACGCTTTGTGTCGACGCGGTTGGCGGCCACCTTGCTCGTCACACCTCGGTTTGATTTAGTGGCAACTGCCGTCGTCGGCAAAGGCGCCGCTGACGAGCATAGAACTTAGAAACTGGCCGCAACTCCGGATTTTGGCCAGCGCTGGGTCGTTCTGCAAGGCGTTTGGATCCACGGTCTTCGCGCCGTTGAGTACTTGGCGCGCCGCGAACACACTGGCCGCCCAACTCTCCAGTTTGTCTGCTTCATTTTGGAGTAGATGGAGAGCGAGCTGGTCGTCCTCAGTGGTCGCAGCTACTTGGGCCTGCCGGAGACCTATCATCACGCGCCCCTGACCGTTCCGAGTCCAAGTGTCGCTGACAGCCAATCCATAAGTGATCATTGCCCGGATAGCTCCCTGCATCTCTCTCATTTCCGCCAACGCGGCGATCCCCGCGGATGCAAAGTCGCGAGAAAGCCCTTGTGGTGGTTGAGCGGGACCGGTTCTGGCAGGAGCGGCACTGACATCGGCGGCAGCAGTAGTGACAGGAGCGGCATCGGCGGGAGGGGCGCTGTCGGGAGCGGCTCCGGCATCAGCGGGAGCAGCACTTGCCGTAGCGCCGGAGTCCGCGGCAGGTATTGTCAGTACGATCCGATGGCGTTCGATGGTAACGACGCCGTTAGTGACCTCGGCCAGAGTTTCAATATCGACGTAGGAGCGGCCATCGATTTTTCGGATTACCGGTCCGGCACTCTTCCCGTTCACGACGAGGATTTTACTTTTATTGGGTACGCTTTGTGCAAAGAGGACTCCCGCGAGCGCTAGAACAAATCCGAGCGCCAGGAAGCATCGAAAATTGCCACGTTTGTTCATCATGCGCGATTCACCAGCTTTTCCGCCTTAAAATTCCGAGGTAATTTCGTATTATACGGATCAATTTGTTCTTGGGCACCTGCCTGTTAACCCGACTTATCGGGCACGAGGACCAGGTCAAGATAAACTCGCTCCTTAGGTCTTGACAAATGAATGGGTGTGCAATCTTTTTTGTGAGGGCGGCGAAGCAGATGCCATGGTCCGCGAATGCTCACACTGCCAGAATCACTCTTTCTGCTAACTGCGCTTTACCAGTAGTAGAAAAAATGCACATTACTTCGATTCTTGGGTGCCTAATGAGCACCCGCGCAGCTGCTCCGGTCGTATACTTCCAAACCCGTGACCTTGGGCTTCAAATGCTCAATCACTCGACTAGCGGAATGTTATCTGCCAACTGATAGCGAACCACAGCCCGAATTTTGCTTTCGATTTGAAGGTAGCGCACCACTTTCTTTCCCGGCAGCACACCGTTCAGCTTGGCGGCGTAGGTCGTGCGCAAGGTGACTTCGTCACGATCGATGGCCAGCGCCTCAGTGGCCAAAGTGTTCGCTTGCTGGTTGGTCAGCGTGTCCTTGTTGTAGGCATCTGCATAGGCAACAATCATTTTAAGCAAACGGTCGTTGAGGCCCTGAAGATCTTTCTGATAGGCGTCATAGATGGGCCAGAACGCTTTTCCCTCTGCGTCCGTCAGATCCATGTTTGCGGCCACCACGAGTTTCTTGTCAGCCTTCACTTTGTCGAGCAGAATTTGCATGTTAGTGTCGGCCGACTTGCTCTGCGCGAACGTGGGGACCGCAGTTAGTGCGGCTCCACAGAGAACCACAATTCTAATTAGTTTCATTGGTTTATCCTTTGCTACTCGTATTTTTCCGGATGTCCATCGGGTGGCGACGCGAGGATGTCAGCGAAAAGTTATATCCTCTCCGGCCAAGCTCGCTACTCCTTAAGGTTCACAGGGGGGCCACTGACTCGTTTTGCTTGGAGGTCCACGGTCACCTCGACACGGTCTGCGATCTTGATGAAGGGAATGCCGCTGTTCATCCCGTAATCCTTACGGTCGAAAGCCATTGTCCCGTTGATCGTGCCTGAGCCTGTCCCCGCCCCACTAACCGCTAGCGATAGCTTCTCGCGTTTAGTTACTCCACGGATTGTGAAGTCGCCATCCACCTCGAAGGCGTCCTGCCCAGTTTGTACAATCTTCTTTGACACAAACGTGATCAAGGGATTCTGCTTGACGTCGAAAAAGTCCTTGCCCTTCAGCTTGCCATTCTTCATACCACTTCCAGTATCCACGCTGTCTGCTTGAATCTTGATGTCTAAAACTCCGGTGTTGATATCGGGAGATGCAAATGTAAGAGCCGCGTCCCACTTATCGAAAGTACCCTTTATAGCTACCGATGCTTTCACGTCGAATTGAATCTTGCTTTCTACCGGCGTAATCGCGAAAACAGGAGCTTGTGCTTGGATTGCTGATGGCAACACGGCGGACGCTAGGAGGCATAGGATGGTGAGTCGCACAAAACTACCCCTTGACCATAAGGCTGATGGCTGATGGCAAGCTTCACCTATCTCGGCAGGGTGCCAAATGAGGAACTCTGCATCCTACTGTCAAAAGTCACAGACCGTTCCGGTCAGTCAAAAAGGATGGAGGTCAGTCATTGGTCGCCAAGCAAATCGTCGAAACCTGAATATGATTACTAGGTTTCCTAACACCTTAACTAGCCCAACTGCCTGATTAAGGCGGTACCGGAAAGATTGTAAGGGGCCGTGTAGAAATACTTACTCAGTCTTTTTTTCTACGTCGGCCGCCTGAGGCCCCTTTGGGCCCTGTACGATCTCAAATTCGACCGAGTCTCCTTCCTCCAAGGTCCGATATCCATCGCCCTTAATTGCCGAGTAATGAACGAAAACATCTGGACCATCATCCCGCCCTATGAAGCCATATCCCTTCGCATTGTTAAACCATTTCACTTTGCCAATCATCTTGCGCTGCTCCTTACGATTCGTCCGGGGGGTCTTGCAGGGGAAAAGACAAACTGTAGAAATACCGCTGAAGCCCTCGACAGTCATTTCATTACGCAGGACCGACTCAAGTCCGATGGATTTCCGAGGAGTCTGAGTTGAACACTAGTATCGCGGGATGCCTGATGTCGTTGCCCTTGAGCATGTACGAAGTTGTTTTCGAGCAACGACGGAACAGGTGTGGAGCGGGAGATTGACAATAGAAACGATCTTAACTGCGGTAATGGAGACGAAGGATGTCGAAAAAACGTAGGATTTGGGCCGTCGGCCTGCGGCTGTCAGCGGTGCGTGACTGGTGCAAAAGGACTGCAGGTAAATATCGGCGGTTTGCCGGAAGCATTGCGGATCAATTACGGGTGGTCGGGAGAGAAAATCAATTTGACGTTGCGCGAGTTTTGAATGTCAGCCATCCCTTACATGTAGATTTTGCCGGAGAGCGTGTAGAACTCAGGGAACTCGCCAAGGTATTGAGTATTGGCGATCGCATCCGTGTGCTTTGCGATGACGGAGTACTGGTGGCGGAAAAAATTTCTCAGACGCAATTCAAGGTAATTCATGCTGAAACGATAACAGAGTTAGTGCATTGATTGAAGCTTTGATCTTGACCACGGCTGTTAAACAGCTACCATCAAAGTTAAGCGATTTGAGCCACACTCGGTGTCTAATGTATGCGTACGCTTCAGCGAATTGTGGTCGTTGGCGTTCTATTGACACTGTTTCTCGTGGCTGCTCTGCTCATTTATTCAAAACAATTGAAGCATAGCGCCGAGGAAGTTGTTCGTGTCTCTTACGAGCTTTCTCAGCGCGAATCCCCGCCGACGCTCGAAGACCTTCGGCAGCGATTAGGGACCCAACTCAGGCAGTCCGCCACCTGCACCGACTCAGGCTGCGGATACGAAGTCACGCTATCGAATCGGCTCCTGTCCAAACTCCGTTTAGCTCCGTTCACCGCGCTTAGGTCTTCTTTCTGGGTACGAGACAACGTGCTGGAAGAAAGCGTTCTGGAAGTATGGACGGTAAGCAGGCGTGGAGGAATGGTGGCCTATGTCGATGCGAAATATTGCGAAGAATGCAACGACTTCGACATCGTTCCTTACGTAGGGGCAACTGCTTCGGTCAGAAGCGGCTCGGTAAGCATCGGGTCGCGCTCCAGGTCTGTTGATAAGAAGACCGCCTTCGGATTTAACACAGAGTGCCTTAGTAGCTTACGAGGGTGTGCCAGTGTTGCGGAGCTACTTCCAACCATAATGGGGTGCCACATCAGAGGGGACTTTTCAATGCACATCCTCCGACCAGCAAAGCAAACTCTGACTTAGGTCCTGGGAAACAGCGTTGCCGTCTATGTGAAGTACTACTTTACTTTACGATTTCGCGCGGGAGTTAGCCGGGCCAAGTGATCGAAGCTAACCTCGACGTGATTCATTACTGGCCAGCGGCTGCCCAAATGTGGCACGCAGCAGGTGAGCCGGGAGCTGGGCGCGGAATTGAAGGCGGAGTTGCGCGAGGTTCTGGAGCCGCTGCTCCAAGAAATCGAATCGTTGAACGAGCGCATCAAGGAATACGACGAACGGATGGAGAAAATCGCCAAGGAGAGTTACCCGCACGTCGAACTGCTCAAACAGGTGAAGGGGGTAGGAACACAGATCGCGCTGACCTATGTCCT
>Ga0307478_10001107_pt1 | contig 24687 bp, 15 predicted proteins | sample atmos_gasesECM4C_2_FD_203713 | JGI IMG/M metagenome (GOLD analysis project Ga0307478, IMG submission 203713) | Hardwood forest soil microbial communities from Morgan-Monroe State Forest, Indiana, United States - atmos_gasesECM4C_05 | ecosystem: Environmental > Terrestrial > Soil > Temperate...
TATCCGGATACCGTGGTGCTTGGTATTGGCTTCCCTACTTTGATCCCGCAGAACGGAAATCCGTCCATGATAGTGCTGAGTTCGAAAGGCGATTTGCTGTCGGGGATGATTTTCGATGCGGGGCCGAAGAATTCTCCGGTGCTGCTGGATGTGGGGAGTCCATTTTCATTTTTGTTTGACGATGGCGCGGCGGCTGACCCGTCGGCGATTCAGGATGTGTTCTTCCGCATCGGTGGAGCGGAGGCTGGCAAGGCGACGGTCAGTATGCTCGTCAACAGCAACAACGCCATTCTGGACGACGTATGGGCGTGGCGGGCGGACCACGGCGCTGGCGTCGGCTGGACCGACAACACGGGCGATACGGGACTGATCGTCACCGGCGACAATGTGACGGCGTACGGGCTTTTCGTCGAGCACTACCAGAAATACGAGGTGATTTGGAGCGGAAACGGCGGCACGGATATTTTCTTCCAGAACGAGATGCCGTACGACCCGCCGAGCCAAGCCGCTTGGATGGAGGCTCCCGGCGTGAACGGCTGGGCGGCTTTCAAGGTGGCCAACAATGTGACTAGCTTCCACGGATACGGAATGGGGAGTTACAGCTTCTTCAATCAGGGTGTAAACATCTTCGCTGCGAATGGGTTTGAGGTGCCAACGACGCTGCCAGCGGAGAGCATGCAGGATCTGTTGACGATTTTCCTCTCGACAGCGGGGTCTGGAGGCATCCAGAACGTGATCAACAATACGGGCGGGTCGTCCACGATTGCGAACCCGGATACGCCGGTCACCGTGGTGAGTTATCCGTAAAGGAATGTTTCGGCGCTCGGTGGGTGCAGTGCTTGGCGAAATTCCCCACCCTTCTGAGAACGAAGGGTGGGGGCACCCACGAGTCTCGCGAGACATTCTCGTCGGAGCCGGTTGCGCTTGACGCATTTCGGACGCTGGTGGTACGACTAGCGCTAGGGGTGTACTGTGATCGAACACCATTTATCGGGAATGAAGGCGCGGAACGGAACGCTGGTGTTTGTTTGCGCGACATGTAAAGTGCCGCCGAATTTTGGTTTCGGAGCGCAAGCGAACGGTGTAATGGTGTACCTGATGCTTTGCCCCAAGTGCGGGTGCGTCCTCGGGGAATGGGACACTCTGGAGGCGCGAGGCAAAGAACTGAGCGAGTTCGCGAAGACGCTGAAAGTGCCGCACGCGCAGGCCATTTAGGCATCCCGGGGGAGAGCGGATTGGCGGGAGGCGACGCTTGTGGCGGCGGTCGTCAGACGGTCGTTTCATGCCGCGACAACGATGGCGCGCCGAAGTGCGACACTGCAAAGGCAACTGCCGTTGCGTCCGGCGCGGCGGTGGGCGCGATTGACGGGGTTGCGGGGGGCGAGTAGACTTCGTGTACGTTGACGAACTGTAATTGGACGGAACACGCGGGTTCCGCATAGAGGCGGCGCGGTTGGAGTGCCGGATGAAGACTCTTGCGGGTAAGCGCTTGCCTGGTGGAACGGCCTCGCGATGGGGCGTTCTGCTTGGCTGTGGGATGGCGTTTTGCATTGCGGCGTGTTTCGCGCAGACATCCGGCGCTCAGAACCCTGCCACACCGGCCGCTACCGCCCCCGCTTCCGCAGTGCCGACCTCGGCAGCGCCATCCTCTACGAGTCAATCTTCCGGTGCGCAATCCCCTGCACCGGCATCCGGCGGTGCGCCATCGAGCGCGGCACAGTCGTCTGCAGCACCTGCTTCTGCGGACTCCGCCGCTTCAGCGGCTTCGTCTGCTTCGACGCCGGAAATGAATACGCGGACGTCGCAGGTTCCTTTGCAATCGCACGTGAATTTGGTGCCGATTCGCGTGGTGGTGCATGACGCGAACGGCCACGCCGTGGAAAACCTGCACAAGGAAGATTTTCAGGTGAAGCAGGACGGCAAAGTCCAATTCATCACGCATTTTTCTGTGGAGACGCCGGCATCGGCGGCGAGCCAGGTGGCGCGGGGCGAAGCGATTCCGTTGCCGCCGGATTCGACTTCTTACGCGATCTCGGGTTCTTCGGCGGATGCGGCAGCTGGCACGGCGGGTGGCGCGGATGCAGGCAGCAAGCTGGCGTTGCCGACAAGATTCGTCGCGCTACTCTTTGACGATTCGCATCTGGACGTGGGCGATTTGAACCGGGCCAAAGTAGCGGCACTGAAATTTATCGACACATCGGTAAAGCCGACGGAGCGGCTGGCGATATTCAATATTTCCGGCCGCCGACAGGTGGATTTCACCGACGACCACGAAAAAATCCGCGAGGCGATCAAGACCCTGCTTCCGACTCCCGTGGGCGCCTACGACCCCAAGAACGAGCATGACTGCCTGCAGATCACGTATTACCAGGCCGATTTGATCCAAAACAAGAACGATCAGCAGGCCGAAGCGGCCGCGAATGCGGATGCACTGGCGTGTTCGGCGGGAGCGCCCAGCGCGCAAGCGCAAGCGCAAGAGGCGGCGGCGCTGGTGGCCAGCACGGTGCCGGTAGTGCTGCAAGCGGGCGACATCAACACGCAATATTCGGTGCGGCGGCTGGAGGAAGTGGTGCGGCGCGTTTCGGCGTTGCCCGGGCAGCGCAGTATTGTGCTGATTTCGCCGGGATTTCTGACGTCCACGTATGAGTACCAAGTGTCCGAACTGATCGACAAAGCGACTCACTCGAACGTATTCATCAACACGCTGGATGCGCGCGGGCTCTATACCGTGGACCCGATCGGCGACATCACGCAGCCGGTGCCGGTGCGGGCGAACCCCGCGACCTCGGCGTTGTCGGTGCAGTATCGCCTGGACGAGCAGCGCGAGCAGTCGGAGGTGCTGTCCAATCTGGCGTACAGCACGGGCGGATTCTATTTTCGAAATAATAATGATCTGGACGCGGGGTTCCGCACGACGGCGGCGGAGCCGGAAGTTTCCTATCTACTGGCGATCGTGCCGGACAATCTGAAGAACGACGGCAAGTTTCACGATTTGAACGTGAAGCTTTTGACCAAAGAAAAATACACAGTGCAGGCGCGGCGGGGATTTTTCGCTCCCAAGCGGGGGCAGACGCCGGAGGAAATGGCGAAGCAGGATATTGAGGATGCGCTGTTTTCGCAGGAAGAGCAGGAAGGATTCCCGATACAGCTTCATCTGCAATATTACAAAGTGGATGAAATGAACGCGAAGCTTTCGGTAATGGCGCATGTGGATTTGACGAAGTTGCACTTTGAAAAGTCCGAGGGGCGCAATTGGGATGATCTGACAATCGTTGCCGGGCTCTTTGATCGCAATGGAAATTTTATTTCCGGCGAGCAGAAGACTTTGGAGATGCGATTAAAGGATACGACGCTGGAGAAATTGGATCAGACCGGCGTGACGCTGAAGACGAGTTTTGACGTGAAGCCCGGCGGGTATATGGTGCGTTTGGTGGTACGCGATTCGAAGGCTGCGCAGCTTTCCGCGCGTAATGGGGTGGTGGAGATTCCGTAAGGCTGGCTGGCGAGTTGACATTTTACGGTACGCTGAAGTTTTTGGGGACTGATTGGCTACGTTTCCTGCAGGAAGGTGACACATGATCATTCGCCGCGTTGTTCGTATCGTTCCGATTGTGCTGCTGGTTTTCGCTGCTCTGGCAATCGGATGGCACATACCGGCTTCGCCGGGGATTGTGCGGGCGCAGCAATCGTCTAGCGCTCCTGCGCCGACGGCTCCTGCTGCTCCTCCGCAGCAGCAGCAACAGCAGGCGACGCCGCCGGCTGCGCCCGCTGCGGCACCTGTTTCTGCCGATGCACAACAGGCTTCCAGTGCTGCTGAGCAGCAGTCGCAAACACCTCCCGGACCTGCCATCAAAGCGGAAACGCGCGAGGTGCGCGTGGACGTAGTGGTGACGGACAAAAAAGGCAATTACATCCAGGATCTGACGACCAAGGATTTTCGGCTGTACGAGGACGACAAAGAGCAATCGATCAATACGTTTTCATTTGGAGCGGCGCCGAATGGACCGATCGAGGCGCAACGCCACTACATCGTGGTGTTCTTCGATAATGCTTCGATGGATTTGAGCGATCAGCCGCGGGCGCGCGCGGCGGCGGCGAAATTTATTGACGCTTATGCGGGACCCGATCGGGTGATGGCGGTGATGAATTTCGGCGGCACGTTGCAGATCGTGCAGAATTTCACGACGGACGCCGCGCGGTTGAAACAAGCGGTTTCGGGAATCGCGGTGTCGAACGTGTCGCCCGACGCGAGCGCGTCCAACACCTCCGCTCCGACGAGCGGGTTGCCGCAAAGCAGTTTCGCGAGCCTGGGCAATGCGGAAGGCGATTTTGGAGCGTACACGTTGCTGCTTTCGATCCGGCAACTGGCGAAAAATCTGGCGGCGATTCCTGGGCGGAAGAGTCTGATTTTGTTCACGGCGGGATTCGAGCTGAGCGCGGAGCGCTATTCGGAATTGACGGCGACGATCGATGCTTGCAACAAGGCGAACGTGGCCGTGTATCCGATGGATGTGCGCGGATTGGTGGCGCCGACCGTGCAGCTTCGCCGCGGCGGTGCCACGCATGCGGCGAGCGCCGCGAATGCTGCCGCGTCCACTCGCACTGGATTGCAACTGGCTGTTTATCATCCTGGCGGGGGCGCGTCGCTAGTGCTTGCGGCGCAGCATGGCGGTGGCGGCGGAGGAGGCGGCGGAGGACATGGCGGAGGAGGCGGTGGCGGAACTGGTGGCGGTGGGGGCGGCGGCACGGGTGGCGGAGGTGGCCATGGCGGCACCGGCGGGACCGGTGGTTCCGGCGGCGGACACGGTGGGACGGGAGGTGGCGGCGGAACGCGCACCGGGAACCCGGGCGGCAATTATTACGGCAACCCAAATTACAACCAGCCGCGGCAGATTGTTCCGCAGTTTCCGGCGTCTTCGACGACGAACCAGCAAGTAATGTACGCCTTGGCCAGCGGCACCGGCGGTTTTCCGATTCTGAATACGAACGATCTGTTGCCGGGCCTCGAGAAAATCGCGCGCGAACAGAGCGAATACTATTTGCTCGGCTACACTCCTCCTAATTCGCCCGACGGAAGCTGCCATACGCTGAAAGTGAAGGTGGATCGCGGCGGAACGAACGTGCGCGCGCGCAGTGGATTCTGCAATGCGGCGCCGGCTGATCCCCTGGAGGGAAAGCCCATCGAGAAGGAACTGGAGACACGGGCATCGGCAACGGGTGCAACGGGCGCGGGCGGTGGAGGGGCGGCAGCGACACCGGCTGCGAATCCGGGTTCACTGGAGACACCATACTTCTACACCGCCGCAAACGAAGCGAAGGTGCATCTGGCGATGGAAGTGCCGCCTGCGTCGATTGAATTCGACAAGGTGAAAGGAAAATACCACGCCGACGTGAACGTGCTGGGGATCGCTTACCGGCCGGACGGCACGGTGGCGTCGCGCTTCAGCGATGAAGTGACGCTGGACATGGAAAAAGGCGACTGGGAAAAATTCCTGAAGACGCCGATGCATTACGAGAATCAGTTTGCAATCGCGCCGGGACAATATCGCCTGAGCGTGGTGCTGAGCGGCGGAAGCCAGAAATTCGCGAGTTATCAGACGGGTCTGGCGATTGATCCGTATGATGGAAAAAAATTCAGCCTGAGCGGAGTGGCGTTGAGCAATGATTTCGGGCCGGTTGCGGAACTGGGTGGCGCGCTGGATGCCGATTTGTTGGCGGACCGAACGCCGCTGGTGGTGAAAGATCTGGAGTTCACGCCTTCGGGGAGCAACCACTTCAAGAAATCGGAGAAAGCGGCGCTGTACACGCAAATTTATGTGCCGCGATTGACCGAGGCGAATCCGCCGACGGTGAAATTCACTTATATGGTGATGGATCCGAAAAGCGGGAAACCTTTGGTGGGGGCTTCGGCGGTGGACGTGACGACTTACGTACAAAAGGGGAGCCCGGTGATTCCGGTGGCGTTCAAGCTGCCGCTGGAGAAGCTCGATAAGGGCGAATACTTGCTGGAGATGCAGGCCAGCGAAGGGCCGGGAGATTTGACGGCGATTAGCGCTGTGAAATTCGTGGTGGAATAAACGGACGCACGCTCGTCTGAGTTGTTCCCGCGGGCCTGATTGCAAGGGAGTGTAAATGAACTATTCGCGTCTCGCGCTGGCGGCGCTTGGTGGCACGGTCGCGTCTTTTGCCTTTGGCTTGTTAGTGTTTTGGCTGGCACCGGGTCTTATCAAAGAGTCCCACAAGTACCCGGCCGTATTTCGACCTAAGGAAGAAATGAACAGGGTTATGCCAATCGGACTCGTCGCGACTTTCGTGTCGATCCTGGTTGTCGCCATAATTTTCGCGATGATACATCCGGGCGGATCCGCGGAAGGTGCGCGCTTCGGCGTTCTCGTTGGCGTCTTCGTGGTTTGCGCATTTGTGCTGCACAACTACGTGAACCTGAACATCGGGCTGAAACTCGCTCTCGGACAGGCTGTGGCTTACTTCGTCCAGTGGACTATCATCGGAATCGTCATCGGTCTTATTTACAAACCCCTCGCTACACCATGATCGTGAATAGCTCTGTCGTTGTTTGGCGTCGGAAGCTGCGATTGCGGTTGTTAGAAGCGCTCATTTCTACGCGGCGGAGTTCGTGATCTTGGCTGCGATGAGCACGCTCCGCGAATACACTTTTACCATTTAATGGGCCACCGTCTCGCAATCCCTGCCGTCCCGAGCGAAGAACTTCTTAGGAAAATGGGTACAGAATTGACATTCGCAAACAGCGCAGAGGCGTTCCTGAGACTAGAGGGCAGGGCAATATTCTCGTAGCGCCTGATAAGCAACTACGTTCGCACCCGCCCGCCACTCGTCGGGGCGTTTCTTCGCATATTTCGTCACAATGGCGGCAATTTGGGTGTTCGTTAGGTCACCGTCAGACACGCACACGCGAATTCTGACTAAGTACTTATCTTCATCCGGCGCATCGAACATTGGAGCTAAATACATTCCATCGATCATACCCGCCATGTAAGCACCCTGTGTGTCTGGCTTGAGAGCCAAGTACTTCCCGGCGGATAAGTAGCCCGATCTCACGACGCCCCAGTGGCCCGGGTCCCCCTGAAAAGGACTATCCTTGAGCTGGCGGGACGAACTGATATTGGGAATGACGAGCAGCATGATTAAAGAAATGACACGAAATGCGGCATCTTTCATGTCCCATTCCTCAACTGAGAAAAGGAATCCTGCAAACTTCCTGAACGCCGATCCTCCGATTCTGCGGCACGACCCTTCAACAGTCCGGTGCGCCCTCTTTAGAATTTCACCAGAATGGACATGTCGATAAACGACTCGTCCCTCCGAAGATCCGGGAACCACACACTGGAATTCTGCGGAGCACTCGTGCAGAAAGTGGTAGCAGGGCCCAGTGATGTCTGTCCGGAGGAGACGCCGTTATTGCAAATGAAATCCGTGGGAGTTCCAGTATTGCCGCCTGGAGGCGTGATGCCGCCACGGCCAGTCCAGTACGGCACATTCGCATGACGATAGTCGTATTCCCAGCGGAAAGTGATGTATTGCTTGGGCATGTAGTCAAATGTGATCGAAGAATCCCAGGCCTTGAAGGGATCTCCCGGATTCTCCGTAAAGTACGGCGAATTCGTTGCCGCCGTGATGGCGCTTTCCCCATTGATCGGTGGCAGCAACACCAAGTATCGTCCAGGATTGTTGATTTTCCCGCCGCCCAACGTCAGGCCGAACAAGTCGTGATGAAACCAGAAGCGGTTGTAGAACATATATCCGAGGAAGCTCTGCTTGGGCCCGCCCTTGTGGTCGCCGTAACAGCTCACGCCGCCGCCGTACTCGCAGCCGGCATCGCCGGTAAGCGAGAACGCCATCTTGTCGAGCGCTAGATTATCGGGGCGGTCGTAATACTTGACCTCGATGCTGTTGTCCGTGTGGATGCGCCGGCGTGTGGGTATGAAGAGATCATCGCGGCCGAGTCCGTAGTTGTTCGAAATCACGTTGATCCACGGTTTCGGAGTCCATTTCACCTGGCCTCCGAGGCCCGGCCTGTGATTGGCCGAAGCATAGGATTGCCACCCATTGATGAACCACGGCTCAATCTTCAAGTGCGCCGTGGGAAAAATCTGGACGCGCACGCCCTCAAAGAACCATGGCGTGTTCGACGAAACGTACGATGGCTGGTAGGCCCAATTGTCGAATTGGTAGTAACTGAATAATCCGATGTACGACAAAAAGATTCCTGCATCCACGTTCACGCCGTGCAGCTTGTCGAAGTGGTAGCCGCCGTACGCTTCCGATATGTAGCGGTACGCCGAAACGAGATCCCACTGGCCGTGGCCCGGACTCGGGTCGTTCCGCGGCGTTGTCGCGGAATACATGCCGAACTGGGTCATCAGGCGGGCTCGGACGTTGTCGTAGTGGAAATCGCCGCCCACGCCCAGCTGCGTCAGTTGCACCTCTTGCGAACGGAAAAGCTCGCTGGAGCCGCCCATGGAGTGGTCTGTCGGATGGTTGAAGTCATAGACGTAAACGGCATCTGACCGAATCTCCGGCGTAAAGAATTTCGTGTCCCAAAATATTTCTTTGGTGCGCGGATTGCCGTTTAGCCAGGTCCAGTCCGCGTCCGAAAAAGGCTCCACTTTGGCGACCTCAGCTTGGGCCGGCGCGCTCGCAGGGTTCGTGGCAGCGGGTGTTGGTGCCGCGGGAGACGAGCTCGCTGTAGATGGAAGCGCATTCGCGGAGGCAACCGGGGCAATCGGCACGGTCGCCTTCGCGGTCGTCACAGGGACGGCCGGATGCTCTGGCGTCTTTAAACTTTTGAGTTCGGCTTCCAACTCATCGATGCGCTTTCGCATGGCATCGAGTTCGCTTTGAATTGACTGAGCCGGTTGTTGCTCCGAAGGCTGTCCGTTGTTCTGTGCGAAGCAGCGATCACTACTCGCTGTGAAAAAAAACACGGACAATATCAACTGAATTCGATGTCTAGCCAGAAATTTCAACACTGCACATTCTCCTAGGTCACACCAGACAATGTATCCATCCCGACCGTTTGGACAGACTGTAAGCAGGGGATGTAAGGAACGAATAAAGTTTCCATAATGTTTTTATAAATGGGTGTTGGCCGATTAGCGCCATTAGCGGGAACTGACTCGCTGATCTTCCTTCAGTCAACTTGCTTTTCTTTTTGGGGAATGGAAAACTCAGTGGACTTTTGAACTTGGCGTTCGGAGCTTGAACTTTGCTTTTTGGACTTTGCACTTCGGGGGAATCGCTTGGCGCCTGCTCAACAATCTTCTGAATCGAAACAGCTGAATGTTGCGGTGATCGGGTATGGGATGGCGGCTACGGTGTTTCACGCGCCGCTGATCTCTAGCGTCAATGGATTGCGGCTCTCGCATATTGTTTCGACGAAGCCGGATGTGGTGAAGCAGGACTGGCCTGACGTGACCGTGCTGGCTACGCCTGCCGATGCTTTCAGCAATCCCGGAATTGATTTGATTGTGGTGGCTACGCCGAACGATTCGCATTTCGATCTTGCGCAGCGGTCGCTTGCAGCCGGGAAACATGTGGTTGTGGACAAGCCGTTTACCACGACCGTTGCCGAAGCTACGGAATTGGCAGCGTTGGCTAAACAATCGGCGCGTGTGCTGGCGGTGTTTCAGAATCGGCGGTGGGATGGAGACTTTCTCACGTTGCGGGCGCTGATTTCCGAAGGGCGTTTGGGCGAGGTGACGCATTTCGAATCGCACTACGACCGTTATCGGCCGCTGGTGCGAAAGCGCTGGCGCGAACAGCCGGGTCCGGCGAGCGGGATCTGGTACGACTTGGGTCCGCACCTGGTGGATCAGGCTTTGCAGCTTTTCGGCACGCCGGAGGGGATTCAGGCCGATCTCGGGATGCAGCGCGAGGGCGCGCAGACGGTGGATTATTTTCACGTGACGTTCCGTTACGGGCGCTCGCGCGTGATTCTGCACGCGAGTTCGCTGGTGCGCGGAGATTTGCCGCGTTTTATCGTACATGGGCGGGCCGCGAGTTACATCAAGTACGGAATGGATACGCAGGAAGAGGCTTTGAAGCGTGGAGTGCGTCCCGGGGGCGCGAATTGGGGCGTGGATCCACGCGATGGTGTGCTGCTCACGCGCGAGGAAGACGTGGAATCGAGCGCGGCTGTGCCGACTTTGCCGGGATACTATCCGGGATATTACGAAGCGGTGCGCGACGCGATTTTGCGCGGGGCGGCGAATCCGGCGCCGGCGGAATATGGCGTGTTGGTGATGCGCATTTTGGAAGCGGGCGCGGAAAGTTCGGCGGCGCGGCGGGAAATTGCGTTTGGGGCGGCTGCCGCCAGTTCGACGTGATGACCCGGCTGGGAAAAGCAGATCCCTGCCTGCGGCCGACAGGCCTCGCTGCGCTTGGGATGACAGCCGCTTCCCTTTTGCCACTATCTACGTGATCGATTGAGATGTATCTGTAGAGGAGAGATTGGGCTTTGCAGCGGCGGTCTTCGGACCGCCATCGTTTTGCGCCGTGACGACGATGGCCACTAAAGCGCGCCGCTACAAAACCTTCCTCGTTCCAACTTGCTGTTTGCTACGCGTGTGCTGATTTGCTCTTGCGGCGGCCGCCGTTGCCTTCCTCTTCTTCGGAGGCATCGCTGCGCTCGTTGGCTTCTACGTTGATTTCACTGGCAAGTTGCGTCAGCTTCTTGTCGGTTTCTTTTTCCTCTGCGAGCGTTGCGCTGAGCAGGTCCACGGCGTTGCGTTCGTTGAGGAGTTGGGCGAAGGCGCGGACGGTGCCGTACGCGGCGATTTCGTAATGCTCGACGCGCTGCGCCGCGCCGATGAGCCCTGCGTCCTTCACTTCCCCTTCGAAGTCTTCGCTGATCATCTGGCCCCCTTCTTTCACCAGGCCTTCCATGCCTGCGCATTTTTTGCCAGTGGGCTTTTCATCCAGCGCTTCGAAAATCTGTTCGAGGCGCGAGACGTGGCCGCGAGTTTGTTCGAGGTGCTCCTCGAAGCCGGAGCGAAGTTCTTCGGACGTGGCGGCCTTGGCCATTTTCGGCAGAGCCTTTACCAATTGTGTTTCCGCGTTGTAAATATCCCTGAGTTCATCAATATAAAGATCTCGCAAAGCTTGGTGCTGCATGGGACCTCCGGAGAATTTTAATTTTGGTCTTAACGCTGTGCTGCGAACTGAAATGAGCGGACTGCGGCGAACTCGTTTTTGTTGCCGTATGCTCCGCCGAACGCACTTCCCGCAGGCATGGCACACCGCGCATGCCGCGAGCGCGTCCCCCTCGCAGGGAGCGTTCCGCGGCGAAAAACTGTTCCGCGGACTTGCGCGACGCTCACAATTTTGCATTTCTGACAGTGGGCAAGAATCGGGTGAAAGGTGTATTGAGGGGTTAGATTGATACTGTAGGCTCGTAAGTTGTGAGTGCGACCGAACCGCGGAACGGTTGAAAACAAGCCGGAAACTACCCGTCGCGATCGGAGGCACGAAATAGTATAATTATTTGAGTTGATGTAGCGGCTTCACTTCAGAATTTTCGCGAAGCAACGTTCCCGGTCCTCGTTCTTCTGCCCCAGTCGTTCCGGTTGCCGCCGCTAGAAACCGAACGTGATGCGCATTACGAAGCGCGCAGATTCGCGTATCGGTGTAACCGTTTGATTACGCAGTAGTTGCGACTGCAAGCGAAACTATTGTCGGTTTTTGGTGTTTTTAGCTGTAAGGCTCTGCCCGGCAAGTCACTCGGGCCGCGTTGGTAGTCACTATTTGTAGAGACTAGTCTACGGAGGAACGACTTGCTGGGAGGGAGACAAGTGTATCTGGCTGAAAAGCCCGCCCCGAAGACTCGTGCGGAGGCTTCCGCGCGTTCACACCACAATTCATTGCTGCTACGCGGCGCTTCGCGCGCGCGGATTGAGCGCTCGCTTATTATTTGTGTGCTGGTGGTTGCTGCTGCGTGCCTGCTGTTGGCGCCCCGCGCTTCGGCTGACGCGGGCATCGTGTTGAACGAATCGCTCGATACGAGCGTCGCGCGCATTACCGGCTCGGGCCACAGCGCCATCTATCTTTCGAACATTTGTCCGGATAGTTCGCCCGTGAAAATGCGTTTGTGCCGGCCGGGCGAACAGGGCTCGGTGCTGAGCAATTACACGACGCTGGGCGAGGATCAACCGTACGAATGGAACATTGTCCCGCTGAGCATTTATTTGTATGGCGTGGAAGACCCGAGCAATCGGCCGCTGGTGAGTTCGAAGGCGATCAAAGCGCTGCTGGAAGAGCGCTACCGCGAGAATTATCTGGCGCAGATGTGCACCAGCGAAAAATGCCTGAAGAGCAACAGCGCGGAGTGGCGCGAGATGGTGGGCGCGACGCTGGAGCGCAGCTTGTATATGTTCGTGGTGAAGACCAGCGTGGAACAGGATCGCGCGCTGATCGCCGAGTTCAATTCCCTGCCGAACGTGAACCACTTCAACGGCATGACGCACAATTGCGCGGATTTCGCCCGGCGCGTGCTGGACACGTATTATCCGCATTCCGTGAAGCCGGATTACATCAACGATTTCTTCATGACCAGCCCGAAAGCGGCAGCGCGGACTTTTACGCACTACGCGCAGGAACACCCCGAGCTTGATTTGCGCGTGCTGCATTTTTCGCAAGTGCCGGGAACGATCAAGCGCAGCAGCGAATGCCGCAGCGGGACCGAGCAGCTTTATCACTCGAAGAAACTGGTGATACCGCTGGCGGTGTTCGCGTGGCAAAGCGTTCCGGCCGTGACGGCGTCTTACCTCATCACCGGGCGGTTCAATCCCGAACATCAATTTGAGGCGCATCCTTCGGTGGACGCCGCCGGAGCCGATGAGGATGTAGCTGCGGCGGACGATGCGCCGCGAGGATATACGGTAAGTGTGCGGCAACTTGAGGCAGAACAACGGCTCGCGGACGAATCGATTGTGGGCGGCAAGGATGAGTGGAAGGATTACCGCGACGAATTCAACGGTATTGTGGCAGCAGCGATTCACGATGAACTGATTCCCGACCGCGGATATTTGAAGCACGTGTTCAAGCAGCTGGGCGAAGCTGGCAAGCTTTCGGTCGACCCTGACGGAGAGTTGTGGATTACCTGGACGGATTCGCAGCCGGCGGGACGCGTGGGATTGAGCGCCGGCAATATTTATGCTGCTGATTCCGATGCGCAGGTCGCGTATCAGATTATTTTGGCGCGCGTGGAAGCGGAGTTGGAGAGCCCGAAACACAGCCGCGAGACGATGCTGGAATTCAAGAAGGATTGGGCGATGACGGCGGAGTTGCATGCGGAAGGGTTGGCTATGCTGGCGCGGAAGAATGCGGGGCTTGCTGCGCCGGCTGCGCCCGCGCCGCAGGGCTCGGAGGCGGCGGGGTCGCCGTCAGCTCCAGCTTCGGGTACGCGATCTGGCGCCGGGCGCTTGGGGCACGGCACCTTGCCGTAGCCGGCGCGCGACCGGCACGAAATTCCTGTAAGCAAGTAATTCACTTCGATCACGGCACGCGAGGCAAGCCTCGCGCCAACCAAAGCGGCGGCAAGCAGCGCCCCTACCTTCCGCGTCAAACCTGGTTGCCACGCTGCATCATGCGCGTGCGTAACGCGCTTAACGCCGCTAGCCCTGCCGCTAGAAGCAGTAGCGCGCCTGGCTCTGGTGCTGGGACTGTGTTGGACGTTACGGTTACTGCGTCTGTGAACGTTTGTACCGATGGGTTTGCGGAATCAATCGTGATGGCTAGCAGGCTGCCGCTGCCGTCGGGATCGTTGCTGGCTAGCGGGTTCCCGTTGGGATCCACGATGAAGAGGGCGAATTCATCGGGGGCGGTGGCGCCAGTCATTAAGTTTGCAGTTAGCGTGAGATCGAAAGTCAGTTGATTGCCTGCAGTGAAAAATCCCGCGAAGACATTCGTAAACTGATCGTCGAGCATGGTTGCGCCATCGGCGAGATTCAACCCGGTGGTGACGTCGCCGAATGTGCTGGCGGCATCTACGGCCCCGCCTGAGCCGCCCGTTCCGAAAGAAAAATCGCCGAGCGTTGCGGTATTCGTGCCGGGAGTGGGGGCGTTGCCATCGGTCAGCACAAAAAATACTTCGGACTGGCCGGCGACGCCCACCAACGACGAAGTGTCCACGGTGACGGTGGCGGAGACGCCGTCCGCGAAGGCGCTGCGCTGGCCGAGCGCGAGGAACAGCGCTGCGAGGACAGCAAGCACCGCGAGCGTTTTATTGCGCGAAGGACGCTGTGGCACTTGGTTGATCGGTTGGTGCGATTTGATGTTGGTCATACTTTCTCCTTTAGGGTGTGCCGCTGCCAGCTTCGACGGCCGTGGTGTAAGTGATTGCGGCACCCGTGCTGGAATTGTTGAACTTCAACACGATGCTGGCGCTTCCGCCTGACGCGAGCGAAGCGATGCTATCGGTGACGTAGGAAACGCCGGCAGGCGTGCTGCAAGCCGTCTTTCCGGACGAATTGAGCAGCGTGGCATTGCTGCTGAGGCCTGCAATCAGCAGGTAAAGTGGACCCGAGATCGCCGCTGCGCTGTTATTCGTCAGAGTGATCGTCTGCGTATATTGACGCGTGATTGGGCTGTAGACGAATCCGCCGCGCGTGGCGGTGATGCCGCTGGAAACGGCCGCGGCGCAAGGCGTAAGCGCCGAAATCGTGTCCGTGGTGGCGATGTTTTCCGTGATCGTGAAGGCGGCGATGACGGAAATATCGTCCGTGGTCGATTCCGTGTTCGCGTCGGACTGGTCTTGCGTAAACGTGAAAGGATTTGAGAGCGTGGTTTGCGCGGTGGTGGCAATGGTGAAGCTGAAATTGGCGGAGGAACCAACCGCGATTGTTCCCACGGCGCACGTGAGCGAAGTCGTCAGGCCCGCATGGACGACAGCGCAGTTGCTGGGAATCGTGCCTATCGATACGGTGGGCTCCAAAAAGTGCGCGAAAGCGACATTGGTGGCCGGGTCGGGACCGAGGTTGCTGAGGACAACGTTGTAGTGAACAACGGTGCCAACCGCAACGACGGAAGGAGAGTTGGTGACGGAGATGAAGGTGTTGGCCTGAGACTCAATACCTGCTCCGGTGAGTTGGATCGTCTGGACATAGGGACTTGTGCCGGTGGTTGCCGGAGCAGTGGGAGCGCTGCTGGTTGCGGCATTATCATAAAACAGCATCTGCGCCGAGACAGGGCCGAGCGTGCCCGGCGCAAAGACGACGTTGAAGGTGCAAGCTGCGCCCGGCGGCATGCTCATGGGGAGAATGCCGAACGATGCGCCGGTGCAAGAGACGACCTGATAGGTGAATTCGTTTCCGGTGCTGTTGGCGAAGGCAATATTCGTGATCAGCAGCGGAGCTGCACCGCTATTTACAAGATCGAATTGCAGCGTCTCGGACAAACCCGCCGCAATCCCGCCGAAATTGAGGCTGATGTTATTGAATTGCGCGAGGGGGCTCCCTGTGGGTGCGGCCATCGCGTTCAATACCGGTGAAAAGCCCGAAGTATTGCTGACCAGTACATCCGGACTTCCGTCGCCATTCACGTCAATGGCTTTCAATTGGTAGGAATTCGGGCCGGAAGAAAAACCCTGCACGGGGGAGCCTATTCCTCCTACGCCGTCACCGCGGAAGACGTAGATATTGCCGCCGACGACGGCCACGACGTCCTGTAAACCATCCTGGTCGATATCGGCTATATCGATCAGTGAGGCGTTGACGATGTTATCGGTGGCCGAGTAGAGCGGAACAGCGCCCTGGTCGGTGAACGCGCCGGGATTCGATTTGGAGTTGAGCAAGACGTGGATGCCGTCGTTCGCGGAAATGACGACGTCGGGTGTGCCGTCACGATTCATGTCCGCGACTGCTACGCTGGAGACAAAAGGGAAGGGAGAGGTAGCCGTCGTGAGAAAGAGCGCGAGCGGACTGCCAAAGGTGCCGCTGCCGTCGGCATTATTGGGGAGAAGAGCCGCGCCGGGATTCGTTGGAAACGCGGCGGTGCTGCACTGTTCGCCGCCATTCACGACGACCAGGTCGTTGAAGGCAGTGCCCATGAGCTTGCCAAAGGCCAAACCCACAGGGTTAGCAACTGGCGAAGGGACATAAACAGGCGTCTGGAATGTGCCATCGCCGTTGGAAACGAGCAGGTAGATGGCGGACCTGGGCTTGCCGGCCGAGACGTTGCAATTTTCCGGAATGGCAATGATGACATCCGCGTATCCCTTGCCGGTTACGTCTGCCGCGATCATCGGCGGGCGAATCGTTTCCGTGAAAGCCAAGCCGGGAAAATTCGGATCGCCGCCAAGGTAGCAATTCGTGAGCGGCGAGGTTTGAACACCCTGGCAATTGGGATCAACCGCGAAGGTGACCTGCCCCTGGGAATTTACGCCCTGGTTTTCGAGCAGAGTGACGCCGTCGGGATTCAGAAGTGCGATATCGGGTATGAAGGCGCGGAAGCTTCCGGCGACCATCGAAAACGCGTTGATCCCGAAGGTGGAAATATTGGCTCCTGCGCCAAGGTCAAAGACGGGCTGCGCCTGAAACAATGGCAAGCCGGTGGGTTTGGAGATATTCAGAAAGAGAGCCACGGTGGCCCCAAAGCTGGATTGGTCGAGGCCAAGCACGGCGACGTCAGGAAGGCCATCGCCGTTGAAATCGCCCACGGCGAATGCGGGCAGAATTCCTTCGGAGGTAGTGCTGGGCGAATAAATCGAGGGTTCGGCGGGAAAACCCGTGGTGGGATCCACCAGGTAAACTGCGATCGAACGGGCTTCCGGGACTTCCGCGAAGGAAAGAGAGTTTTCCTGTTGGTAGATGCCGGCATCCACAACGATCCATTTATTCAGCGCGGTGGAAAGTCCAGTTGCAATATTTTGTCCGGCGGCGCCGAAGGGGGTGATCAGCGGCGAATCGGTGAAGCTGGGGTCGAGACTCACGCCGAAATTGTGATTCAGGCTTAGAAACGCGATGTCCGAATAAATATTTTCGTCAAAAGTGCCGACGGCTAACGCGTAGCCGGCAGCGCCGGTCGGAAGCCGGGTGAGAGCGCCCAACAATGGACGGGCCTGGCCGTTGGATATGTCCGTGACGGGGATGTACGAGAGCGTTCCGGTGCCGATGCCTATGACGGCGGCCGTTCCGGAGCCGTTCACATTGCCGATGGCGATATCGGAGAGCGTATTGTTGGTGCTGACGGCGCTGGCCGGAATACTGAAAGTGAGAGTCGTGACGCCGCGGGAGGTTACCTCAAAATTCTCGAACACATCCACGAATTGCGAGAACGGTCCGGTACTTGCCAACAGCGCAATGCTTGGACCGCTTTCCTGGGGTCCTAGATTGCCGGCGACGATGGTGCCGTAGAGCGTGCCGGAGAAGTTCAAACCAGTGGCCGAATAATTTGCGTAGAAGTAGAAACCGCTTTCGCCGGCGGCGGGATTGGCGATGTTGAGGTAAACGCTGATGGTTCCAGCTGCCGCACCGCTAGAATTGCTGATGGCCCAGTCGTCGAAGCCATCGTTATTGAAATCGGCGACGGCGATGGACGTGGGAGCCGCGGTGGTTGGCACGCAAAGCGATATGGTCGAACCGCCGGCCTGGCCGTAGAGCATGAAAACGCCCGGGCCTCCGCTGCCGCAGAGTGTGGAAGTGGTGAGCGCGACGGCGACTCCGAGGGGTTCTCCGGGCCCATTGAAACTGCCTACGCCGATGATGTGGTTCGTGGCATAGAGTTGGCCGGCGATCGTGCCTTTGACGGGAACGATTGAGGTTTCGGTGAAGCTGCCGTCGCTATTGGCCGTGTAGAACGCCAGTTGATCGCTGACGACGGGATTCAAGCTGTGCTCGGCGACGACGAAGTCGAGAAAGCCGTTGCCATTGAAATCTCCGGTGGCCACGCCGAGCGGCACCATATTTGGATCACCATTGTAAATATTGGGAGCTTGCAGCATCACTTGCGCGCGCGCGGCCGAAGGAACAATGAACGCGAAGGCCAGAAGCAGGATCGCACGCGCCACGAAGCGAAGACTGGAGCTGATTGCCCTGGCTTTCGCAACGCTTTGTCCGGCGATAATTTTATTTTTCATGAGCTCAGCCCTTTTCGAATGGTGCTTCGTCCGTCCCAGCAGTCCTCCGGTTCAGCGCGGGTGCACGCGCGAAGGCTTAATTAAACGTAAACACGACGGTTACCTGAATCGTCTGGTTCGCCTGCACGTTCACTGGAGCTGGCGCGCCCCCTCCCGTGAGAAATTTCACAGTGAAGGGTTCGCCGACGGGAGAACCTGAACCATCACCAAGTCCGGAAAGGTTGATGCCGAAGCTGCTATAGCCCGTGAAGAGACCGATGGTGCAGGCGTTTGGATCGATTCCGGAAAGCGGCGCTCCCGCGTTGCAATACGCCATGAGCGTGGCGACGGTATCGATCGTTCCGGCAGTGCTTGCCGTCGCGGTGCCTACCAGCTGAAATCCGCCGCCGGTTACGGTGGGAGGAGTCGTATTACTGAACTTGAACGGAATTTGATTGCGAGCCAACGTGGGCGAGCAAGCGTTTACGTTCGCGCAGGTGACGAAGCTGGCCGCGGTGGTTCCGTATGCGTAAGCGCCTCTGAACTCTCCGATGAAGCAGTTCCCTGTCGACTTCACGGGCGAATACGCGGCGGAATTGGCCGCGACATTCGGAGGAAGAGCCAAGCTCTGGACCGCGAAGGCCACGCCAGTACAAGGACCGGTCGCGTAGGTATCCCCTGCCAAGCCCACATTGCCTAAACTGAGCGACCATGTTCCCGGCGTGTAGATGCCGCCGAGGAGTTCCTGCATCAAGTTGATACCGGCGAGTCCGAGGGCGTTTTCAAAGTCGCGGCGGGCGGTGACGGTGCCGTCGGGATTGCGGACGACGATCGTCCAGTGGCCGTGGATTGCGATGCCTTCGTGCGGTGCGTTCGCGTGGGAATCGGCGGCAGGTGAGGACGCATAATTCGCCGCCGACGCTGCGGGCGTCGGGGCGGGAATGGAATTTGGCGTGGCGTTCGACTGCGCGTGGCTGACGTTAGCGACGGTGAGCGCCGAGGCGAGAAGGGCGGCGAGCAACGGGCCCCGCCGCAGGATCTGCGTAACCGATTTACGATTGCGATTCGCGTTCATTGGCCATTCTCCGTTCGTCGCCATGCCGGATCTCCCTCTTTGTTTGCGTGTACGTTTTCCTGGGGCAGTGCCGAGAGCCGTGAGGAACGAGATGCCGCTTCCGATTGCAGGCGTTGGCGCTCTGCTTCCAGAGCCGAGCTGAGCCAGCGCTCGTAATCTGCTTCGCCAAAAAAGATCGGCTGGCTGTGCATCGGCTGCTGGCTCCTCGGGTAAAGTTGTGCGGAGTTTGCAGAAAACGTTGCGGGGATTCAATGCACCGGCGGTGGTTTAACTCTTAACAACATCTTAAGAAGTAGCGGCCACATTCGAAAAGGCTTAGCGCAGTATGGTTATGCTGGTTGCGCGTATTGGCGCTGTGGTACTATGCCGCCTTCCCCGCGCATCCGTTCAATGAGGACGCGAATGCCATCGGGTTCCCCGGCTCCCAACCTAAAGTTCGGCCCCTACGAAGTGGATACCCGCGCGGGAGAACTGCGCAAACAGGGTTCGAAGATCCGTCTGCAAGAAAAACCGTTGCGGGTGCTGGCGGCGCTGGCAGCGCAGCCCGGCGTTCTGGTAACGCGCGAAGAACTGCGCAAACATCTCTGGCCGGACGACACTTTTGTGGATTTTGAAACGGGATTGAACACGGCGGTGAGCAAGCTGCGCGAAGCGCTGAATGACGATCCCGAGCATCCGCGGTACATCGAGACGGTGCCGCGCCGCGGTTACCGGTTTTTAGCGCCGGTGGAGAATGGCGACCGCGAGGAGCGGGCGCGGCTGCACGAACCGCCGCCGATGGTGTTGCTGCGGCAAGTTCCGGCGGGGCCGGGACCTGCGGCGAGCGCGGACGCGGCGGACGGCGCGCAGGCGGGAGTTGCCGACCCGGACACTCGATACGACTCGGAGGAGCGACAGTGGCCGCGACACCAGAGGCGATCACGCGGATGGATCGCGGCGGTGGCGTTCGTGGTGCTGGTGATCGGCGCTGCGGCATTCTGGCTGCTGCGGGGTTGGCCGGCATTCTCCTTTCGCTCGCGCGATTCTGTGCTGATTGCGGATTTCGAGAACCAGACAGGCGACCCACGATTCGACCATGCTTTGGGCACCGCCTTTGCGGTGAGCATCGAGCAATCGCGGTATGCGAACGTATTTCCGCGCACGCGGCTGGATGCCGTGCTGGCGCGGATGGAGAAACCGCCCGGCGAGCGGATTACTCCGGCGCTGGGGCGCGAAATCTGCCAGCGCGAAAACGTGCGCGGACTGATCGCCGCCAGCATCACGCGCACGGGCCAGGAATACGCCGTGACCGCGCAGCTGATTGATCCGGCAACCGGCGAGACGGTGCGCTCGTTTACGGAGCGCTCATACGGAGAGGACCACATCCTGGAGGCCGTGGACGTGCTGGCCAAGGAAATCCGCGAGGCGCTGGGCGAATCGCTCTACCAGATTCACGAAGCCAGCAAGCCGCTGCCGCAGGTGACCACACAATCGCTCAGCGCGCTGCAGCAGTACGCGGAAGGCTCGGAGCTATGGCGGCGGGGAAAGTATTACGACGCCGGAACTCTGTTCAAGGCGGCAATCGTGACGGACCCGGATTTTGCGATGGCGCACGCGGCGCTGGGCAACGCGTATTACAGCTTTCTCTACAACCAGCCGGAGGACGGGCAGAAGGAGTATGACAAGGCGCTTTCGCTGGAGTCGCGCACGACCGACCGGGAGCGGATGATGGTCGAGGCGCATTACGCGTTGAACCGCGATCACGCGGCTGAGGCCGACCGCTTGATGGCCGCCTACCTGGAGCGTTACCCCGACGACGCCACGATGCGATTCGATTACGCGAATATGCTGCGCCACCACAAACGCGAGGCGGAAGCGATCGAGCAGTACAACCAGACGCTACGGATCATGCCGGATTACACGCACGCCTACATCGGAATTGCGACCGCTTACCAGTCGCAGGGCAAATACCCCGAGGCGCTGCAGGCTTATGCGAAGGCGTTCGAGATTGATCCGCGTTGGCTGACCGCGGGGAACGTGAGCCGGGAATACGGCTTCACGCTGGTGGCTAACGGTGAGGGCGATAAGGCGCAGAGAGTTTTCTCCGGCATGCTGGCTGATCCAGCCACGCGTGAAGACGGCATGCGCTCCCTCGCTTTACTGGATCTTTACCGGGGACAGTACAACAGCGCGCACAGCCGCCTCGAACAATCCCTGGACATTTTGGAGGGGCGGAAAGCGGCGTTCGGAGTGATGCGCATTCACGTCTTGCTGGCGATCGTAGCTGAAGGCCAGGGCTATCCCGCCGAACAGAAGCGACAACTCGATACTGCGCTGGCCGGGATGAAAGATATCCAGAAGACGGTTGCTTACGGCGCGATTTTGGGAGACGCGTACGCGCGTGCCGGCTACGCGGAGCAGGCAGGAAAACTTGGGGCGATGATCACGCCCGTCGCGGATCCAAACAGCGGGGAGCAAGCTGGTTACGTGGATTTGCTGAAGGGAGACATCGCGCTATTGGCCGGCCGGCACGATGAGGCCATCGGATTGTTCAAGCAATCGGACAACGAGAGCAGCACGGGCCTTTCGATCGAGGCGCTGGCGCACGGCTATCAGCAAGCTGGAAACATGGACGAGGCAATCGCGTCGTACGAAAAGATGCTTGGCTCAGCACAACGCGGCCTGGGTTGGGAAGCGCAGCAGCGCTGGTTGGAGGCGCGTTATACGCTGGCCGAGGATTATGTGGTGCGTGGCAATACGCAGAAGGCTCGGGAGACGCTCGAGGCGCTGCTGAACTTGTGGAAGGATGCAGATGCGGATTTGCCGCTTTTGAAGCGCGCGAAGGCAGAATACGCGAAGTTGCAGTAGTTTGACGATGCGCCGGCGCTGTAGCACTCTCCCTTTGCCTATTTGAGAACGTCGAGGTCGAATTCGGTGTGGACCTTTTCTCCGTTTGGCGCGGTCACCTCGATTTTCACGGACCCGGGTGCGAACTGCTCAGGATCGAAGTGTAAGAATGCCTCAAAGCCGTCGAAATCAGCACAGCCGAAGAGAGCGCGCTGCTCGGTGAGCTTCTGAGGCTTGAGCGGATGGGTTTGTGAAACGTGGAATTCGAATCCGCGGAGATAATCCTCAGGCCGCCACGGCGCGTCATTGGAGGGAGGTGAGGCGAAAGAAAAGGTTTGCGAGCCGCAGATGAATACGCGGATGACCACTTCCTGCGGCTGTGTATCGTAGTCGTGCTCCGCGTCAAGCACGTCGTAATTGGTCCAGCGCTCTTGAGATTTCAGGGCGACTTGTTCGAACAGCGTGCGAAATTCGATCAAGTGAATGTCTGGGCCGCGGTCCGGCTGCGCCGGATAATGAATGTAGTGACTGAAAAAGCTTTGGCGTTTGTCCGCGTCTCGTCCAAGGAAGTAAGCTTCGCGAACCTGTTCCGAGCTCAAGGGGTGCAGGAAAAGCGATTGGCCCCCGGCTAGCAACGCGCAAGCGCTGATGGCGAATGCGACTCTGCGGATCAAGCGGACCTGCTCCAGTGCGCCAGCGTTCGCGCGATCACAGCACGCGAGGCAAACCCGCCAACGCCGGCAGGCCTTGCGCCAACCCAAGGCGGGAGCGCTTCACCCCGTTCAGGACAATCAAGCCCGTTCCCCCCGAGAAAAACCGCGTGATTGCGGCTTTATTGCACGTCCAGCGTAAAATTCAGCGAGGTTGTGGCTGAGCCGCTGGTGCCGACGATCGTTGCTGTGGTCGAGCCAGTGGGCGTGCCGCCGTTGCCGCCACCACCGCCTCCTCCGCCTCCGCTGGTGCCGCCACAGCTTGCCATTACGATGATTCCTGCCATGCCTATGATCACCAGGACGAAGGATGCGCCGGAGCGCAGGCGTCTGCTGGATGTGCGCAAAGCCAGGACGCTGATGGCGAAAATGGCTAGGAGCGATGCAGCGGCTGCTGGATTGAGTGGTGCTGGCGCGGCTGGTTGCCGGTGAGCGGGTGCCACGGCGCTGGGGGCTGTCGTGTTGACCGTCAGCATCGTTACTGCGGTGGCGGCTGTGGCGCTGAGAGTTGCGGATGGCGGATTAAAGCTGCAAGTGGCGCCGGTAGGCAGGCCCGAACAGCTGAAAGTGACCGTGCCGCTGAAGCCGTTTTTCCCTGTGATTGTGGCGCTCATCGTGCCGGAACTACCGGGAGCGGGAACCGTCACTGTGGGCCCCGTCGAGCTGAGAGCGAACGCCGAATCGAAGGTATTGACCAGGTTCGCGGCGTTGATGGTGCCGAGGCCGGTGGTGACGTCGTAGCCTGTGCCGGCGTTATAGCCGGTGAGGACGCCATTGGCGTCGCCGGAGTTCGTGACGCTGCAATTTGGAGTTCCCTTCAGGCAGGGTTCGGAGTTCGTGCCCACCGTCACATCGTAGAAAACGCAGGTGCTCGCCGGGCTCGCGGAATTGCAGCTGGCGGTGGATTGTTGTGCCGCGAGCGGATACAAAACCGTGTTGAGATTGCCCTGGCTTTCCCCGGCCTTTTGGTTGATGAGCGCGACCATACCGGCGAAAACTTGCGTCGAAACGGAGGTTCCGCCGAATCCGGCGAAGTTGCTTAGCGTGCAGTTGCCGCCATTGTCCTCATCCGCTTCGCAAACCGCGTAAAAGCTTCCGGCGAATCCGTCTCCGGCGAAGAGTGAGACATCGGGAATATCACGTTTGCCGTCGGTGGGCACGCCGATGCCGGTCTGCCAGGAGGGTTTTGGGTAGCCTGCAGAACAATTACCGTTTTGGAAGATCGCGCAACTGCTTACGCCACCGCTGCCGCCGACTGGAGCGATGTTGCCGGCTATGTTCGAGTTGTTGCAGTTCGCTTCCGCGCTGGTACTCAGCCCGCCCAGGGTTCCCCAAACTGCGTTGGTGCAGGAATCGTTCCAGGTTGTTTCGGGAATGTAGCCTTTAGCCGACTCCCCGGTGCTGCTATTGTTCGGATTCCAAAACTGCGAGGGATTCGTGAACTCGTTGAAGTCCGTGCCACCGACGGCAACGTTGAAGGGCGTGGATGCAGTGCCGTTCACGGCGAGGCCACCTTGGGCCGGCTGCTCGACACCCTGCTGGGACAGCGTTGGATTCGCCTCGTCGCACCCGGGAGATCCGCTGTCACCCGTGGAGACGACGACCGTGATTCCTTCTCCGGCGGCTTGCATCCACAAGCTATTTAGAAATGTGTTTTCGGCGGCGCCGAGCCCGGATTCGCAGAAGCCGAAGCTTTCGCTAAGGATGGGCGCAAGCTTGTGGTCAACGATATCTTCGGCCGAAGCGTCAATTCCGTCGCTGGTGTTCGTGGTTAGCGAAACCACGAGGTCAATTGTGGCGTTTCTGGCGACCGCGCCGGACCATTCGACGTCAATTACGGCTTCACATTCGTCTCCGCCGCTCTCGCAGGACAGAACTCCGGGATTGGTTCCGTTGACGATCACGTTTGGAACGTTGGGCGGCAGGCCGAACAGGCTGCGAAACTGCGCAATATCTGTGAGGGTGATGTTGCTGTCGGCTACGATGCC
>Ga0307478_10001108_pt1 | contig 24664 bp, 26 predicted proteins | sample atmos_gasesECM4C_2_FD_203713 | JGI IMG/M metagenome (GOLD analysis project Ga0307478, IMG submission 203713) | Hardwood forest soil microbial communities from Morgan-Monroe State Forest, Indiana, United States - atmos_gasesECM4C_05 | ecosystem: Environmental > Terrestrial > Soil > Temperate...
GGCGAGATCCTTCGTTTCGCTCAGGATGATACTGGCTGGGGGATTGGCCTACAGCGAGCAAGCGCTTTCGTGGTGAGAAATAAGCATCAGAAACCGCACAAGAGCAGAGAGGAAAAAGTTTTGCAGAGATTTCCGAGACGATGCACAGGCAGTCCGATTGACGTTTGCGCGTCTTCAAAGCACAATCCGCGGAACAGTCTGAACAGGGAATGAGTCGAGCCTCACAAAAAGAAACCCGCACTTGCGCGAGAATTGGACTTATGTTACACAAAGAGCTATAGGCGAACATAAAGCGAATCCAAATGCCGGCTGACGCCACATTAGAGAGGCCCTTACCGAATAACCTGGATGCCGAACGTTCGGTGCTGGGCGCGATCTTGCTCGATAACAATGCGCTGAACACGGCGATCGAGAATCTGCGCGCGGAGGATTTCTTCCTGGACCAGCACCGGCGCGTCTTCACGAACATGATCGCGCTGGGAGAGAGCCAGCAGGCGATTGACCTGGTGACGCTGACCGAAGAGTTGCACCGCAAAGGAGAATTGGAAGCGTCAGGCGGGGCGCCGTACCTGGCGTCGCTGGCGGACGGCATGCCCAAGGTTTCCAACGTGGAGCACTACGCGCGGATCGTGAAAGAGAAAGCGATCCTGCGCAACCTGATTCATACCACGCACAACATCCAGCAGCGCGCGTTTGAAGGCGAAGACGGCGCAGACGCGATTCTCGATGGGGCGGAGTCGTCGATCTTTGCGCTGGCGGAAGACCGCGTGCGCGCCGGGTTGCTTCCGATCAAGGACATTGTTCGCGACAATTTCGAGCGTCTGGAAAAAATCTTCCGTGAAGGCAAGAGCATCACTGGAATCGCGACGGGCTACACCGAGTTGGACAAACTTACATCCGGCTTGCAGCCATCGGAGCTTTTGATTCTGGCGGCGCGGCCTTCCCAGGGGAAAACGGCGCTGGCGCTGAACCTCATGGAAAACATCGCAATCCGGGGTGGGCACCCGGTGGCGATGTTCAGCCTGGAAATGTCCAAGGAATCGCTGCTGCAGCGCCTGGTGGCGTCGGTGGCGCAGATTGACGCGCACAAGTTCCGAACCGGGCATTTGAGCCGGGAAGACTGGCGGCGCATGACGGAATCGCTGGGAACGATCTCCTCGTCGCCGCTGTGGATCGATGACGCCGGTTCGATCAGCGTGCTGGAAATCGGGGCCAAGGCGCGGCGGCTGAAGCGGGAAAAAGGATTGTCCATGCTGGTGGTGGATTACCTCCAGTTGATCACGGCGCGCGGGCGGTTTGGGAACCGGCAGGAAGAAGTATCGAGCATCTCGCGCGGCTTAAAGGGGCTGGCGAAGGAATTGCAGATTCCGGTGCTGGTGCTGAGCCAGTTGACGCGCGCACCGGAGCGCGATGAGCGTGGGCCGCAACTCTCGGACCTGCGCGAATCGGGCGCCATCGAGCAGGATGCCGACGTGGTGATGTTCATCTACCGGCCGCATTTCTTCAAAGGTGGGGCGACGCCCGAAGAGAGGGAAGAAACGGAGCTGCGCATCGCCAAGCAGCGCAATGGCCCGACCGACATGGTGAAATTCGTCTTCCGCAGCCGATTCACGCGGTTTGAGGAGGCTGCGCCGGATGCCTTCTCGCAGTTCACGCCCGAAGACATGTAATTGTTGCCACAGCGCGGCAGTTTGCCCACACTCTGCGCGTCCGGCCTAGTGCCCCGGAATATACCTCAGGTCGGGGTAGGGCAACTCCAAGTCCGAAAAGTGCATGCGCTCCAAAGAGATGAAGCGCTGGGGTCCAAAGAACGAGTCCTTGAAGCGTCGACGCGGACTGGGGAGCGAAGGGCCTTCGGCTTGCAGTGGAGGAGGGTGTTGACGTTCAGGCGGCAGCCGATGCCGCCGTCGGCGGGAGCCGCCTGATTGTCGTACACTATTTTTTTCGGAAGGCCCATGGCACGCACGCAGAACAGTCCCCACACAGAACTGAGACGGCCGGTCTGGGCCGAGGTTTCCCTTTCCGCCCTGCGGCACAATTTCAACGCGATTCGAAAGTACGTGAACCCGCGCGAGGAGAAGCGCAAGACGCCGCGGAAGATCCTCTCGATCGTGAAGGGCAACGGTTACGGCCATGGCGGCCCGGAAGTAGCGAAGGCGCTGGAGAAGGCGGGCTCGGACTGGTTCGGCGTGACGTGCACGGATGAAGGGATCGCGGTCCGGAAGGCTGGCGTTCGAAAGCCGATTCTGATTCTCACCAGTTTTGTGCCGGGTGAGGAGACCCTGCTTGTTAAGCACGACCTCACGGCGGTGATTCATCGCTGCCAACAGCTTCCCTTGCTGGAGCGCGCGGCAGCGGGGCGCCGGACGAAGCGCGTGCCGTTCCACCTGAAGATCGATACGGGGATGAACCGGCTGGGAATCGCGACTTCCGATGTGCATTGCTTTGCGCGGCAATACGGCAAATGCAAGCATCTGCAACTCACGGGAATTTTTTCGCACTTTGCGTCATCGGAAGTGTTTACCGACACGGCCGTTGGACAACAGACGCGCGAGCAAGAAGAGCGATTTTACGCGGCGCTGGAACAGCTGCGCGCGCATGGCATCGACACCGGCATCGTGCATCTGGCAAACAGCGCGGCCATCGTAACGCGTCCGGAGACGTGGGCGGACATGGTGAGGCCGGGGGTGATTCTCTATGGGTATCATCCGGGTTACGACCCCATGAAGAAGCGCGAAGAAGCGGAGAAGCGGCTGCCGCTGAGGCCGGTGATGAGCCTGCGCTCGAGGATCATCAGCCTGCGCGATGTGCCAGCGGGCGCGGGTGTGGGCTACAACGCGACGTTTGTGGCGAAGCGGCCGTCGCGCATCGGAGTTCTCGCGGCCGGGTATGGCGACGGTATTCACCGGTCGCTTGGGAATCGCGGACAGGTCTTATTGCGCGGGAAGCTTGTGCCCATCGTGGGCATCATCTCGATGGACGTGACCATGATCGACGTGACCGACGTGGCAGACGCGGAGATCGGGGACGTCGCAACGGTCTATGGCGCGGATGGAGCGCACGCGCTTCCGGCAAATGGCGTCGCACGCGGGATCGGCACGGTCACTTCCGATCTGTTGTGCATGGCTAGCCAGCGCGTTCCGCGGCTGTACGTTCGCTAATCTGGCGCCAGAATGCTGCTGCAGCTGGAGCGGCCGCAGTGACACCAGCGGCGAGGTGCGCCCCGATGGGGCCACCCCGATCGAGAATTCCACGCGGCTTCCCGGACAGTCTTCCTAAGAGCTTCTTCTCTCCGCGCAGGTGAGCCTTCCCGCATTTCACGCGCGTGCCCCGCTTGGGGTACACTCTGAGGTTCGCGACTCCGTCTGGGGCCTGCTGGAAGGCCGGAGCCGCTGAGCACATGAGCCGAATCGTTGCCATTCTTCCCGCCGCCGGCATGGGAACGCGCATGGGCGCGGATACACCCAAACAGTTTCTCGAGCTGGACGGCGTGCCCATTGTCATTCACAGCTTGCGGCGCATCGCTTCTTACGTGCAGGTGACGGAAATGATTGTGGCTACGCGCGCGGATGAAATTGTGCGTCTTGAGGCGCTGATTGCGCGGGAAAAGTTCGGCCAGAAAGTCCGTGTGGTGAAGGGTGGAGATTCGCGCCAGGAATCCGTGGCGGCGGCGCTGCGCGAGGTGCCGAACGACACGGAAATTGTGCTGGTGCATGACGCCGTGCGGCCGTTCGTGACGGTGGAGCAGATTGCGCGAGTGATTGAGGAAGCGCGCCGTTGCCAGGCGGCGATTCTGGGCATTCCGGCGATGGATACGGTCAAAGAAGTGAAACGAGCCAGTTTGCCGGAAGATGTAGCGCTGATTACGGCGACCGTGCCGCGCGAGCGGGTGGTGCTGGCGCAGACGCCGCAGGCGTTTGCGACGAAACTGTTGAAAGAGGCTTTCGCGCGAGCGCAGTTGGACGGAGTGAATGCTTCGGATGAAGCGGGGCTCGTCGAGCGCATGGGCCATGATGTGCACGTGGTGCTCGGCTCCGAACGCAATATGAAAATCACCAAGCCCGCGGACATGGAGCTGGCGCGTTTCTACCTGGAACGCGAGCGCAAGAAGGCTTGAGCATGAACTCAGGTTCAACCGCGAAGACAATCCTGTTTTGGATTTCCATCGTATTTCTCGGCGTCATGTTGTGGAAGCTTGTTTCCGCGAATAAGAATCCAGCGCAGGTTGTCTCGTTTACTGATTTCCTGCAATCGATCGATAAAAAAGCGATTCAAATCGCCGAGGTCTATCTCGAACAGAATTCCGCAAACGTTCATGCGCTCGTTCGGGACTCGCAAAAATATGTGGAGACCACCATCTCTACCAGTGAACTCCCGGATATCACAGCGCGTCTGAGGGACGCAGGGGCGAAAATCGAAATCAGCGAAGTGAAGAGTAGAGATTGGACGCTGATTCTTCTCAACGCGGCACCGCTCGTTCTACTCGTTGGATTGTGCCTTTTCTTGATGCGGCAGATGCAGGCGAGTCTGCGACGAGTCGGAGCCGCTCTACCGGCCGCGGTGCGAACTGGAATTGGATATGATTTGCACCGGCTGGAAGAGGGGCGGGCACTAATCGTCGGGGGGATTGAGTTGCCGTTTGACAAGGGGCCCGTGGGACATTCCGACGGGGACGTGCTGGCACATGCGATGTGCGATGCGCTGCTTGGAGCGGCAGGACTGGGGGATATTGGAACGCATTTTCCGGACACCGATCCGAAGTGGAAAGGCGCCAATAGCCTGCTCTTTCTGGAACATGTGAGGAAGTTGCTGGATGAAAAAAAATTTGTCATCGAGCATGTCGATGCCGTGGTTATTACGGAGAAACCGAAGCTGGGGCCGCACTTTCCGAAGATGCGCGAGGCGCTGGCCAAATCGCTGGGCGTAGCGGCGGAGAAGGTTCATCTCAAGGCGAAGACCAATGAGGGCGTGGACGCCATTGGCCGTGAAGAAGCCATAGCGGCCCACGTCGTGGCCACGGTTGTTTCCCGTTGAATCCTTGATTTTCTACGAGAGGGGCGCAATATATTGCGCCCCTACAAATGTTTTTAATGAATCGTCTTGAGCTTTTCTCCGAGGCTTGCCCTTCGTGCCGACAGGTTACAATTCCTCGCATGCTATCCGGCGATCAAACTGAGAGGTTCGAGATTGCGGCGAATCAGTTCAGCTCCGCGGATATTGTCTTGATTCTGCGCGAACGCGGCTGGCTGGTTGGCGAGGTGACTGCCGAGCAGAATGCCTGGTGTGAACGGGCTGCTGCGATGCTCGGGGTGCGGGTTGCGGATCGCGCGGCACTGGCCGAATTGTTGAGGCTGGTTTTTCATTACGACGCCCGTGGAATTATTTCGAAGGTCGAGAGCCACGTGGTCCTTTCGCGCTACGCCGCGAGGGAGGTGCTCCGGCAGCTGGCACTGCATTTGTTGGATGGAGCGCCGTTGACTTCCGAACGGTTCAAGGAGATTGTTACGGCGCTTAAGGAAAGGATGGATCTGCGCGGAAGGGAACTGTTTCACCCCCTGCGGCTCGCGCTGGCGGGGCGTGCCGGAGAAGGCGAGTTGGATCGCGTGATCCTGTTGCTCGACGAAGCGGCCATGGTTCCGTTTGCCGTGCCAGTAAAATCCGCGCGGACCAGAATCCTGGAATTCTGTTCGGCACTGGATTAGCCTGCCCCGCATAGACCGCTGCTTTCCACCTGCGACGGGCAACGGTAAACTGTCACCGCCATGGATCGATTGACGGGGATTCACGCGGTCAAGGAGGCGCTGGAAGCCCAGCGCCCGATGGACCGCATCGTGATCGCAAAAGGGAGGCAGGACACGCGCGTCGAGGAAATCGTCGAGCTTGCGCGAAAGCAGGGCGTTTCCGTGCGGTTCGAAGACCGCGGGCAACTCGACCGACTAGCCAATTCGAAAGACCATCAGGGAGTCGTCGCCCTGGCGGCGGCCCGAGCGGCCGGGACGTTAGAAGATATTCTGGCGCGCGCGAACGCGAACCACGGGCAGATGGGGCTCATCGTGCTGCTCGATGGCGTCGAAGATCCGCACAATCTCGGAGCCATCATTCGAACGGCGCTGGCCGTGGGCGCACATGGCGTGGTGATTCCGGAGCGACGCGCGGCGGGCCTAACAGATACGGTGGCGCGAGCTTCGGCCGGCGCGCTGGCGCATCTTCCGGTCGCAAAGGTGACCAATCTAGTGCGTAGCATGGAAGAGCTGAAGGAAGCGGGCTACTGGCTGGTGGGCCTAGACGAAGAAGGGGACAAGAACTACACCGAGGTGGATTACAAATCGCCCGTGGGGATTGTGCTGGGCAGTGAGGGCAATGGGCTGCACGAATTGACGCGCAAGCGGTGCGATTTTGTCGTGAAGCTGCCCACGAGCGGGCCGGTGAAATCGCTGAATGTTTCCGTCGCCGCAGGCGTGGTGCTCTTTGAGGCCGTCCGGCAACGGAGTCACCCGTAAGAATTATTCCTCTTTGATGTCTGCGGACCAGGACACTTCAAACCCTTTCTTGATGCTCATATGAACCGGGCAAGACTTTTCGTGGTGGGCGAGCGCCCGGTCTGCGTCCGCGCGTTTGCCCTTGGGAATTTTCAACTTGTAGCGCAGGCTCACGGCGGCGATACGGAATAATTTGTCGTCGGCTTCGATGCGGCCTTCGACCTCGGCCTCCAGTTGATTTGCTGTGGGAATTCCGCGCGCCTCCAGCGCGCCGGCGAGTGTGCCGGTCAGTCAACCGGCGAGTGCGGAGATAAGGTGATCGATGGTCGTCGGCAGCGGCTCGGCATCCTTCACGCCATAATACTTTGCGTAACCACCGTGCGTGCCGAAATGCAATGGTTCTTCGAACCCTTGTATGTGTGCGTCGCGAAAGGGCCGCTTCTTCTGTACCAGGCGGACTCGCGCGGTGTGAATGACTTGGCTCATGAACACCTCCAATGTCTCAGATGCGAAACCCGGCGAAAAGATGCGGACCGACGGTAAGGACTATTTGTCGTATTGGATCAGGGAGAAGACATCGAGGCCGTTGAGTTTGCTGCGGCCATTGAGAAAGGTGAGCTCGACAGCGAAGGCCGCGCCTTCGACCTTTCCGCCGAGCTGTTGAACCAGCTTGGAAGTCGCGGCGGCGGTCCCGCCGGTGGCCAGCAGGTCATCACAGATGATTATGCGCTGGCCAGGTTTCACGGCATCTTCGTGGATTTCGAGCGTATCGGTGCCATATTCCAGTGCGTAGGAGACGCCGACGGTCTTGGAAGGCAGCTTCTTCGGCTTGCGTACGGGAACAAAACCAGCTCCCAGCCGGTAGGCCAGCGCGGGAGCAAAGATGAACCCGCGCGCTTCGATCCCGACGACCACGTCAATCGCCTGGCCCTTGTAGTGCTCGCAGAGCCGGTCAATCAGAATGTGAAAGCCCTGCTTGTCCTTAAGCAGGGTGGTCAGGTCATAAAACAGAATTCCCGGCCGAGGATAATCCGGCACTTCGCGGATCAACTTTTTCAGATCATCCATGCCGTCGTCTCCCGAACCCGTTCGTTACCTTTGCCGCCGTCTTTCATACGCTGGGATTGATGACGAATCCGCCTTCGTAATGCCGATCCAGGACGGCGGCTTCTTCTTGAACTTCGCTCACGCTCGAGAAACGAGGGCCGCGCTCCAGCATGGCGCGAAGCTCGGCGTGCTCCCGGGGAGTTGCCATGGCAAAGACCTCAACCCGGCCGTCCCGAAGATTGCGTACGAAACCACTTACGTGCAGCTGATCTGCGGCGGCTTGTGCGTAAAAACGATAGCCTACGCCCTGGACCATGCCGGAGACAAAATACCGTTTCGCTTGTTTCGCGTCGCTCACAAACCCACGAAATTGTAGCAGAGACGGCACTTTTCCTCCGCTGGCCGTGCGCGCGATGCCGCCGCGCTAGGACCACGGGCGCCGGTTGCGCTAGACTCACCCTTCAGAACCGCACAACGGGCTGCCTGGTGGGGAGCTGCGCGCATCCAAATGCATATGAATCCGACAGGACAGTCTTCGCATCGCAATCCATTCTTTTTGCGCAACGGGGCCTTTTTTCTCATCTGGATATTCTTTTCTGGGACAACTCTTCGCGCACAGGAGGCTGCGCAAGGGCCGATGACGCCTCCGCCCCCGGCGGAACATCACGTTAGCCGCATCGGCAACGAAGCCGAGCCCGAGGCGCCGCCATCTCTTCCCGAATCGGAGATCATAAAGCGCTTTTCCCAAAAGGAAGATGCCTACCTGCTGGCGCGCACCCACTACACCTACACAAAGACCATCCGGATTCAGGAATTTGGCCCGGAGGGGAAGCCTGCGGGCGAATTTATTCTGGTGACCCAGCCGGTACGGGATGTGGAGGGAAAGCTTTTTGAAAAAGTCATCGAGCGGCCCCATTCTACATTGCAACACATTTACCTCAGGTCTGAAGATTTGGAGGGCTTGCAGCGCACTCCGGCGTACCCGCTGACGACGACGCAACTCGCGAAATATGACCTGAAGTATCTCGGCAAGGAGCAAGTGGACGAAATCAATTGTTACATTTTCCAGGCGAAGCCCAAGGTGGTGGAGCGCACCAAAGGCTATTTCGACGGCGTTGTCTGGGTCGATGCAAAGTATCTGGAAGTTGTGAAAACGTACGGGAAGTGGGTAACGGACCAGGGCGACATGCGCGCCGTCGCCGACCTGCCGTTCACTCTTTTCGAGACCTACCGGGAGAACGTCGATGGAAAATTCTGGTTCCCAAACTATTCACGCTCGGATGATACGTTGAATTTAAAGGGACTAGAGATTCCCGTCCGCGTGGTCATCAAGTGGTCAGACTTCAAACCAGCTGCCGCCGCGCCGCAGCCTCCGGCGCCGAGTCAGGTGGCTCCTGCGAAACCTTAGACGAAGAGGGCCATCGAACCTGCTGTCGTCTAGGCGCGCAGATGCTTCAGAGCCTCGGGCAGTTCTGCGATCGAGGCGAGGATGCACTCTGGCCTGGACGCTCTGAGGCGTTTTTCCGTTGGGAAAGGGCCGAGGACACCAATCGCGCGAACACCCGCGCGCCGTGCCATCTCGACATCCTGCGGAGCGTCTCCGACGTAGACACATGCAGCGGGATCCAGTTCCATCCGACGAAGCGCCAGGCGCAGGGGTTCTGGATGAGGTTTCTTGCGCAAGGTGTCGCCGCTGCATACACGGGCCGAAAAGTGCCGCATCAGACGGAATTCGCGGAGCTGGCGGGTCACACGATCGCGGTCACCGCTGGTGACAAGCCCGAGGGTGTGCGAGCCGCGCAGCTTGGCGAGGACCCGGCGGGCGCCCACAATCAACTTTGGCCGATGCTTCGCATAGAAAGCCCGCCAGAGACGATCCGCTTCTTCCCATTGTTTTTTTGGCAGCCTCGCGGCTCGATAAACCTGATACCAATTCGGAGAATAGTTTTTCTCCAGTTCTTCAATTCCCCAGGAAATACCCATGGCATGGAACATCGCGAGATACGCCGAAGCATCGGCGTGATACGAGTCGATGAGTGTGCCATCCCAATCGAACAGCACGCCCTCCACAGCTTGGATTCGTTTCTTGGTCATCCCCGATGAGAGTGCGGAAACAATTATGCCAGCAGCAGAAGCGGGGGCGCGGCAGAAATTACGCAAGAAAAACGGGATACGTGATCAAGACAGGATAGTGGACTGAACGCTTTTACGGCTTCAGAAACCGGGACGGAACGCCGTCATCGCGGTCGAACTGAAGATCGTCGAACGACGCAGCCACCCCGAACCAGCCGGGCATCGCCGCTTTTTCCGCGCGGCGCACGCGCGCCAGAGTGATCATGACCACGTTCCCGAGGCCCAGGGGCTTGCTGACAAGGACAATTTCCAGTTCGATGGAGCTGCCTGCGGTGAGTTCCTTGGGGCAAAGAAAGAATACCCCTGTAGAGCTGATATCCCTAGTGACAAGAGTGATCGCGAATTCTTCGGGGACGCCACCGACGCTGCGGAGGCGCAATGGAAGCTTCAGAGTCGCGCGCGGATACTCCCGATGCTCCGGATGGACCCCGACGGTATGCGTGGGAACGCGCGCAAAGCGCCTGGGTTGCGAAGGGCAGAGGAAGGGCATCAGCCGCTGCTTCGAGGGCGGGTCGGGCTCAGCTGCGGGAAGCGACGAGGCAATGGCATCACCAGCTTCCGACGCCGGTTTGGCTGGCCAAGATTCAAATGGAGTTGCGCGTTTCGTCGCGCTCATCTTGCCCTCAGAGACGCCACTTCACGGTTGCTGGCTATGGCCCAACAAACTCGACTTTCTGCCTTGCTTTCTGGAATTGCCCCGTCCGCACCACACGGTGTGGGGCGCTAAGATGGCATTAGTTGCGGCGAACGTCAATCTGTGAAAAACGCGCGAAGTGTCTTATCTTCAAATACTTAGTTATAGTACCTCAACCGACCCACAACATTATGTGGATTACCACAGGAAAGACGCAACCAATATGGTCCTCGACAGTTTCTAGCCCGGAGCTTCATCATAAGATTTTCGAGAAAGGGTCTGTGCCCAGTACGTCTTTGCCGTCGGCGCCAAAACTCAAGAATCTTCCGATTCCTGAACCTGCTCCCGTGCGCACAACCACGCTCGTGATTGTAGCCTTTGCGGCTGTTTACGTGGTTTGGGGATCCACGTATCTTGCGATTCGCGTGGGCCTTGAATCGTTTCCGCCTTTCGTCCTGGCGGGTCTGCGGCACCTCATGGCGGGATTCTTGCTTTTTCCAGTCATGCGCTGGAAGACCAGTATTCGACCCACGGCCGCCAATTGGAAAGCGGCGGCGATCGTGGGCTTCTTGCTGCTCTTCGTCGGCAATGGTGGCGTGAGCTGGGCCGAACAGATCGTGCCTTCGGGAATCACGGCCTTGCTGGTCGCGACTGTTTCTCTCTGGCTGGTCATCGTGGACTGGCTGCGTCCTGGAGGGAAGCAACCCGCGGGGAAAGTGCTTATTGGCCTGGTCATGGGATTCGCGGGCCTGTTGCTTTTGGTTGGTCCATCGCACCTCGGAGGCTCGGGGCGCGTCAATCCTTTTGGCGCGTCCGTTCTAGTCTTCGCATCTTTTGCCTGGGCTTGCGGTTCGCTTTATGCAAAGCATGGTGGGATGCCGGCTTCGCCGATGCTGGGCGTGGCCATGCAAAGTCTCGCGGGCGGTGTGATTCTGCTTATTGCGGCACTGCTAACCGGAGAGTACCGCGGATTTCATTTTGGGGCGATCTCGTTGCGTTCCTGGTTCGCGCTCGGCTATTTGATTGTGTTTGGATCGGGAATCGGCTTCAGCGCCTATATCTACATTCTGCGCAAAAGCACAGCCGCTCGTGTTGCTACCTACGCGTTCGTGAACCCGGTGGTGGCGCTCTTCTTGGGCTGGCTCATCGTCGGGGAAGCCATTACGCTGCGCACGATCCTCGCGGCGGCCGTCATTCTAACGGCAGTCATCTTGGTCATCACCGCTCCACACCCTGCCTCAACGCGCATCAATGAGCCGGTCCCAGCGCCAGGCGAAGTCTAACTGCTGAAGCCGTCGAGCGTATCTAACCTTCCTTCACTTTGCGCATCTTTTCCGGATAGATTAGATTTTTGGCTTCCGTTATCTTTCGCGCATGAACATGAGCGAAGCAATGACAAGAATTGGACAAGGCATATCCCCGCACCTTGCGGCGCGGTACTGGCAAGCCACGTTGGCGCGCGATTCCCGCGCGGACGGCAAGTTCGTACTGGCGGTGCGTTCCACGCACATTTACTGCCGTCCCTCGTGCCCGGCGCGCCGGCCGTTGCGGCAAAACGTGATTTTCTTTCGCACACGGGAAGAAGCGGAGGGGCAAGGTTTCCGGCCGTGCCTTCGCTGCCGCCCCAACGAAGTTTCCGGAGCCGTTGTTTTGGTGCAGCGTGCGGCGCAGCACCTCGCGAGTTCTTCGGAAGACGGCATCCAGCTTGCCGGCTTGGCTAGTGAGCTGAGAACCACGCCAGGCACTCTGCGCCGTGCCGTTCTTGAGGTGACGGGGCTTCGACCGCGGGAACTTGCCGAAGCGCTGCGCGTCAAGCGATTCAAAGAGTTGCTCCGTTCGGGGAAGAGCATCACCGATGCTCTCTATGAGACGGGATACGGGTCATCGAGCCGCGTCTACGAGCGCAGCAATGCGCAGCTCGGCATGACGCCAGCGACGTATCGAAAGGGAGGAAAGGGTATGAAGATCGGATACACGATTGTGAGGTCTCCGCTGGGAAAGGTTCTCGTAGCCGCTACGGAGAGAGGCGTCTCGGCGGTCTATCTTGGCGATGCGCAGAGCAAGCTGATCTCGGAATTACGCGAGGAATATCCGCGCGCGGAAATCTCGTCTGCGCCGAATTCGTACCAGCGCTGGGTACGGGAAATTGTGCAACGCATCGAAGGGAAACAGCCTCGCTTGGAGCTTCCGCTCGATCTGCAGGCGACGGCGTTTCAGCGCCGCGTTTGGCAGGAACTCCAGCGGATTCCACGGGGCCGAACCCGCACCTACTCCGAGGTGGCGCGTTCGCTCGGGCAGCCAAAAGCGGTGCGGGCCGTGGCCAGGGCATGCGCAACGAACCCTGTTTCCATCGTCGTTCCGTGCCACCGCGTCATTCGCGAGGACGGAACGCTGGCCGGGTATCGCTGGGGCTTATCGAGGAAAGAACAACTCTTGGAGCAAGAACGCGCGGCTACGGAATAGATTCGCGAAGTTCAGAGTTCAGCGGAGCGGCCGAGCGGGAATCCCTAGCCTTGACGGTTCCAAAGGCTATCCTCTCGGCTTTTCCACTTTTACGCCCTTCGGCCAGTCCGGCTTGAACTTTCCATCCTCGATCTTGAGGTTTTTCTTGAGGCTGGTGTAGTGCGAGAGGAAGTAATCGTCGGAACCAGGCTCGAAAAATTTCTGCTCGATGGGGAGCCACGAAGCTTCGTCGATCCACATCCGGATTCTGGCGATTTGGCTGCGCGCCTGGTCGGACTTGGGGGTCAGTTCCAGCACGATGGTCTTGTGGCCGTCGAGGTCTTCTTCTCCCGCGAGGGTCACCAGGTAATTCTTTTTCAGGCTATCGCCCTTAGTCCCAAATCCCAGCGCAAGAAACTGATCCGCCATCGAACGATGCTTGCCGATGTTGTATTCTTCGACGCGGTTGATCTTAGGCGTAAAAATGTAGAGCGAATCCCCATTCCGAAGAATCGTTCGCGCATCGGGCTTGAGGAAATCGATGCGCATCTTATCGTCGCGCCGCACGAAGATGTGGCCGGATTCTGTTGAAGTGTCCTTCACGACGGCCGTGTACTTGATGTGTTCGATGTCGGCGGTGAGCGTGTGAAAGTCCTGCGCGGCTTTGTCCATCATCGCCAGGACGCCTTCGAGGGTCCACTTGGTGCTCGTTTGCGCGGCCTGCATTTGTCTTACACTGCTAGCGCCGCCAAGCGCCATCAGCGCGAGCAGAAAAAGTCGTTGTATCAAAACGCGGCCCCTATTGAGCGAATGCGTGACGCCCTGTCTTGTCCTCGGAATGCTAACACAGTGAAACAGATGCACGAACAACTCCCCGCGTTTCACTGAACATGCGGCATTGGATTTTCAGTTGGATAGGCGGCTAGCGGCGAATTTCCACTTGGTAGGCGATCACCGTTCCCTGCTCGTCACGGAGCGGTTCGATTTTTCCAATCGAAAAGCTTCCCCTGTGCAGCTCCGGCAAGGCCTCCTGCAAGGCATTGTGCAAGTCGTTCTGGAGCGCGAGCCGCGTGGGCGGCGCCAGGATGCGAGCGTCGACACGGTAGGTGTGACGATTGCCTTCGTGTGATATTTCCAGCACCTGCCCCGGAGAAATCGGGGCGCCCGCCTCAGGTGTATCACGAAACCAGCCCCGGGGCGTCAAAAGAACGAAGACGAGGATCAGGATGACCGCGAGGTCGAACTGCCAGGTGCCCCGCTCGTAAGACCAGAAGAACGTTTTCGAGAGAATTTGTCCCAGGCCGGCCATATCAGTCCGCAGGCACTCCGTCGACAATCACGCCATCGCGCATGTGCACCACGCGGTCGAAGTAGGTGGTGGCTTCCGGATTGTGCGTGATCATGACCACGGTTTGCCCCAGGTTTTTATTGAGCTGACGCAACATCTGCAGAACCACTTCGGAATTCTTTGAGTCCAGGTTTCCTGTGGGTTCGTCTGCCAGGAGGATTTTTGGTTCGTTGATGATCGCGCGCGCGATCGCCACCCGTTGCTGTTCGCCGCCCGAGAGTTCGGAGGGTTTGTGATGCAACCTCCCGGCGAGACCAAGCATTTGGGTAACAACTTCAAAGCGATGCGGGTCAAATCCATCGCCATGAATGAATTGCGCGATGGCGATATTTCCTTTCGCCGTCAAGGTGGGAAGCAGATTGAAACGTTGAAAGACAAAACCGATTTTGTGGCGGCGAAGCTTGGTGCGTGCCGCGTCGCTCAATTCGGTCAGGTCGTTGCCATCTACCAGTACTTTTCCGCGGGAAGCCTGCGCGAGGCCTCCGATGACATAGAGCAGCGAGGATTTTCCACAGCCGGAAGGTCCCATCACGGCGACCGATTCACCCGGCTGTACCTCAAAATTCACCCCGCGCAAGGCCGGAACTTCCACCTTGCCCGCGCGGTAGAGTTTCCATAGATTTTCCGTTCTGAGTATCGGATCCACGCTCTTTTTTCCCAGGAAAATCAGCCCTTCGGCAGGTTCTCGTATTGTAGCTGCGATTCCCATTTGTGCCTAGCTGTACCGCGATTTCGCAGTCCTCTCTGTTTTTTCTTTCCTGCTCGGCAAATCCAAGAAACTCTAGTTCGTCTTGCTTGCTCTAGTCGTAAGATAGTGCCTCGACGGCGTCCTTGCGGCTTGCCATCCACGCCGGATAGCTCGCGCCGAAGATGGCTCCCGCGAGGGCGATTCCCGCGGCGCGAAGAATCCATCCCGGGGTAATGAGAATGGACAATGTCGGAAAACCCGCAAGGAATGCCGCGCGGACGGCATAACTCAAACCCACACCGGCCCCAATGCCGCACAAACAGAGCACTGCTGATTCGGTCAGCAACGCCCGCACGATGAAGGGCTGAGTGGCGCCGAGCGATTTCAGCACGCCGATGTCGCGCGTGCGCTCGATCACCGTGGTGTACATCGTCAGAAAAATAACCAGAAGCCCGATGGCGATGGCCAAAGCAATCATGGCGTCGATAAAAGCCTGCAAACCGGGGATGTTCGTAGATGTCATTAGCGAGAGAAAATCCTTGAGCGGACGGACGGTGTAACCCGGCAGGACGTGGCGAATTTCTTCCATTACGTCCTCGGTGTGCTCCGGCCGGGTGCATTTGATGAGAAAAATGGAAGCTTTGTCGTGCGCGCCTACCAGATCCTGAAGCGTCGCCAGCGGAACGAAAAGCCTCGCCCCTTTGCCATGTTCGATAATGGCCGCGACATGCCAGTCGTGATTCAGCAGATTGAAGGTGTCCCCCACCTTGATGTGCTTGGCCTTGGCCGCCCAGTCGTCCACGAGCAGGTCATTCGGGCCCTCCATGTCGTGACCTTCGAGGAAGACGAATCCGCTGGAAACCGCCCGGAAACTGTCCGGATCGATGCCGTAAACCACGTCCACGCCGCCAGTGGAACTGAATTGCAGGAGGGCTGGCGCGACGGACTGGACGTATTTTATCTCCGTTAACTTTTCTGCGATTTTGATGGGCATGGGAGAGCCACTAAAGCCCAGAAAAATCGAAGCGGCGGGCGGCTGCAGCATGATATCGGCGCCAATCCCTTCAATGCGTTTTGCGGTTTCCGTGAGCAAACCGGAAGTGAGCCCGACGATCAGGACGACGAGCGCAACTTCCACACCGACGGCCAGCACGCCAATGAGCGTTCGCAACGGCCGGTGCAGCAGATTCCGCGCAATGAGCTCGCCCATCATGGCTGCTTCTTCTCGGCGGAGTCCCCGACATGCACTAGCTCCGAGCCCGCCGGTTGTTCGAGCTTGAAGCGCTCTGATGGAATCTCTTCGTTCACGGCGATCTTCGCCACCTGCAGGTTGAGCGTGTAGTCATCGTGCGGGCGATTGATCTGGATAGCGCGCGCAAAGGAATTCACTGCGTTTGATGACGCTGCGGAAGCACTTTGACCTGCAACGGGAGCCAAAGGCTGCCAATCGGAAAGCCGGGTATCGGAAAGCAAAATGCCCTTCGGTCCAAAGGTTTGCAAGCGAACTACCTGAAGATCGGCGCGGTCAAACCAGATTTTTCGCAAGATTTCCGTCTGATATCCGCCGCGCAGGACCGTCAGAACATAGAAACGGCCGTTCTCGTCGTTGAATTCTTCGAAGAGCACTGCTTCCTCTTTGCGAACCTCTGGCCAGAGTAAAGCATCCACCAGATGCTGCGGCCGAAGGTTTTCGATCGGCTTGCTGCTGGCGCGCTCCACGGCCACGGGCCCCACGAGAAATTTATGCTTGGAAGGGATCGAAACCGAGAAGGTCTCCCCGTCGCTGGCCATATCGAATACCGTGGTGCCCACAACCGGTGCCTGGCCGATCACGCGTATCTCCGCTTCGCGCGCGGCCAACAAGAATGCCTTCACCTCATGATATTCGTCAATCACGCCACTGTATTTCGAGCCCGCCGTGGGCTTCAGCTCCACGGTGGCGTTCACTGTCTTCAGGTTCCGCGCCGTCTGATTGTATTGATCGAGCAGTTCCTCGCGCGTAGCGTCTTTGACCACGGGCCTAGCATTTGGGCCGTAGCGCGTCGTGTTCGTGATGCCCGTACCGCTGCCGCAGCCGCAAGAAAGTGCCGCCAGTGTTGCCAGTACCAGGCATGTTTTTACACGCCGCTTCAATGAGTTCCGTCCTTGCGCATACAAATGAAGCAATCTAACAACCACTTGGATCCCCGTAAACGAACGTGGGGCGCAACCAGGAGAGGCCCTCAATTGGGCCGCGCAATGTGCACGTCGAACGGCTGGACCGCGGGGCGCAGCCGGCGAATGACTTCGCTGGGCCAGAGCGAATCAGTTAGGAGTGTTATCCAACCGTCTTCGGGCTCGCAGATCGCGCAGAATGTGTAACGCGCATAGGCGGGTTGGTAGGCATCCAGTCCGCGCTTGGAAAGATCACCTTCGAGCGCTTCGTCCTCTGATTGCGTCGCGGCGCCCGCTCGAATGCCGAACGTCTCGCCTTCGAAGCGCTCCAGAATCTGCCGCAACTGTTCCTGATTTGGCTGCGGCAGCACAATGCATCTCTCCGCGGCTTCCCGCCATGCAATCTCGCGTGCTTTCGAGAATTCACGGACTCGATCGATGTGGCTGAAAAAATCCACCACATACAATTCGTTGCCCGACAGCGCAGGGAACACCGCTGACCAGATTTCCGCCGCTTCTTTGCCGCGAACCGGTTCACGGTTTTCTGTCTCGAGTAATTCGAGCCCGACCGCCTTCACGTCACTTCCCAGATCCAGAGCCTGGACGTCCAACGAAAACGGCGGCAACTCGAGCGCCCCGCTCCCCGCGGCCGAAGCTCCTGCTGCATTCATTCTTCGGACTCCGCTTGCGGAAACTTCGCCTGGAATTCCGGCGACTGTTTCCGCACGTCCAGCCAGTCGAAAAACGCATCCGGCGTCTCCAGCCAGATGCGGAACCAACTGGCGATTTCCAATTTCTCAGCCCGCTTCTGAGGCTCCACTTTCCGATTGCGCGAGATCATCTCCGCACGGCGCTTTCCCAGGCGCGCCACATTCAATACACGCTCTACGGCGGCATGTTCGCCCTGCTCTTGAAATTTGCGCATCAGTTCATCCAGCCGCATAACGCTGACCTCAGCATCTCCCAAGGTCTTGAAATGCAACAGATCTTCGAATTCTTCCTCGTACTGCTCCTCGGCCTCTTCCTGCAAATTGAGCAGAACCTTGTGCCCGGCATCTTTCAGCACATCCGCGATGTAATCCGATCCCGTCTTGCCGGACTCGCCGTGCTCCGCCAACAGCCGCCGGCGCAACTGGTCGATTTCCGCGGGCGTCCATTTCTGCACGTTGATCTCCCGCGCGGTTTCGAGAATCAGGGCCTTCTTCGTTTTCAAGTCTTCCATCATCGTGCTGTGCCTCGGTGTTGCTTTGCATGCTTCTTCTTGGGATGAGCGGGCGGCGGAGGCGGGGGCGGCGGATCCGCTGGCAGTCCCGCCAGCAGTCTGCGATACTTCACCACATTTTTGTTGTGTTCCGCCAGCGTCGCGCTGAAAAAATGGCCGCCTTGCGTGTTGGCCACAAAGTAGAGGTAGTTGGTCTGCGCTGGCTGCAGTGCCGCGCGCAGCGATGCCTCGCCTGGATTTCCGATCGGACCAGGCGGAAGCCCGGCGTGCTCGTAAGTATTGTACAGAGAATCGAAAGTCAGATCCTTGCCGGTCAGCGATCCATTATATTTTCCGAAGCGCTCCAGCGCATAGATCACCGTTGGGTCGCATTGCAGCCGCATGCCTCTGCGCATTCGGTTTTCAAAAACGCCCGCGACCAGAGACCGCTCATCACGTTTAGGCGTCTCGCGTTCAACGAGCGACGCCAGCGTAACAGTCCTGAGCCGAAGTCCGGGGTCGCCCTGCACCGGAGGGTCTCCGGCCGATGGCGCGGCAATGTGATTCCATTCTTCCTTGAATTTGCGCACCATTTCCACGGTCAATTCGTTTGCGTGGGGATGCCGCGGCAGTTCGTACGTGGCAGGGAAAAGAAACCCGTCAAGCGTTTGCGCTCCCGGCGCGAAATCCCGAATTAATGATGGATCCCCAGCCGCGAACAAAAAATCTCCCGCCGGCATGAATTTGGCGGTTTCCAGTTCACGTGCGATATCAAACATGGTTTCGCCTTCGCGCACGGTAAACGACTGCTGGTAAACTTCCCCGTTGGCCACTTTCCAGAAAACCTCGCGGCCGGTCATCGCGTGATCGAAAAAATACTCGCCGGCCTGCAATGTGCGCTTCGGATGCCGGCGCGCGTAAATCTCAAATGCCAGTTTGCTGCGGACTACTCCATTTTTTTTCAGTAGATACGCTACGTAGCGGCGTGACGCTCCGTGCGGCACGTCGACAAAGACGCCTTCGGCCGCGAACCCCTGATACGGCTTGGTCATGCCATACCACATCCATGCCGCGGCGCCTCCGGCGGCCAGCACGATCAGGAGAATGATGACAAGCAAGAACTTCAATTTGGCTTTACCAACCTCACGACCACGATTCTCAGGACTTCTCGGTAACCGCTGACACGCGTTCCAGGTATTCCTTCAAAATTACCGCCGCCGCCACGGCGTCCACAGTCATTTTCGCCTGCGCCTTTTTAGGTTTCCTGCCGGTAGCCCTTTTTTCGTCGTGGATAAATCTTCCTTGCGTCTCCTCCAGCAAGCGTTCCGCTTCCCAACTCGTCAACCGCTCGTCCACCATTTCCACGGGAACGCCAATCTGTTTTCGTACTCGCTGCGCAAAGCGCTCCGCTTCTTCCGCCATTTCTCCCTGCGTACCGTCCAACCGCAGAGGCAGCCCCACGACGATTTGCTTCACGCCATGCTCGCGCACGAGTTCTCTCAGACGCCGCATGTCCTCGTTGCGGTTGATGCGCTCCAACGTGCTCAGCGGCTGGGCCATGCGTGATTCCGCGTCGGCAATCGCCAACCCCATCCTGGCGCGGCCATAATCGACCGCGAGAATCGCCCCTTGCACTTTTTCGCGCGCATCAGTTGAAGCCCTTCCCACACATCCAGTATACCGGGAAGGCTCTCTCGATAAGTGTGATGCGTCTTAAGAGACGCCTGTCACGTGCCGGAATGTACGTATCGGCGCCCTGTCTTAAGGCTTGCGGCCGCGGGCGCCGCTTTGCCAGGCGTCCCAATAGCCGAGCAGCTTCAACTGCTGGTCGAGGCCAGTTTCTTTGACCAGAACATCGAGTTCGGCGCGAGTCAGCCGCTTGCCGAGCGGCTCGGTGCGGTCGGCGATGCCCCAGGCAGTTAACGCCGCGAGCACGGTGTGCAATTTCAGCTCGCGCATATCCACCTTGTCCAGGGTGTCCGATGCCGCATGATAGTTCGGCAAGTAATTGGACTCTTCCTGGTTTGCGACCAGCGTCGGCACGCCTTCGAGCATGAAGTCAAAATTGTCCGTGCCAAACGAGGCGTCAAATGTGTGATTGTTCGCGCCCCAGGCTTCCAGCGGCTTAAGGACTTCGCGCACGCCCGCCTCGATGTCGCGGCGCCCACCCAGCGAATATCCCGTCACCCGACCGATGCCGGAATCATAGGTGATCATCGCGCGAATCTTATCGAGTTCCGCGCGATGCGCCTTCACGTATTCGAACGATCCAATCGTGCCTTGCTCCTCGCCGCTGAAAAGAACAAAGCGAATGGTCCGCCGCGGCAGCAGCCCTGTCGCTTTGATCGCGCGCGCCGCCTCAATCACCAGCGCCGCATTGCAGCCGTTGTCCAGCGCACCAGTGCCCAGTTCCCACGAATCTAGATGCGCGCCAAGGATGACGACTTCATCCGGCTTCTCATAGCCGCGAATCTCGCCAACCACATTTTCCTGTTCGAGGGGGCCGCCAATCTTATTGGGCATATCCAGCCGTATGCGCACTTTTCCCGGATACGCCGCGACTGCACGCGCCAGCCGCAGCGCGTCTTCGCGTGCGAGCACCGCTTGCGGAATCTTGTCGATCTCTCCGACGAGCGAGTTTGTGTGGCGATAGAGCAACAGCTTCTCCCGCGCTCCCATCCAAAGAATGGCCGCCGCTCCTTCCTTTACCGCGCGATCGATAATCATCGGCGGCCGGAGATACTCGTTGAACAGATCCGCCCATGTTGATCCGATCTCCGTGTGTGCCAGCAGAATCGCGCCTTTGAGGGATACACCTGCCTTCGCAAAATTATCTGCCTCGCCCATCCCGATATCGACCACGCTCGCTTCGATGCCTCCCGCGGGCGTTGCCGGTGACCAGCCCTCCGAAACGAGCCGCACCGGAAACTTCACGGGACCGAGCAGCTCGAGCCGCGAGTTGCCTTCGCTCCAAGTTACCGGCAGCGTGTATTTCTCCGTGCGAACGTCCATGCCCCCCGCGCGAAACGCCGCGACGCCCCACTCGACGGCCTTCGCCATTTCCGGGGTGCCCGTCACGCGGCCGCCAATCTCATCCGTCAGCCGCCGCAGATTTTCTTCCATCGGCGACGGGCCCATCACCATCGGCAGGATTTTCGCCGCGGCTTCGGCGCAGCTCGACGCTTCCGTCGCGGAACACACGGCGGCGCCCTGCGAGCGGGGCAACGGCGCAAGGGGATCCTTCTTCGCGGGAGGCAACTGAGCCGTCAATGTCGGAGACAGGGCGATGAGGCAATAACACAATGCGGAAATGGAGATCACAGAACGCGTCATGAGCAGGCTCCCTTTCGTCTGAAGCGTTTTGTCTTGTTTCTCTTTGTCGATGGCGAGACTGATTATACCGTCCGTTGATACTGAAGCGCGCGCAGCCGACGCATGTCGCTGGCTGCTTTTCGCAATGCGCCCGAGCTTGTCGCGCACGCAATCTCTAATTCTTTGGCGCGCGTCTGGGCTCGGCAACACAATCGGCCACGCGCGCTACTTGAACCATTTCTGCGACGTCGTGCACTCGCACGATGTGCGCCCCATTCAGAATGCTTGCCGCTACTGTCGCCGCCGTGCCCCAGATGCGTTCTTTCGGCGGTGCGGGCTCCCCGTTGCGCGCCAGTGTTGCACCCAAGAAGCCCTTGCGCGAAGTGCCCACCATCAGTGGATAGCCGAGCTTTGCCAATTGCGGGAGTTTTTGCAGCAATTCGTAATTCTGGGCGTAGCTTTTCCCAAAGCCGATGCCCGGATCGAGAATGATTTGGGATTTCGCCATCCCGGCTTTGCGCGCGATAGCGACGGACCTGCGCAAGCCTTGGATGACATTTTTCATTACGTCGCGCGCAAAGGGCGCCTCTTGCATCGTCTGCGGCTCACCCCGCATGTGCATCAGGATCAGCGGCACGCCTTGGCGTGCCGCGACGTCGGCAATCTGCGGATCGTTCTTTAATCCGGAAATATCATTGATGATTTCCGTGCCCGCGCGGAGGGCCAGCTCGGCCACGGCGGCGCGGCGAGTATCCACGGAAATAGGAATCTTCAAGCGCCCGCGCAACGCTTCCAGAACGGGAAGGATGCGGTCCAGCTCTTCCGCGGCAGGGGTCTCCTTTGAACCGGGTCTGGTCGATTCGCCCCCAATGTCAAGCAGATCGGCTCCAACATTCGCCATGGCGAACGCTTGTTCGATGGCTGATTCAGGATCGAGGAATTTGCTGCCATCGGAAAAACTGTCCGGCGTGACGTTCAACACCCCCATCACGAGCGTTCGCTCGCCGAGAATCATCGTGCGGGAATTGAGTTTGAGGCGAAAGAGTTTGCGAGGGTTCATGAGTAATAGGAGTTAGCCCGGAAGAAAACTTAACATGGAGTCTAGAGACACGCGGAGACCACAGAAAGGAAGGTGCTTAGTCGAGGTCGAAATCGCGGATCGGTTTGCCCGCCGGAGCATCCTTGGCCTTCCTCATCGCCTCTTCAAATTTTTTCGCCAGGATGTCTTCTTTGTTGGTTTCCTGGAACCACGAATCCGCAAATTTGTCTTCCCGCTGGCGGTTTTGTTCAGCAAGGATTTTTTGGGCGTCGGTAAGATCGACGTTCGGCCCCGCCTTGGGGGGCACCTCATGAGAAAGCACGGCGCCGAAAACAGAGTCCACCACCAGCTTCGCCTGGCAGCACGGGCACGTAACGTTCAGATTTTCGCCAGTCGGCTTTCCCATGGCCGTATTCTACGCCTTTTTCAGAAAAACGGGCACCGCTTGTGATGGCCCATGAAGGCAGTCAAATCAAAAAAAAGGGCACGATTTCTCGTGCCCCTGCAGTCTTATCCACTAACTTTTCAATCAAAACTGATCACCGAATACTGAGCCCTGTCCTTCACGCCTTGGCGGGGTTTTCTCCGCGCGTAAAGCCCGGCGCGGGGCGGAACTCCGGCCGCACGACCTTTGGATCGGTGCTCGGCGCTGGCGGAGCCTGGGGTGGCGGCGTCCGCGGCTTTTCCGGCAGCGGCTTGCCCTCCATCAGCATCTTCACTTCGTTCGCGTCGATGACCTCGCGTTCCAGCAGCGCCTGGGCGATGCGCTCGAGAGTCTCGCGATGATTCGAAAGAAGATTTTTCGCGCTTTCATAGCCGCCGTTCACGATGCGCTTCACTTCCTTGTCGATCTGGATGGCCGTGTCTTCGGAGTAGTCGCGATGTTGGGTAATCTCCCGGCCCAGGAAGATGGCTTCTTCTTTCTTTCCGAAAGCCAGCGGGCCAAGACTGCTCATGCCCCATTCGCAAACCATATTGCGCGCGATTTCGGTGGCGCGCTCGATGTCGTTGCCCGCGCCCGTGGTGATGTGTCCCAGGAAAATTTCCTCCGCCGAACGCCCGCCCATCAACACGGCCAGCATCGCTTCCAGATATTCCCGGGTGTAGGTGTGTTTGTCGTCTTCCGGCAATTGCATGGTGAGTCCGAGCGCCATGCCACGCGGAATGATGGTCACTTTGTGAACGGGATCGGCGCCTGGCGTCATCGCCGCAACCAGCGCGTGCCCGGCTTCGTGATACGCCGTGTTTTTCTTTTCTTCGTCGGAAAGAATCATGGACTTGCGCTCGACGCCCATCAGGACCTTGTCCTTGGACATCTCGAAGTCCGCCATCATGACGAACTTGCGGCTCTGCCGCGCTGCCCACAGTGCCGCTTCGTTCACCAGATTCGCGAGGTCGGCTCCGGAGAATCCCGGCGTCCCTCGCGCGATGATAGACAAATCCACGTCATCGCCAATGGGTACCTTGCGTGTGTGCACGCGCAGAATTTCTTCGCGGCCCTTCACGTCCGGGCGCGCCACAACGACACGGCGGTCAAAGCGGCCCGGCCGCAGCAACGCCGGATCCAAAACATCGGGCCGGTTCGTCGCGGCAATCAGAATCACTCCTTCGTTCGACTCGAAACCGTCCATTTCCACCAGCAACGCGTTCAGCGTCTGCTCGCGCTCGTCGTGACCGCCGCCAAGTCCCGCGCCGCGATGGCGGCCCACAGCGTCAATTTCATCAATGAAGATAATGCATGGCGCATTCTTCTTGCCTTGTTCAAAAAGATCGCGCACACGGCTGGCGCCCACCCCGACAAACATTTCCACGAAGTCCGAACCGGAAATCGAGAAGAACGGCACGTTCGCTTCGCCGGCGATCGCCCTCGCCAGCAACGTCTTGCCCGTGCCTGGAGGTCCAACAAGCAGCACGCCCTTGGGAATTCGTCCGCCCAGCTTCTGAAACTTCTGCGGATCCTTCAGGAACTCGATGATTTCCTGCAGCTCTTCCTTGGCTTCGTCCGTGCCGGCGACATCCTTGAACGTCGCCTTTTTTTGCTGCGCGGAAAGCAGCCGCGCGCGCGACTTGCCAAAGCTCAATGCCTTGTTCCCGCCCGCCTGCATCTGCCTCATCAGGAACAGACAAAACCCAACCAGCAAAACCAGCGGCAACGCATTCAACATGATCAACAGCCAGTCGCCGCTG
>Ga0307478_10001109_pt1 | contig 24597 bp, 17 predicted proteins | sample atmos_gasesECM4C_2_FD_203713 | JGI IMG/M metagenome (GOLD analysis project Ga0307478, IMG submission 203713) | Hardwood forest soil microbial communities from Morgan-Monroe State Forest, Indiana, United States - atmos_gasesECM4C_05 | ecosystem: Environmental > Terrestrial > Soil > Temperate...
CAGCAGGCGTCAAATCTGCATACCCTCGCAGCAGTCATTTTAGCAATGTTCCGTTACCTGGCAGCGACGTAGCGGCTCCCCCGTAGGCACAGCGACATCACTAGTTCTGGTCTGAAACTAACCCCCAATTGACTGCAGCCGAACTTCGTTGGTGGTGCTAGTTTTTGCCCCTTTTTTGGGGGAGATGTGACTCAGAGGGCGGAGCCACATCTTCTTACAATCCAGCGAAGAACCTATAAATTTACGGCGACCTTACGGCTTGCATTACAGGCACTGTTGGAATAGAACTTACGTGCATTAGAGTAAAGGGATTTCTCATGATCATGATGAAGATGAAGAGGATGCTGCTAAGCGTAGGCGTTTTATTGCTGGCGGGCGCGCCGTCGAGTGGCGCACAGAATGTTCCGCCACCGGTGGCCGTCGCCGCCACCGCGGCCGGGTCGTCGGCGGGGGTCAAGAACGATGCCCAATTTCAGACGCGGAATCCCCGGTACAGCATCCGTGCGGGCGATACCTTCGATGTGAACTTCGAACTCAGCCCGGAGTTTAATCAATCCGTCACAGTTCAGCCCGACGGTTTTATCATTTTGAAAGGCGTTGGCGATGTCCATGTTGCCGGCCAGACTGTACCGGAACTTACCCAAACGCTGCGCAATTCCTACGACAAAATTCTGAACGATCCGCTTATTTCCGTCGTGCTGAAAGATTTCGAGAAGCCATACTTTACCGCCAGTGGGCAGTTGAATCATCCGGGGAAATATGAGCTTCGCGGGAACACAACTCTCACCGAAGCTGTCGCCATTGCGGGGGGCTTTAACGGAGACGCCAAACACTCTCAAGTCCTGTTGTTCCGCCGCGTCAACGATCAGTGGCTCGAGGCGAAAATGTTCAATGTGAAACACATGCTGAAGCGAGGCGATCTTGGAGAGGATCCCATGTTGCGTCCCGGCGACCAGCTATATGTCCCCAAGAATGCGCTGTCAAAAATCAAACCTTTTATACCCAACGCTGGTGTAGGCGCATACGGAAATCTTGCGCCCTAATGGGTTGACAGAGACGGTTCGGCCGCTTTATGGCAAGGAGACTATGAGATGACGAATCACGAGTTTAATTCGGCAAATGGCGCGCGGCCTTTCGCCTTTACTTTGAGGGACGTTACGGCCATCGTTTTTCGTCACAAACGCATCCTTGGCCTGTGCTTCGCCGGAATCTTGCTGGGCACGGTAGTGGCTGTGCTCATGATGCCGCTGGAATATAAGGCGGAAACCAGAGTTTTGGTGAAACATGAACGCGTGGACCCTGTAGTTTCATCCGAGCAGAGTTCCGCGGTGCGAGGTCGCGACGAAGTTACGGAAGAGCAACTGAACTCGGAAGTGGCCCTCATTGAGAGTAACGATGTGCTTCGCCAGACGGTGGTCACCTGCGGATTGCAGCGGCGAAGAAGTATTTCAGCATGGCTGTTCGGACGCACCGAAGATCAAAAAATCGACAAGGCCGTGCAACGTCTGAAGTCCACCCTTAAAGTCGAGCCAATCCGGAAGAGTGATTTAATCGATATCACCTACAGTTCAACGGATCCCAAGCAGGCAGCGGCTGTATTGTCGATTCTGGCCAATGCTTACATACAGAAACACCTTGAAGTTCATCGCCCGCCCGGCCAAGTGAAGTTCTTCGAGCAGGAAACCGAGCTTTACCGGAAGGATCTGGATCAAGCTGAGAACCAATTGCGGCAGTTTTCTCAGGAAAAAGGCGGAGTCGCGCCCTTGCTGGCCAGGGATATTACCCTGCAGAAGCTGAATGACTTCAATGCCAGCTTGCAACAGACTCGTGCCGATTTGGCCGCCACGCAGCGGAGAATTCAAGATCTTGAAAAACAGGCAGGCGTCACTCCACAGCGTCTCACCACGCAAATGAAAGAGTCCGACGATGCCACGGTTCTGCAACAGCTCAAGAGCGCTTTGCTCACCTTGGAACTCAAGCGTACTGAGTTGCTGACCAAGTACCAGCCCACTTACCGGCTGGTCCAAGAGGTCGATAAGGAAATTGCGGATACGCGAGCCTCCATCGCCGACGAAGAAAGCAAACCGCTTCTCGATAAAGTCACCGACCAGAACCCAACCTATGGTTGGATTGGGACGGAACTGGCCAAGGCCAAGGCCGACTACAGCGGGATGCAGGCTAGAGAAGCTGCCACTCAAGCGATCGTTGCGATGTACCAGGAAAATGCTCAGCGGTTGGAAGAGAAGGACATGACCCAGCACGATCTGGCTCGCACCGCCAAGGCAGACGAAGACAACTACTTGCTTTATCTGCACAAGCGTGAAGAAGCGCGGATGGCGGACGCTTTAGACGAGCAACGGATCCTCAACGTCTCCATCGTCGAGCATCCCGCAATTCCATCCCTGCCCACCGACGACCGTTGGGTCTACGGCTTAGCCGGCCTCCTCATGGCTGCTATGGTGAGTGCGGGCGTCGTATTTACGATTGAATATCTCGATCCATCCCTGCGCACGCCGTCCGAGGTTATGTCCGAATTAAACATTCCGGTCCTGGCTGCTGTTCCTCTCAGGATGAGCACAATTGACAAAGCTCGGAATCATCACAACGGCAACGGAAATGGCAATGGCAACGGGAATGGCCATGGTCGGAACGGCCACAACGGCGCGCATTCCCATGCTCAGGACTTAGCTACCCTGCCTGTGGATCCAGTGGAAAGAGATACGCGCTAAGTCGCGGTTCATCGCGCAAGCAGCAGGGTTTCCTTGGAAGTGACCTAATGAAACCGGTGGAAACAATCGTCTCTTGAACGGGCAGCGAAGCTTTCAGAGTCACGTAGCAATTTGCGTTTTCTCTTGTGAGTTCATGGCTGTCCCCGAAACTCCAGAACGCACTCCCTTCTTCCCTTAGCTGATTTCACAAGACTTTGGAGGTTCTCCGAGGTGGGCAACGATCACCGCAAAACTCTCTCGAACGTAGTGAAAGTGTGCGATGTACTCGTGGTGCTCCTCTGTTTTGGGATCGCGACCGTTACCGTATCGCACATTTTTAGCCGGGTGTCTTTCAGCGAATTTCTCGAGATGAGGATCAAGATTCAGAACATCCTCATCTTCGCGGGGATTTTGTTTCTCTGGCACCAGGTTTTTTGTTTCTTCGACATGTACGCTTCGAGACGGCTCTCGCGACAGCGGGATGAGGTCAGCGACATTCTTAAGACTACCTTTCTCGGAACGATGTTGATGTATACCATTGCCCTCGCCTTCCACGTAACTATGATTAATTACGTGTTCGTGAGTGTGTTCTGGCTTTCGCTGACCGGCATCACTGCGGCTGGCCGACTGGGAGTTCGTTTGGTGCTTAGGCAGGTTCGGACTAAAGGCAAGAATCTGCGCAACATGCTCATCGTCGGCACCAATGACAAGGCGGTTCAATTTGCCCGTAAAATCGAACAGAGGCCCTGGCTTGGCTATCGCATCCTCGCCTTCGTCGATCAAGACTGGCCCGGTTTGCACAAATTCAATCAGCAAGGCTATTCCGTAGCGTGCAATTTTGACGGATTACGGACCTTCTTGCGTTCCAACGTGGTCGACGAAGTCGTGATAACGCTGCCTATGCGCTCACTGCATTCGTATGCCTCTGAAATCGCCGAACTCTGCGAGGAGCAGGGTATCTTGCTGCGAGTAGTTTCTAATATCTTCGGGCTGAAACACGCACGCTCCAAGGCTGAGGATTTTGAAGGCGATGCTTATATCACACACTCGAACGGAACGATTATCGCCGGCTGGCCCGCCATCTTCAAGCGAGTGCTGGACTTCACCGCTTCTGCGGCGCTCCTCATTTTCTTGACCCCGCTGTTGTTGATTACCGCGTTGCTCATTAAACTGACGTCGCAAGGCCCGGTGTTTTTCTTGCAAGAAAGACTTGGCTTAAACAAGCGCAGATTCTACATCTATAAGTTCCGCACGATGGTGACCAATGCGGAAAGCAGAATGAAAGAAATTGAACACTTGAACGAACTCAGCGGCCCAGTTTTCAAAATCAAGAACGATCCCCGCGTAACTGCGATCGGTAAGTTTTTTCGCAAGACCAGCATCGATGAACTTCCCCAGCTGCTGAACGTTTTAAAAGGTGACATGAGTCTGGTCGGGCCCCGTCCCATGGCCGTTCGCGACTATGAGGGGTTTAACGAAGACTGGCAGCGCCGCCGCTTCAGCGTGCGGCCGGGTATAACCTGCCTTTGGCAGGTTTTAGGAAGGAATTCTGTACCTTTCGAGAAGTGGATGGAGTTAGACCTGCAATATATCGACCGATGGTCTCTGTGGCTGGACTTTCAGATATTGGTTAGAACGATTCCAGCAGTCCTCAAAGGTTCGGGAGCCAGCTAGCTTTCTAAACTGGCGATGGCAATGCAAATCGACTTGAAAATGGACTCGACACCAGCACAACCTCAGCGGCTCGTGACACCTCACGTCCGCGGGACTACGATCGCTTTGCTGGCAGCACTCGCCCTGGGGACGGTGGTGGTGATAACCGCGGCGAAAGATTTCCTGGCGGATCCGAACACAGCCACCGTCATACTGGCTACTCTTGCGTTCTTTGCGCTCCTGGCCTTTGCGGCTAGCTATGCCCGGACGCGCCAGCAGCAGGCCAAGTGGCTCATTTTTATTGTGTGGTGGAGTCTGCTGGTCTCCGAAGAAGTATTTTCCTATCGCAGCGACATCGGTACTGTCACTGGAGCGAACTTCGCCTCCCAGGCCTATGACCAGGCCATCTTGTGGTTTGTGGCGCTGCTCGGCCTTTTCATCATCGTGCTGAAATATCCCCAATCATTGCGCGGTCTGTTTCAGGGCGACTATAAGTGGGTTAGCTGGATCACTCTCGTCAGCGTGTTATCCTGCGCCTATTCGCCGAACCCGGCGTTCTCGCTGGCTTGGGCTTTCAAGCTGGCATTGGTGGTGCTGGTGGTTCACATTTGCTCGCAGCAAATGGATGGAATTGACGATTTGAGGTCGTTTTTGAATGTAACTATCTGGGGATTTGTCGTCCTGACTCTTGCCCCCACCCTGCGCTCGATCTTTGAGGCCGACCCCAAGGGGGAATACGGAACCGGCGCTCTGGAGCAAAGGTTTCGGGAAGCCCCAACCGCTATCTCAGGAATTGCTGGACTCTTGACGATTTTGTGCCTGATGCTCTATTTGCCCGGAAAGCGCAGATGGCCCCTCGCAATCGGTGCGTTGGGCCTGATCATAATGGTCGTCGCAGGCGGCAAAACCGGTATCATCGCAGGCTTCTTTTCCGGCATCCTGTTCTACGCAATGCAAAGGCGCTTTAAGGCCGCCATGATCTTTCTGGCGGTGACCATCGTGCTCTTAGGGCTTGCCGTCAAGTTCACTCCCCTTGCTGCATACGTCGCCAACTACGCTCAACTGGATCAGTTATCGAGCTTCACCGGCAGGACCGACTTGTGGGCGTTCGTGGTGCCCTTCATTTTGCAGAAGCCCATTCTCGGTCAAGGGTTCAACGCATCTCGCTTTATTGCCGTAATACATCCAGACACACCCTTCGGTAGCAGTCACATGCACAACAGCCTGATCGAGGCTTTGTACAACAACGGACTCATTGGCTTGGGTCTGATCATCATGGTGCAATTTGTGATTGTTAGAAATCTGTGGCGGACGATTCGCGTTTCGGCTTCCCCTGAACTTCGCTACCTTGCCGTTGGTTGCCTCGCCGCCTTCATCAATCTCTTTATCAACGGGATGTGCAACGCTACCTTCGGCGGAAGACCGGATGCCCCTTACATGATGTTAATCGGGCTGGTCGTGGTCAGCATCCACTTGCAGAGTTTGTCAACCACGCCGCCCCCAGCGGAGCGCACCATCAACCGCTATCTATAAAAACATCTCTACGGGAAATCCTGACCTGGAACGGTAAACAGCATGCCTACACTCCGTAAAGTTCGCCATAAGATTGCCAAGAGTCCGGTGCACGCGCCGCTGGCTTGGATTCGTCATCGCAGCCTGATTCCGTCGGACGTTTTCATCGCGTCGTATCCCAGGTCGGGGAATACCTGGCTGCGATTCATGCTGTTTCAACTTTTGCTGGGTCAGTCTCCATCGTTCAACCACGTCGATCTGGTGGTGCCGGATGTGGGGAAGCAGGATAAGGCTCGGCCGGTGCTGCGCAACAATGGACGAGTGATAAAGACTCACGAACCTTATCGCCGCGAGTATAAAAAAGCGATCTATCTCGTCCGCGACGCTCGCGATGTGGCCCTTTCGGAATTTGCTTATCAGCACGCGCTGGGTCTTGTCGGAGATGATTTCGACGAGTTCCTGGGGCGCTTTCTGCGCGGAGAAGTGAATCCGTTTGGGTCCTGGACAGATCACGTGAATTCCTGGATGAGCGCCAAAGATGAAGGCCGCGCCGAGATCCTGGTGGTGCGCTTTGACGATCTGCGGCGGACTCCGGAGCTGCACTTGGAAAGGATGATGGAGTTTCTTGCGGTCCCGATCAAAGCGGATACGATTCGCCGCGCCGTGGCCGATAACTCGGTCGAGAAAATGCGCGATCACGAGAAAAAAAATCCTCTGAAGGCTTCGGCAAAAGGCCGCTTCATTCGCAGCGGAGCTGTAGGAGGATGGCGCGAAAAATTCACCGAGGCACAGGCCCAGCTGGTCCGGCGCTGTGCCGGCGCGGTTCTAGATCGCGTCGGATACTCGGGAGCCGCAGTGTTGAGCTCCTCACCGACCGTAAGCGAGCCGTCTGTCATTTCTCTTTGAACCACGTCTCTTTGAACCGCACGCCAAGTTGGCCGTTGGGCCCATTCCAATCGATTTCAATTGCTTTGGAGGCAGTTTATGCAGTGTCGAGTTCTCTCTTCCAACAATGCGCTCCCTCTCTTCGCTAAGAGCAAGGCACCCAAATCGTCAACCTCTGCCCCGAACGCCTGGATATCGAAATGGAGCACTGTGAATGTGCTTGCCATGGCTTCATGTGTGATTTGCGTGGTGCTGTCAGGTCGCGACTTACAGGCTCAAGACGCTGCCTGCTTCTCTGGAGCAAACATCATTAACACTTGCGTCGGCGGAGGAACGGCTGGCGGTTCTGCTCTGACTGTCGATCTCCCGGGACCGACCTCCGCGGTCAGAGATGGCGCGGGTAACACCTATATCGCCTCGCCCTATTCGACGTACGTTTTCAAGCTGAACGGTGGAAGCGTTACTACCTTCGCGGGAACCGGTATTGAAGGATTCAGCGGGGATGGCGGCCTCGCCGGTACCGCGGCTTTGGGCCTGCCAAATGGGCTTACCATCGACAGCAAGGGAAACATATACATCGCCGATCCCGGCGACGCTCGCGTCCGCATGGTGAATACCAGTGGAAATATCACCACCGTGGCTGGAAGTGGAATCAGATGCGAACCTTCGACCGGCACATGCGGCGACGGGGGGGCGGCGACCAAAGCGTATCTTAACTTTCCAATGTCGGTGGCGGTGGATAGCGCTGGAAACATCTACATCGCCGATGCCTTCGACAACCGTATCCGTAAAGTGGACACGACAGGGATGATCACCACCTATGCGGGCAACGGAAACCCTTGTCCGAGCCCCACCTCCAGTTGCGGCGACGGTGGTTCCCTAACAGCGGCGTACCTGAATTTCCCTCAGCATCTAATGTTTGATGCAGCGGGCAACCTGTACATTGCGGATACGAGAGACAACAAGATTCGCAAAATAGCTGCCGGTGGCTCGACCATTACCACGGTTGCGGGCACCGGCGCTGCGTGCGCCCCTGCCACATCCGCTTGCGGAGATGGCAGTCTTGCGACTTCAGCTTTCCTGCACTGGCCTATGTGGGTGTATGTAGATTCCTCAAGCAACCTGTACATCGCGGATGCTCTTGACAACAAAGTCCGCATGGTCAGTGGTTTGAATCAGACCATCAGCACCCTGGCGGGTACCGGCCGCGCGGGTTTTTCTGGGGATGGTGCCGCCGCAACCAGCGCAAAATTGAATTCCCCCGCCAGCGTTTTCCTGGACGGTTCAGGGCTTTTAGTCATTGCCGACACGGGTAACCAGCGCGTGCGCCAGGTGAGTGCGGGCACGATCTCTACGATTGCCGGCGGAGGCATGGGTAATGACGGAGGGCCGGCGTCGAACGCCATTCTTGCCAATCCCTATAACGTGGCCGTGGATGGTTCCGGCAACATCTACATCGCCGATACCGCAAACAACCGCATCCGTTTTGTCAACGCGCAGACCAACCTTGTTAGCACCATAGTGGGCACGGGCATCGCGGGCTATAGCGGCGATGGTGGTGCCGCGGTCGACGCAACCCTGAGCGGGCCCACTGCAGTTGCCGTCGACGCGTCAGGAAATCTGTGGATCGCGGATGCCGGCAACCTTGTAATACGCGAGGTGAATGCAAGTAGTCAAAAAATCAGCACGGTGGCGGGCAATGGTTCAGGGTGTCCGAATCCGTCCGCGCCAAGCAACGCCTGCGGCGACAATGGACTGGCTGTCGATGCGACCTTCTCGGATCCGCTTTCCATCGCCTTAGATAGTTCCGACAATCTGATTATCGCGGACTACACGGCACACCGAGTGCGTGAAGTGAACGCGTCCTCCCAGATCATCACAACCATCGCCGGGGTCGGTCTCACCGGGCATGCTGGCAACGGTGGTCTTGCCACGCTTGCCCACCTCGACCATCCAAACGGAGTCGCCGTGGACAGCGCGGGCAATGTGTACATTGCTGACTCCTATAACAATCAGGTGCGTCGCGTAACTGTCAGCAACGGCTTGATTAATGCGTGGGCATTCAACAACCAGGTCACACTCGGTGGAGACGGTGGCCCGGCGCTGAACGCCAGCATGTGGGGTCCAATCGCATTATCAATCGATCCCACGGGTAATCTGTTTGTGGGCGGCGGCAATGACAACGTCGTGCAGCGAGTGGACGCTGCGTCCTACACCGTAGGGACAGTCGCTGGAGACTATGCCCAGAAGGGCATCGGAGGATTCACCGGAGATGGCGGTCTGGCCACAGCCGCGAAGCTGTCAAACTTCGGCCTCGCGATCGACACCAAGAACAATCTCTACATCGCCGATGCAGGAAACAACCGCATCCGCACCGTTAACCTAGCCCCCATTGCTGTGCTGCCGACTGCTCCTTTGAATTTCGGCACGTGGGCGCTGAATTCAACCAGCACACCAAAGGTTCTCAAGCTCAGCAACTCTGGTGGAGCGGACCTGAGCGGACTCGGTATCAGCTTTACCGGAGCAGACCCAGGCGATTTCGGACAGACGAATAATTGTGGCACCTCAGTCGCGGTAGACGTGGTGTGTACCTTAAACCTCACGTTCACCCCCGTAGGCTACGGAAAACGGAGCGCGATCCTGAACTTGAATGACAACGCATCGAACAGCCCGCAGACAGTATCGTTGACGGGATCGGGGCCAGATTTCAGCCTGTCGGCTTCGCCGAACAAGTTGACTCTCAGCCCGGGATCGACAGGATCGTCTACCTTAACGCTGTCGCCGCTCGGCCAGTTTAACCAAACTGTGAGCCTGATTTGCATAGGCAGGCCGGCGAATTCAACTTGCACGCTTACACCCTCGACCGTGACTTTGGATGGTACCGACAATGGCGCTTCGACATTCACCCTGACGACCACAGGTTCGGTCGCGCCGGGCACCTATAATGTCACTGTTCGAGGAACCTACGGAACGCTGGCGCATCCGGCAACCATCCAAGTCACCATCCCCTAACGGCAAACCGGCCAATCCTGCGGAGCGGTCATCGAGTGCGGGCGGCGGCTCGACCCTGTCGCTTGATCGACCTCTCCGTATGACGTAACACCGGATGTGAACTGGAAGTCATCGCTTCGACGACTGCCAGATTTAATTGAAAAAATTGATAGTTGGGAAAATACATGTCTGAAGCTCCTGCCATTTCCTGGAAAAAGAAAATCGGGTTCGCCTTAGTCTCGTGGGCGGTCGTGATGGTTGCTCTCGCCTGCGTTGGGGAAATACTCCTCCGCGTGTTGCCCATGGGCAAGTTTCGAAGCGCACCGTTCCGGCAATACGATCCGAATATCGGCGTCGCCTTAATTCCTGATAAGCAAACTCATCACAATAAAGGATGCTTCCAAGGGTTGGTGGAGACCAATCGTTTTGGCATGCGTGACAGTGCTCGCAGCCTGGCCAAATCTCCCGGAAAATTGCGGATTGCGCTGCTGGGGGATTCCGTCATTGAGGGCGTGCACGTGCAGCCCAGCGAAGTGGTAAATATCCAGCTCGAAAACATTTTGCGGGAAAACGGTTACAACGCCGAAGTGCTGAATTTCGGAGTCGAAGGAGTCGGCACGACTCAGGAACTTCTCATCTACCAGGAGAAGGTGCGCCAGTTCCATCCTGACCTTGTGCTCTTGACCTTCACCTGGAACGATGTGATGAACAATTCTTCGGTGATTCAGCCCGAGGTCTACGGAATCCAAACCTGGTACGCGCCCTATTATGATTTGGGTCCGGATGGAAAGTTGGTATTTCGCCCGGTCGAGAAACGCTGGCTGAACGGCACGCGGACTTGGCTTGAGGATCACTCGGTATTGCTCTACTACTTGGAGCGACTCTGGTTCAGCATCGATTACGCTCCCACAAGATGGGAGGGAATGCCCGTGTATTACGGAGTTTACGGCGACCCCTTGAGTCCGGACTGGGCCAGAGCCTGGCAGGTTACCGACAAAGTAATGGCATTGACCAAGAACACCGTTGAAGGCGATGGCGCGAAATTTATGGTCTTAACTTGGGCTGATTTCTGGGAAGTTGACCCAGACTGGCATGCCCGGTTAGAAAAGCAAGTTGGAAAATTGCCGCCTGCGTTCAACCCGCCCAAGGCCAGGGAACGTTTAGAAGATATCTTCCGGCGGAACGATATCGCATACGATTTTCTTACGTCCGACATGCAGAGCTATCGCGATCAGCATCACCTGCAATGGCCGTTCTTTTCGTTTACTTGCAACGCCCACTACAGCGCGCTCGGCCACAACGTGAGTGCTCATGCGATTTTCGAGAAGCTGCAAGCGCACGGAATGCTTCCTCCGCCGGGTGTAAGCACAGCTCGGTCAGCCCTTCCCTAAACCGTCAATATTTTCCATCGCCGTAGGTTCGATTTTTAAAAACAGATAGAGGAGAGTTTATGAAATTCCTGCAAACTGCGACTCGCAGGTTTGGGATCGCCGGGGAGTTGCTCCAGTTCTTCGTGAGCAACAAGCGTTGGTGGCTCCTGCCCGTCATCTTGTCGTTATTCTTGATAGGGGCACTGATCGTAGTGGCCCAGAGTTCCGCAATCGCTCCATTCATCTACACGTTGTTTTAGGAGAATCTATGCTGAAGCGTTTGTGGCAGGCGTGGAAGGCGCTAGGACACAAGATCGCCAACTTTCAGGCGCGTGTTCTACTCACGATCTTTTACGCCCTGCTGGTGTTACCGTTTGGATTGGCTGCACGTTTTTTTGCCGATCCTCTGCGTATCAAGCGACTGCCCACGCAGTGGCTTGACCATCCCGATGAGCCCACCGACATGCAATGGGCGAGAAAGCAATAACTGTGGATATCCTAGGAATTTCCTGTTACTACCATGACGCCGCCGCGGTGTTGCTGCGGGACGGACAATTGCTGGCTGCAGCTGAAGAAGAACGCTTCACGCGCATCAAGCACGACTACAGTTTTCCCAAGCGCTCGATCCAGTTCTGCCTGGATCAGGGTGGAATCACCGGCGCCGACCTCGACTATGTCGTCTTCTTCGAAAAGCCTTTCCGCAAGTTAGACCGCATCCTGATGTCGGTTTTGCAGACCTATCCGAAGTCCTGGCAGGTCTTCCGCGAATCGATGATCACGTGGATGATCGACAAGCTTTGGGTCGCATCCACCCTGCAGTCCGAATTGGGGATCAGCAAGGACCGGATTCTGTTCAGCGAGCACCACCTCTCGCATGCCGCCAGCGCCTATCTCTGCTCGCCATTTGATGAAGCGGCGATTCTGACTGTCGATGGCGTAGGCGAATGGGTGACCGGAGCTTACGGCGTCGGGCGCGGCAATGAGATCAAGCTGCAGAAGCAGACAGAGTTTCCCCATTCACTGGGTTTGTTGTACAGCGCATTCACAGCGTTTCTCGGCTTTGAAGTGAATGAAGGCGAATACAAAGTAATGGGCATGGCTTCCTACGGACAGCCGCGCTATGTAGACAAGGTGTGGAAAGTGGTCAGCCAGAACCCGGATGGATCGTTCGCACTGAACATGGATTACTTCAGCTTCCATCATTCCACGGAGCAGACTTATAACCGGAAGTTTGTCCAGTTGTTTGGAGATCCCAGGCCCCCGAAGACGCTGTTTTTCACCGAAGGCACAGGCTTTCCGAAGTATTTCGGCACTCCACCCGCCAATTCAAAAGAGCTGTCGGCGGCGAACCAGCACTATGCCGACATCGCGGCCAGCATTCAGAGAGTCACCGAAGAGTTATTGCTGGGCATGGCTAACCATCTGCATCGGACCACCGGACTCAAACGGTTGTGCATGGCGGGTGGCGTCGCTCTAAACAGCGTGGCCAACACTCGCATTCTGAACGAAACGCCATTCGAGGAATTGTACGTTCAGCCGGCTGCCGGTGATGGTGGGGGCGCATTAGGCGCAGCATTGTGGGCATACAATGTTCTGCTGGGCAAGCCTCGCAACTTCACGATGGATCACGCCTACTGGGGCCGCTCGAACTCGGAAGCTGAGATCGGCGACTTTTTGAGGCAAAACAATATTCCGCATACGCACTTCCCGAGCGAGGATCGATTGCTCGATCATGTGGTGCAACACTTGATGGATGGCAAGGTGGTGGGTTGGGCGCAAGGCCGATTCGAGTGGGGACCGCGCGCCTTGGGAAGCCGCTCGATCCTGGCGGATCCCCGCAATCCCGACATGAAGGACATCGTAAACACAAAAATCAAGTTCCGTGAACCTTATCGGCCGTTCGCTCCTTCGGTTTTGGCGGAGTGTGCTGAAAAGTACTTCGAACTTCCGAATGCCACCCACCATTCTCCCGCCCGCTATATGCTCTACGTGGTGCCGGTGAGGGAGGAGCAAAAATCGACGTTGCCGGCGATCACTCACGTGGACGGAACCGGCAGACTGCAGACGGTTTTCCGGGAGCAAAGCCCGCGTTACTACTCGTTAATCGAGCGTTTTGGACAGGCGACGGGCGTTCCGGTGGTTCTCAATACCTCGTTCAACTTAAAGGGTGAGCCAATCGTGAATACTCCCATGAACGCTTTCAGCACTTTTTCCAAAAGTGAGATGGATGCGCTGGTGCTCGAAAACTTCATCATCGACAAGTCGTGATCGATCCACCGCGTGGACGGTTGGCATCGGCCGTCGGTGCAGGCGGACCAAGCCTAGTACTTTTGATTTATTCCCTATGTTTCCAGCAAGTTTCCCCTGAAATGGTTGATATCGATTGACGAACCAGCAAGATTCTCACATGCACGCTGATGCAGGCCCGGGCCCTCTGTTCGTGGTTGGGATTTGGCGGTCCGGGACGTCCTTGGTCTACAGCTTGCTCAATCAGCATCCGCAGATCGCTCTTATGTACGAGGGCGATTTACCGCTCCTGCGGCCGCTTTTCTCCGGCAAGGGCAGTAAGCGCGATTGGCTGGTGCGATGGGAGTTTTGGAATTCTGCTCTTTCGCGTCACAACATACAAACCGATAAACTTCCCACCTCGGTTCCCGATCTCCGCACAGGAGCGATGGCGGTCTGGAAACAGTATGCGGGCGCGGGTGTGATGGGCGAAAAATCGCCGGATTACTACGATGCGTTGCAGACCGTATCGCAGGAATTCCCGCATGCACGGTTCATCATTATCTGGAGAGATCTGGCCGACATCTGCCGCAGTATCATACGCGCACGCGAAGGCTCCTCCTTCTTTTCTAAACCTGGAATTTTACACCGCGCGATAATCGGCTATCACAAACTGAAGCTTGAGCGGGACATTCTGCTAGCCCTTAATATTCCACTCCTCCAGATCCAGTACGAAGAGGTGGTGCGGGATCCGGCTAAGGTGATGGCGGGAGTCTGTGACTTTCTCCAAATCCCGTTTGCCGCGGGAATGGCTTCCTTGCAAGGGGCTGACCGCTCGGCGATATACGAGGGTTCCCATCACAAGCAGGTCAAAGGAGAAAAGATTTTAGGTTTCCGGGAAGCCGACGAAGTTCTACCGCCCAGGCTAAAAAGCAAAATCGGGCGTTATGTTGCGTACTGGCACGACCAGTCCGGTGGCACTTGGCCGCGCTGCCCCAAACCGGGCGATTCCGCTTCCCGATTTCCAAGCTATGCAGAACGGCTGTTGGATGAGATGTTGTTTCGCGGTTTGCGTGTCGTAGACCAGTTCACCGCATTTGTGTACTGCTACGCTCCAATCAGATTGCTGCAAATGTATCGTTCGTTCAAGCACCGGCGTCCGCTTAATGGCGAAGCAGCGGTGCAAGGCAATAGCTTAGGTCAGGCTTCCAAAGTAAAAACTCTGTAGCCGTAAAATTACCGCATGCGCATTCTAGGCTTATCTTCGTTTACTCACGACACGTCGGCCGCCCTGGTTGAGGATGGGGAAACGCGTGCCGCGATCGAAGAGAGCAAGCTGGTGCGTTCAAAGGGCACCAAGGGCATTCCGGAAGCCGCAATACAGTTCTGCATGCGGAAGGCGGGGGCGAGCTGGCAGGATATCGACTACGTGGCGGTATCTACGCGGCCTGCCCGTGGATGGCTGCGCCGTTCGTTGGCGGGCGCCAAACTATCGCCTTTGTCGCCGGTGGCGGCCGCTTATTTCCAGATCAGCGAAGTGGGCCGTTTGGCCCGCGAATTGGGCAACTTCCGCGTGCTTCGGCACGCGAATGAAAGTTTTCCCCCCAAGGTTCTGCGATTCGAGCATCATTTATGCCATGCCGCCAGCGCATTTTTCCCTTCGCCCTTCGAACGTGCTCTGATTCTCACCATCGATGAGGAAGGAGATGGCAAGTCCGTCTCGCTTGCGATCGGTGAAGGCAACCGGGTCCGCATTATCCGTACTCTCCCTCACCCGCATTCGCTGGCATGGCTTTATTCGCAAGTCACTCAGCTTCTGGGTTTCGTTCCGCACCTCGAAGAACACAAGACGCAGTGGTTGAGCTTGCATGGCCAACCCGCATATCAGGACGCCTTTCGTGACCTGATGCGGAGACGCGTTGGCGATTTGCCTCGGCTGGATTCCAGCTACATTGAACATGGCCTCGGGGGACATTTTGAACTATGTTCAACGTTCTGCCGCCGAGTTGGAATAGCCGGAGAAAAGCCGAAACTTACCGAAAGTCAAAGGCGGGCCTTGGCCGCTAGCCTGCAGCTACTGTGCACCGAGATAGTCACCGAGATCATTGACGCGGCTCGAAAAGAGCACGGGATCGATTATATTTGCCTGGCTGGTGGCTTGTTCCAGAATACTCTGCTGGTTCATTCCATCGAGCGGCATCTCGGCCTTAATAAGGTGTTTGTTCCACCCGCGCCGGGTAACGCCGGCAATTCCGTGGGAGCGGCTCTGCTCACTCATCATCATGTATTACGCGCGACGCGCAAGCGAGGCGCGTCTAATATCTACCTCGGACCCAGCTATTCGCGGCACGAGATCAAGAATACGCTGGATAATTGCAAGGCTCGCTCTTCCTTGCAGACCACGGATGAGCGCAGGTTCGAGTCGGCTGCACAGCTTCTGCAAGCGGGGAAAATCATCGGTTGGTTTCAGGGCGCCGCCGAATTCGGCCCACGTGCACTTGGCAACCGCAGTGTTCTGGCCTCGCCCTGGGCGCCCTATGTCAAAGAGAATCTCAACGACTTTATCAAGCAGCGGGAAAGCTTCAGGCCATTTGCGGTGTCCGTTCCGGACGAAGACGCCGCGCGTTTCTTCGAGTATTCCCAACTTTGCTGCTCAATGAGCTCCATGGCGCGGGTTCGGCAAGATGTAGCGCCTCTGCTGGAAGGGTTTGTACTGCCGGACAATTTAATCCGGTTGCATATTGTGGAGAAGAGTAGCAATCCGGCGCTTTGGGGCTTGCTGAAGCACTTCGCAAGGTATGCACCCGCACCTATTCTGCTGAACACTTCTTTTAATCTGTTCGGCGAGCCGCTGGTTGTAAGCCCGCTCGATGCCATCCGGAGCTATGCTTGTTCCGGTATCGATGCCCTGATGATTAATAGTTTCCTGCTGTCGAAGGCTCCACTCCCAGTTGTGTCCAGGATGCCGGAATATTCTGTACGAGTGTCGACGCCTGGAATTGGCCGCGCCTGAAATTTCAGTGAGCGATTCTCCACGATCGGCTGCAAAGAATCTGCCGTTATTGATTCTCCAGCAGGATCGGTTTTATTCCGATCTGAACCCCGGCGCTAATCTGTGTTTTGACTCCGGCCAGATCTTGGGAATAGGAATAGCCAGAGGGGACGGCGAAGCGCGAGGTAGAGCAGACTCCCGCGTTGCAAGTCTGCGAAGTATCCCAAACAGCCAGCGCTTGATATCCGCCGGCCCGCGTGTAACCACACTGCCATACCGTACCGGCGGCTGTGCACGGGGAACTCAGGCTTGCGCCCACTAGCCAATTCGCAACCTCGGCGTAAGTGGTTCCCCCGATTTCTGTGCCCGCCGCCTTTGACCAGAATGGAGTAACAGCGGCGTCCCAGGCGTACCAATAAGTTCGAGTAATACCAACCGACTGCTGTGCAAGGAGATAGCGAGCGATCCATGCCGCTTCCTGATCCGGATCGCTGATTGTCTGCTTCGGACCAAAGCCGCCTTCTGTGCTGAATAAGGGCTTCTGGTTTTGGCTGTTGGACACCAGAACTGCCTGCAGCTTGGCGGTATCAGTGACGGCTTGTTCAGGCGGATTGGGCCATTGCACATATCCGTGGAAGGCGATCACGTCAACGTACTGTCCTCCACCAGCTTGCAGATAGCTATTCATCGCAGTACTGACGTCTGTGGTTTGGTCGCTCACGAAAGCAGGCGTCGTGATTTGAGCGGAGGGATCGATCGCCTTCTGGGTGTAGTTGCTTTCCAGGTTGCATCCGGTGCCGACAATGATGCAGCGTGCGTCCTGTGTCATTCTCACTAACTGCGCATTCGTGCCTTGCCACATCACTGGCGCGGAAGGCTCATTCCAAATCTCGTAATACTTAATCCGGCCTTTGTATCGAGAGGAGACTTCGGTGACCCAATCAATCCAGAACTGATTGGCGCCAGTGCCGTCAACCCTCAGGTCATTTGGAGGGAAGCACTGCCCCAACCCGCCCTCTCCGGCAAGGTTGTAGGCGCACACGATGGTTGCATCGCCCGAGCCACAAGTGGTGTCGCCGCTCTGGCACTGGGCCCATACCGGTGTTCGCGCAAAATCGTATAAAAGGTCGGCGTGGTTCACCATCGCGGCGTTGACTCGGGCGTCCATGGTAGTCCAGTCGTACACGCCAGGGGCTGTGTTGATTTGCGCCCAACCCGTGTCGCTGTCCCAGAGCCGCTGAGCGGCAATGGAAATGTCAGGCCATGGAGTGGTTGGCCAGTCGATGTGAATACCGAAGAAGGTCGGCGGAATCGCATTCGACGAGGTGCCGCCAGCGGCGCCGCTTACCGCCAGTGACAAACTCTGGTTCGCCTGGCCCACAGCCGAGTCAGAGACTTGCACTGCGAAAGTGAAGTTTCCATTTGCCGTTGCCGTACCCGAAAGCATACCGGCCGAGTTGAGAGTAATGCCCGCGGGCATTGTGCCGGAGAGCAGAGTCCATTGGTAAGGGGGCGTTCCCCCAGTGGCGTTCAGGGTGAACGAGTAAACGGGTCCTGTGATCGCGGGCAGCGTTTTGGTGACGATGGAGAGCGGCGTCCCTCCATTTGTGTTCTGGCTCGTGGGTTTTACCGCATTACATGCAAGCGAAGTCAACAGAACTAAGGCCGCAAAAAAGGTCGATGCCCGTTGAGCCGGACCTTGAAGGCTGTGAGCCGAGCGCCGGGGAAGGTTGGCGTTCATCGCTTGCTCCTCAACAAGAGTCGTTTCCGAGGAGCCGACTTCTCTCCTCTGCAATGACTCTAAAAGAGCTGCATCAACCTGGGGTAGATACCCCAGGGTCAGGAAGCGACGCGAGACGGTACACGATGGAGCGGCAAAGGTACAGCTACCGTTGAGCCGGCAATGCGACGAAAATTCACGGGATGCTGCCTGTTTCCAGCAGGATGGGCACGGCACCAATTTGGACAGTTGTGGCCCCGTTTAACGAAGTGGTGTTGCCCGCCGTATCCATGTATTGCACGAACTGAGACGGAACCGTGTAAGTGGAGGAAGTGCAGGTCCCGCTGCAGGTTTGAGCGGCGTTCCAAACGGCTTGTGCCTGATAACCTCCGGGCCTGGTGAGATTACAGGTCCAAACTGGACTTTGGGGATTTTGGGGAGCACACGCGCTGATTGTGGCGCCAGCCTTAAGCCACTGCGAGCCGAGGATCCCGTAGGCAATGCCAGCCGGACTGGTACCGCCGGTCGCGCTCCAAAGACCAACCGGGCCACCGTCCCAGCTATACCAATAGAATTTTGAAATGCTTTCCGACACTTGGATCAGAATGTAGCGGGACAGCCATGCGGCTTGCTCTTGAGGATCGGTTATCGGTTGCTTGGTGCCCCAGCTTCCTTCGGTATTGAACAACGGCTTGCCCATGCTCGCGACCAGGCCGGAGATTGAAGGTAAGAATGTAGTGGCGAAATCTTCTGGTGGTCTTGCGTTGCCAACATAACCATGGAAGGCGATGACGTCAATGTACTGGCTCCCGCCCGCATTGAAAAACGCGGTTAACCCGTTCAGAACGTCGGCATTCGAGTCAAGGTTGACGAAGGCAGGAGTGAGGATAGACGCAGCAGGATCGACGCCAGTCTGCGAGTAAGTGCTTAGGGAGCTGCAATTGGTGCCTTTAATGATGCAACTGGCGTCCTGGGTCATGCGCACGAGTTGAAGGATGCTGCCTTGCCACTCTGAGGGAACGTTCGGCTCATTCCAAATTTCGTAATACGTGATATGACCCGTGGTGCTTTGCACGCTGTGTTGCGCAACCGCTGTTACCCAGTTAATCCAGATCTGATTAGGCCCGCTTCCGTCGAAATTCAGATCGGACGGCGGAAGACACTGGCCCGGGCCATTAACGTCGGCATCGAAACACGCGGGTGGCGTGAGTCCCGACCCGCAGGGTGGGCTGTTGTTCGGACATTGCGCCCAACCCGGAGTTCGCGCCAGATCATAGAGGAAGTCCGTGCCATAGACGGATGTTTGTCCCAGCCAATAGTCCATGTTGGCAAAATCACTCGCCGTTGGTGGTCCCGGCGAAGTATTAATCTCGGACCAGGCCGTGTGGTCGTCCCACATCCGGAGGCTGGCAATCGGTATATTCGGGGCAGGCGTATTCAACTGGTTGACGTCGATTCCAACGAATGCGGCGGGCGTCCCAGTAACTCCCTTAGGGCTGGGTGGGCTGCTTACCCGTTCCACAGGTGTTCCTCCGCCGCAGGCGATGGTGGCGGCGATGAAAATAACGGTGACCGTTAATGCCAACCGAGCTCTATGTCGAGTCGTGCGCTGGCAAGTATGGCAAAGCATTGGGCAACTCATGTGTGACCTCATCCGAGCAAAGAAGGTTTCAACTGAGCGTTGTCCGATAGCATGCAGAATCGATTCTAAAGGCGCAGTAACCCAAAATTGAGGCGAAAGTTTCGGGAACATAAGCACACCAGGACACCCGCAACCCATCGCTTGGCCGCGTCCCAACGAGCTTTGGCGCCCTAACTTACTCGCCAGAGCAGTGTACATTCCATCGAAGCACGAGGTGCTGCCAAAATATTCGTCGTGTTAGACTACGAATCATGAGAGTCCGGGCTTTGTTGCCGATGTGCGTCATCTTGGCCATCCTGGGTGCAGAATATCCCATGCTCGCCGGAGAAAACACTCCAACGGCTCGCAAGAAAGCACAGCTTGTCCTTGGAGACGGCGATGCAGTCAGAGTGGAGTATAGTCCCGTGTCGGCGGGAAGCCGTTCTCCCGGCCAACGATTGAACCCGGAGGTTTGGAGCCCTGGAACGGGGCAGGCAACAATTTTCACGACCGCCGCAAATCTTGCGATCGCAGATTCGAAGCTGCCTCCAGGTCAATATTCCTTGTACCTTCAGCCCTCCGGGGATGGTTGGATTCTGATCATCAATCAGCAAGTGGGGCAAGCCGCCAGTTCTTATCCCGAGGGTTGGGATATCGTTCATGCTCCAATGAAAAAACGGGAGCTTTCCACTCCCGTTTCACTGCTGACATTCAGTCTCCAGCGCCAGGGACTTAAGGGTGGCACGCTGAAACTGAGTTTCGGGAAGACCGAAGTCTCGGTCCCCTTCGAGGAAGCTCCCCCAGAGGAAGGAATGCCAGACTCGTCTTAGCAGTTTTCTGGAAAGATTAATCCGGTCTTTGCTTTCCGCACATTTTCCCGCAGTCATTGTTTGTAATTCCTTGAACCGAAGAAGCCGCCGCTGTCCCACAATCTGCAAAACTATGCAGCTCGTAATCCATGGTTGATGTTTTGTTTTATAAGTAACTCATTATAAACAACTTGGATTGGTGTCAGTTGGAGGCAGACGTGCGAACTTTGAAGCTTACCCAGCCGGTATGGTCGAACAGAGAAGCCATATGAAGATTAGAGCGCTAATCCTGACAATCTCGTTCATCTCGCTGACCAGCTTGCTATCGCCGGGGCAAAACAACTGCACGGGGACGCCGGCGTATGGAACCTGTCCGGCTCCTGCACCAGCGACTCAAGTTTGGTGCGCGGGAAATAATAGCCTCAGCACTTGCCCGGCAGGCACGTCGTGGGTTGGTTTCGACACCACATCTCCCGTCTCAGGATCCTGGTCCGGTCAGTTCGAGGGATTGGATGCCAGCAGCATCTCGCTCTCCGGGCGTACTCCCGGCGCGCAGGCCGATCCCAATGGGGCGGTTGGACCCACAAATTCTAGCGGCGTCGGCCAGTACTTGGAGTTCGCCGGGAATTTTGTTCAAGCCTTCGATCGAGCTACGGGCCACGGGATATTTGCGAATGGCCCGAAAGCCACCGCGGTTCCCCAGTCGATCACGACTTTATTTAGTCCGGGCGGCGTAACTTATTGCGTCAATCCCTCTCTCGACGGCATCGCCAGCTACGATCAGATCGATAAGGTTTTTGTGATCGCCAATATCTTCAAGGCTGGCACGACATATTACTTTTGCATTGGAACCAGCGCGCAAAGTGGTTCTGTCCCGGCAAGCAATCTGGAAGGCTTCGGCGGAAAGAGCAATTGGAATGTCTATGCTTACAAGTTGAATTCTGCGATACCAAAGAATGCCGGTGGCACTACCTACTTTCCTGATTACGTCCGGTTCGGAAACTGGTCAGACGGTTTTTATATCAGCTTCGATCTCGAGGATCCGGCTCACGGCTTTGACATCGTGGGGTTTGAGGTTTGCAAACTTGACAAGGCCGACATTATTGCGGGGCTTTCTTCGAACTCGCCGCAGTGCTACACGTATATTCCGAGCTACGTGGTCGGCACTGGCGGAACGGATAAGAGCTTGATTCACTCACTGGTGCCGGCAGATTTTGAAGGTGAAAATGCCATTCCAAGCACCACTGCGGGTGAATATTTTCTCTCGCTGGTCAATCCCAGCAATGCCGGAACCAACGTTTCCTGCAACGTATCGCCATGCACTTCGAATCAGCTGGCCTTTTGGACATGGAGCGGATTCGCCAGTGGCGCAGCTCCCACCTACATCACTCTGAAGTATCACGCATTCACTCCGGGATGCTACACCCCTTCTGCCCCTTACAACACCTACTGCATCCCCGAACCGTACGGGGGTTCTATTGACAGCCTCGGAGATCGAATCACTTATCGTTTGGCCTATCGCTACGACACGACGGCGGGGCCCGGAGAGTTTCTGGCGCTCACCCATACTGTTCAGGAGAATGCCCACACTCGACGCACGGGGATCCGCTATTACAAACTCAAGGCGGGTACGACTCCAAGCGTCCTTCTGTTAGGCGATGTCCAGGACACGACCAACCTTTATTTCTTATCCATGCCTAGCATTGCGATGGATAACAACGGCAACCTCGGCATCACATACACTGCCACCGGGAACACCACGCATGGCAGTCTCAATAACTACGACCCGTCGCCGTTCTTTGTGACGGTCGATCCCAGCGGAGTTCAGAGCACGCCGTCGGCGATATTGTCCAACAGTGGCTCCAGTGGACAGGACGAAACCGATATCTATTGGGGAGAGTACGTTAGCGTGACGGTTGACCCCGACGATGACCTGACCTTCTGGGCGGTGGATGAGTACATGAACGGCAATCAAACGGGGAATTGCTCCTACGGCCTGCGTATCGGCAGCGGTTGCACCTGGGCATCCAGGATCTACACTTGCCAAAAGGGAAGCGGCTGCTAGCTGGCGAATTCAAGAACACATTCGTTCATTTTCTGTTAAGCTCGGAACAATCGTAGATTGCACTCCCCTGGTACACAATTCTCAACTTAGGACATTTCACCTTGGAAACTCATGACGTAGTTGTGATCGGTGGCGGCCCTGCGGGCTCGACGGCTGCAACCCTGTTGTCACGAGCGGGACACGACGTTGTGCTGCTGGAAAAAGCGAAGTTTCCGCGCGAACATGTAGGCGAATCGCTGTTGCCGTTCTGCTACAAGCTGTTTCAGGATCTCGGAGTTTTAGACGAGATGAAGCACACCTTCGTTCGCAAACCGGGAGTGCGCTTCATGGACGGCCGGAAGGGCACGGTGTCGACGACCTGGTGCTTCAACCATGTTATCCCCGACGAAAGTTATCTCTCGTTCCAGGTGGCCCGTGCGCCTTTTGACCACATGCTGCTGAAAAATGCGGCGCGAAATGGCGCTAAGGTGTACGAACAGACGAAAGTGAAAGACGTCGACGTCAGCAGCGCTCCCGACAGCGTGACCGTCACCGCGATCGATGAGAGCGGCAAGGAGCACACCTACCGAGCGCGCTTCCTGGTCGATGCTAGTGGCCGCGAAGCCTTGTTGGGCACCAAATACGGCTGGAGAAGACTGCGCGAAGAGCATGATCGAACCGCGATCTGGTCTCACTGGGGCGGGGTGAAACTGGCTGGAGGATTGGAAGAAGGCCTGTCGTTAATTCTCTATATGGGTGAAGAACAGAAAGGCTGGATTTGGATATTCCCGCTGGATACCGACCGCGTGACCGCCGGGTTCGTAGCCCAAAACTCCTACATTCGTGACCAGCGGAAGAAGATGCTGGACGCTGGTGCTAAGAATTGGGAATACGAACTTTGCATGCAGGAGTTGAACCGGTCGCCCTTCGCCAAGGAGTTGCTCGAGGGCACCGAGCTCAGGATCCCGATGCAGATCAATGGTAATTACTCGTATGAGGTTAAGAATCACTATGGATCGAACTATGCCATGATTGGCGACGCGCGAGGATTCGTCGATCCTATTTTTTCCAGCGGCGTCTTCCTTTCCATAAAGACCGCTTTCCTGGTCAGCAACGCGATCAACGAACAGCTCACGAACAAGGTTGGAAGCGAAAATCCTCTCATGGTCAAGGCGTATGAGCAGATTACCGGGGCGTATGGATTCGTCCACCGTATGATCAAGCTGTTCTACAACCCGCATGCCCTTACCTGGGCGGAAGTAGGCGAGGATGGCGAAGTGCACAGGCGGCATGAGAGCGCCATGGCGGTGGGACACTTTATGCTGTCAGGGGACTTCTTTGAAAACCACGAACGCTACAACCAGTTTTTCGAGATGCTGGAACATCCCAAGCAGTTCGAGCGCTATAAGAAAATTGTGATGGATCAGCCGAAGCTCAAAACCGCAGCAGGATGCAACTCCAAATGGGAGGACGTATTCGGAAATCTGATTCGTGAGAATGAAACGGTCCAGCCGACGACTTAGCCGTCAGCAGAAGTTGCAAGGTTTTTCATGTTGACATCTCGATGTGGGCGATAGCAGACTAGTGCTTCACTCCTCCCCCATAGTTCCTCGCTACTGCGAGGCGTAAACTCCCCCGCACCGACTCAAGAAGGAATTAAGATGACCTCGCCATTATTGTCACGCAATAGATTTCTAAGCACCTCGCTGAGGATTGTCGCTTGCGGTTTAATTGTTGGAGCAGGCATTGGCGCTTCAAAGCTTTCCGTCGCGCAGACGGGCTGCCCAATTGTCACTCCCAAGAATTTGACCGTTGCCTTTGCGCCTCGCGCCGACGGTACACTCAGCCTTCAAACCAATGTGGGCATCACGAACGGATGTAAGACGCCGCTACAAGTCAATAGCGTCGTTATGTCTCCCACGGCCTCGGCGTTCAGGTTGATCTTAGGGTGGGCGCCCGTCACTCTGAACTACAACCAAACCATGACGTACCAGTTACGTTTTGAACCAACTGCTCCGCAGGCCTATACCGGCACTTTCACGGTGAACATCCAGGGGTACAGCCCA
>Ga0307478_10001110_pt1 | contig 24571 bp, 19 predicted proteins | sample atmos_gasesECM4C_2_FD_203713 | JGI IMG/M metagenome (GOLD analysis project Ga0307478, IMG submission 203713) | Hardwood forest soil microbial communities from Morgan-Monroe State Forest, Indiana, United States - atmos_gasesECM4C_05 | ecosystem: Environmental > Terrestrial > Soil > Temperate...
TGGAAGAGGGCGCACAGGAGCCAGGACGAGCGAGCCTGCATTATCGACCTCAATGATGTCACGTTCATCGACAAAAGCGGGGAACGGCTGCTGCGGGCAATGTCTGAGAAAGGCGCTCAGCTCATGGCTGGGGGTCTGTACGTAAAGCACGTGCTCGAACAACTGAAGAAATCTTGGATGCCGTCGGCGGAGCGAGTTCGACAAGGCTCTTCCGCGGATCGAACCGCAAGAACGGAGGAGCAATGACTACCCAGCCAATGCGCCTTTTCGACCCGGGCCTTAAAGAACTAGTAGGGAAGCGCGCACAAGCTGTTCGTCTGTCCCCAACGACGCAGAACGAAGTTTCTCTAAAGGCGTTGCTCGAGACCGGCGCGACAAAGAGCGCACGAAGGAGCCCTCTCGAGTGGATAGCCGCAACAGGCGTGCACGTGGTGATTATCGCGGCCCTGATTATCGTGCCGCTGTACACAACGGAGACCATCCAACTGCGCAACTACGTGGCCACGCCGTTGGTGCCTCCTCCTGCTGCGCCGCCCCCGCCTCCACCAGCAGCTGGACGCGCGGTGGCTCCGCATATAACATCCAGGCGCCGGAATCTGACCTACACGCTCGGCAAAGTGACTGCGCCGACGTCGATTCCGAAGACCGTCTCTCTGGATAACTCAGCTCCCGAGTCGGACGTGGGAGGCGTCGTAGGTGGTGTCGCCGGCGGCGTGCCCGGGGGACAACTCGGCGGTTCACTCGGCGGAGTTCTTGGTGGAACGGGGACCTCCGCACCGATGCCGCCGCCTCCGCCACGGGCGGCGGCGAAGCGCATCGTTCGCGTTGGTTCCAGTCTCAAAGCACCGCGGCAAGTCTATTCGGTCCAGCCGGACTATCCGGTACTCGCGAAGCAAGAACACATCTGGGGCGTTGTTGTCGTCAACGCGGTGATCGATGAGCACGGAGACGTGGTACAAGCGCGCGTTGTGAGCGGCCATCCGTTTTTGATAAAAGCGGCGCTGGATGCCGTGCTGAAGTGGAAGTATGAGCCAACGCTGCTTAATGGGACGCCTGTGGCTGTCGAAATGGAAGTCACGGTTAATTTCAAGCTTGGAAGTTAAGACTCCGGATTGCGATTTGGGCAATCCACGGAGTGGGTCAACCGGGAGCGGTGGCATGAGAGCAAAGAAGGAGAAGCACTATGCCAGCACAACTCATGGACGCGATTGGGGGAACGAATGCGACGCACGCTTCCCCTGGTCGTTTGGTGGTACAGCAGGATGCGGCGCTGGTTGCCGACGCGCAGACTGGGGACGCTCGCGCATTTGAGCTGCTCGTTCAACGGCACGAGGGGAAGATTTTTTCATTGGCTCACCGCATGACTCGCAATCGGGAGGACGCCGAAGACGTCGTCCAGCAGAGCTTCCAGAAAGCGTTCATCAATTTGAAGAAGTTTGAGGGCGACTCTTTATTCTCCACCTGGTTAACACGAATCGCCATCAACGAGGCCCTTATGTTGTTACGCAGAAAGCGTGGATCGCGGGAGGTGCCGATCGAACCAAACGCTGAGGACGAAACCGCGTTGCCTCTGGATATTGCGGACGCGGGCCCGAACCCTGAGGACAGTTGCCTGCAGAGAGAACAGGAGAAGATTCTCTCCGCGGCCGTAAAGGAATTGAAACCGGGAATGCGGAAAGTAATCGAACTGCGGGAGCTTGGCGAGCTATCCACGGGGGAAACCGCTCAAGTCATGGGTTTGTCGGTGGGAGCAGTCAAGGCACGAATATTCCACGGGCGGAGGAAGTTGCGCCAGACGTTAAGGCGTTATGCCGAGTCCACGCGGACGTACGGAACCCGGGGGTTGCGAACGCAGAGGTCAGTCGGTGATCGTTCACGAGCGATTCTCCAGCTTCGCTAAGCTTGTTGAAGGGAACGCACGACGAGAAGGGGGAACTGCCATGGCTAAGGAGAAATCGAAATCGTCCGCACCTGAACCAGCAACGTTGAGCATGGGCAAGGGCACTGCCGAGCTCGCGGAAATCGTTGTCTTCATCGATGGGCAAACCCACACGGCGGGCATCTTGGAGTTCGCCGGCATGCTCGCCCAGGAGCACAACGCCCACCTAATCAGCGTATTCATGCAACCGGAGCCCATTGCTACACCGCCGGAGACGTTCGCCCGCGGTAAAGGCATGGAGAGCACGATCGAGGTGCATCAAGCACAACTTGAAAGTATCGAGGCGGACTACAGGGCCCAGTTTGAAGACATCGTCCGTCGTCACGGAATCCGGTCGGAGTGGAGATCGTTGCCCTACTTGAGCAGCGAGGTGGGCGTGCACGCCTACTACGCGGACCTGGTGGTAGTCGCTCGTCCGGAATCTGAGGGCCAGACGGCCGGACCTCGCGGCCTCGCAGAGTCCCTGGTCATGAGTTCCGGCCGACCGATCATCGTGTTTCCGCCACGCGGCACCGTATCCCAGGTCCGCCGCGTCCTTGTGGCGTGGAACGCCACGCGCGAGTCCATCCGTGCCGTGGCGGACGCCCTGCCATTGCTTGTGAAAGCCGAGGCCGTCGAAGTCTTGGTCGCCGACCATCAGCGCCGCCCGGAAGGTCACGGTCAGGAGCCGGGGGCGGACATCGCGCGCCATTTGGCGCGCCACGGCGCGCACGTGGAGGTGCGGCGCCTGTCGTCCGGCGGAAAAGACGTGGGTCGCCTGCTGCTCTCGCAGGCCGCTGCATTCAGCGCCGATCTCCTCGTCATGGGCGCCTATGGCCACACCCAGCTGCGAGAGTGGATGTTTGGCGGCGTCACGCGGACTGTACTGTACGAGGCGGGCCTCCCGGTCCTGATGTCCCGATGAACGCTGGTTCCAAGCACTCCAATGGGCCATTCGACTGGCTGGATATTCCGAGAAAGACTACGGACGGCGCCGCAGCACGAAGGTTTACGTATCAAGAGATCGCTCGGTCTCATCAGATATTTGCACCTCGCGCGATCAGTTCGCGAATGGATAGTAAGGAGACTTACTGATGTGGATTGTTCGAGTCGCTCTGGACAGGCCGTACACCTTCATCGTGCTTGCTGTACTCATCCTGATTCTGAGCCCGATTATGATCTTGCGCACACCGACCGATATTTTCCCGAACATCGATGTCCCGGTGATTGCGGTTGCATGGCAGTTCACGGGCATGAATCCCGAAGAACTAGAAGGGCGGCTGACGAGCACGTATGAACGGGTGCTGACCACGACCGTTGACAACATCGAACATCTGGAATCGACCACGGTAAATGGCCAAGCCATCGTGAAGATTTACCTGCAACACGGTGCGAGTTTGGACACCGCGAATGCCCAGGTGACGGCCGTATCCCAGACGATCCTTCGCCAGTTGCCGCCGGGGACCCTGCCACCGCTAATTATCAACTATAGCGCGTCGAGCGTACCTATTCTTCAACTGGGCCTTTCTGGAAGCGGACTCTCGGAACAGCAGTTGAACGACCTTGGCCAGAATTTCCTGAGGCCCCAACTGGTGACAGTGCCTGGAGCCGTCATTCCTTTCTTGTACGGCGGCAAACAACGCCAAATCATGGTCGATTTGAATCAAGGGTTAATGCAATCGAAAGGCCTGGCGCCACAAGATGTTCTTACTGCCGTGCAACTGCAAAATCTCATTGTGCCTTCCGGAACGGCAAAGATGGGTCCCTTCGAGTACGACATTCGGCTGAACGCGAGTCCGAGAACAGTCCCTGAGTTGAGCGACCTCCCCGTCAAGGTCGTTGGCAATTCCACCATCTATCTTCGCGATGTGGCAAATGTGCGCGACGGCTTTGCGCCGCAGACGAACATCGTCAGACAGGACGGACGTCGCGGCGCTCTCGTGTCCATCCTCAAAGCCGGCAATGCCTCCACTCTGGATGTCGTGAAGGGCGTTCGCGGCCTGCTTCCGCGCGTTGCTCAGACACTTCCCCCGGAACTCAAGATTCTGCCACTGTCCGATCAGTCCATCTTCGTCCGAGGCTCCGTGAACGGCGTCATTCGCGAGGCCGTCATCGCCGCATGTCTCACAGGGTTGATGATTCTGTTGTTCCTGGGAAGCTGGCGCAGCACCTTAATCATCGCCATCTCCATTCCGCTATCCATCCTGACGTCCGTCATGACTCTCAGCTTTCTCGGAGAGACCATCAACATCATGACCCTCGGAGGATTGGCCCTGGCCGTCGGAATTCTTGTGGATGACGCCACCGTTACAATCGAAAACATCGAGCGGTATTTTGAAGAGGGTCATGCCCAGCGCGAGGCCATCCTGGAAGGCGCGGCGCAAATCGCCGTTCCCGCTCTGGTATCCACGCTCTGCATCTGCATCGTGTTCTTGCCGATGTTCCTGCTAGGCGGTGTGGCCCGCTACCTATTTGTTCCTCTAGCCGAAGCTGTGGTGTTCGCCATGCTTGCGTCGTACATCCTGTCCCGGACGCTCGTACCTACCCTGGCGATGTACCTGCTGAAAGCAAAGCATGATGGCGACGCCACCGCTTCGCGGAATTCTCTCGTGCGGTTCCAGCGAGCGTTCGAACGCGGGTTCGAACGGCTTCGGAATGCCTACCAGGCCCTGCTCACAGTGCTCGTCCATCGGCGAGTTCTGTTCGTTCCTATCTTTCTTCTAACCTGCGCTGCGGCATTCCTCTTAGTGCCATGGCTTGGGCAGGACTTCTTTCCGAACACCGACAGCGGTCAATTCATTCTCCATCTCCGAGCAAAGAGTGGTACGCGAATCGAAGAGACCGCGAAGCTGTGCGATCTCGTCGAGGGGACGATACGGCGTGAGATTCCGGAGCATGAAGTTGACAACATCCTGGACAACATAGGACTGCCTTACAGCTCGATCAATTTTATGCGCAGCACGTCGGGGCTCATCGGAGCGGGCGACGCCGATATTCTGGTTTCTCTCAAAGAAGATCACCATGCCACGGCAGACTATGTTCAGCGCTTGCGAGAGAGCTTGCCGCGGGAATACCCGGGGACGACGTTCTACTTTCTGCCCTCGGACATCGTCACTCAGGTACTGAATTTTGGTTTGCCGGCACCCATCGATGTCCAAATCGAAGGAGCCGATATCGACGGCAATCGTGAAGTCGCCGCCCGCATGCTGCATGAAATTGAGCGGGTTCCGGGCATTGCCGATGCGCGCATACAGCAAGCGTTTGATTACCCTGAGTTCGACGTAGCGGTAGACCGCACCAAGGCGGTCCAGGGCGGCTACACCCAGCGCGATGTTGCAAACAGTATGCTGAATTCACTCAGCGGCAGCTTCCAGATCACGCCGATGTTCTTTCTGAATTGGAAAAATGGCGTGAGCTACAACCTGGTCACTCAGACTCCGCAATATTCGATTCAATCCCTCCAAGACCTTCAGAACACTCCGCTCAATGCTTCGGCCGCCACGCGCCCTGAAATTCTCGCGGATGTCGCCTCCATCCAACGGGCGAACGAGATGGAAGTGATCAACCATTACAACATCCGGCGCGTGGTCGATATTTATGCCGCCGTTCAAGGCCGCGACTTGGGCGCGGTGGGCCGCGAAGTCACGCGCATTGTGGATGCCAACCGAAAGTCGTTGCCGCGTGGCAGCTTCATTACCGTCCGGGGCCAACTGCAAACGATGCGCAACTCTTACCTTGGATTGCTGGGCGGGCTCGTCTTTTCTATTGTTCTCGTCTACCTCCTGATCGTGGTGAACTTTCAGTCGTGGCTGGATCCCTTCATCATCATCACCGCACTACCTGCTGCGCTTGCCGGCATCATCGGCTTCCTGTTCGTAACGCATACAACGCTCAGCGTTCCCGCTTTGATGGGAGCCATCATGTGCATGGGCGTCGGAACGGCGAACAGTATTCTCGTGGTTTCCTTTGCCAAGGAACTACTGCTGCACCATGGAGATCCCGTCAGAGCAGCCATCGAAGCCGGCTTTACACGGTTTCGTCCCGTTCTCATGACAGCCCTAGCCATGATCATCGGCATGATTCCCATGGCACTCGGGTTGGGTGAAGGCGGCGAACAGAATGCGCCGCTGGGCCGCGCCGTCATTGGCGGCCTGTTGTGCGCCACCGTGGCCACCCTGATCTTCGTTCCGGCAGTCTTCAGCTTGTTACACGGAAGGCGTGATCCTTCGACCGGCCAGGACCAGTCCGCCGGCGCGCCCGAACCACTTCAAGCATGAGCTAAAGGAACACCAATGACATCGAGCGAGGAAAATGTGACGACAACTGCCCAGACAGAAAAGATCGAAGCGCAGCACGTGCCATCGAGTTCCGAGGGAACTTACCCTGGTCCGGGAACCCGGCCCCGGACCTCAATCCTTGTCGCCGCAGCCGCGTTCGTTGCTCTTGCTCTTATGATTTACTCCGGCATCCATTCGCGAGCAGCAGCCGAATCGCGACTCAAACAACGAACCGAAGAAGCCGCCGTTCCCACGGTCGCTGTGGTTTTTCCGCGGGAAGGCGCTCCCACACAGGAAATCGTCCTGCCGGGCAATACCCAGGCATTCAGCGATGCGCCGATCTATGCGCGAACCAGTGGCTACCTTAAGCGTTGGTTTTTCGACATTGGCGCGCATGTCCAGAAGGGCCAATTGCTCGCGGAGATAGAAACTCCCGAAGTCGACCAGCAACTGCAGCAGGCTCGGGCGGACCTGGATACCGCGCAGGCCAACCTGAACATTGCCAAGATCACCGCCGCCCGCTGGCAAGACCTCGTGAGCACAGGCTCCGTGTCCCAGCAGGAAACCGACCAGGCAGTCAGCAATCTCAGCGCGGTGAAAGCCGCAGCCGAATCCAGCGCCGCAAATGTGCGACGCCTAGAGCAGTTGCAAGCGTTTGAGAAAGTTTATGCGCCTTTTGATGGCATCATCACTGCGCGTAATACAGATATTGGCGCGCTTATCGATGCAGGTGCCAGCGCACAACCGAAAGAACTCTTTCACATCGCTGCCACGCGTACACTTCGTGTTTACGTTGCGGTTCCCGAGGTGTACTCCCGTGCCGCGCGCTCAGGTGCGCCCGCCGCGTTGACCCTCGATGAATTCCCGGGCCAAACCTTTCATGGCACTCTCGTTCGCAACGCCAATGCCATTGACCTTGCATCGCGTACGCTGCTCGTCGAGGTCGACGTCGACAATCCGACCGGTCAACTTCTGCCGGGCGCATACGTTTTTGTCCACCTCAAGCTGCCCGACCAGACTCGCTCGGTTACTATTCCGGCGAACACGTTGATCTTCCGGAAAGAGGGCTTGCAGGTCGCGCTGGTTCGCAATGACAAAGCCGATTTGGTTCCGGTCAAGATCAGCCGCGACTACGGGAATAGCGTCGAAATCGTTTCAGGCCTGCAACCCACGGATGCAGTCATTGTCGATCCATCGGACTCTCTGGTCGCCGGCATGCCCGTTCGCCTGAGCAACAAAACAGCAGGTGGTTCTAGCCGATGAGGTACCTATTTGCCGCCATGCGTTTCATCCTTACGGGCATTGTTGCGCTGTTTCTAGTGCTGCTGCTCGCGGGCTGCGCCGTCGGCCCCAAATACGTCAGGCCCGCTGTCCCGACGACACCGGCTTATAAGGAAGAAGTGCCAGGTTCGTTCAAGGAATCAGACCAGTGGCAGCGTGCGAATCCCGGAGATCAGGCGAGCCGCGGAAACTGGTGGGAAATTTTCGGCGATCCGGAACTCAACAAGCTGGAGGAGCAGATCGCCGGTTCCAACCAGAACCTGAAGGTAGCGGAGGCACGCTTCCGCGAAGCTCGCGCAGCGATTCGCTTCAATCGAGCTTCGCAATTCCCAACCATCTCAACAGCCCCGAGCGCCAGCTACGTCAAGAATTCAGACTTTTCACCAAGCTTTTCGTCGAAGATCCAACAATCCAGCAAGGGCGATTTCGTTCTACCCTTTGATCTCTCCTATGAGCTGGATCTTTGGGGCCGCATACGGCGTAGCGTCGCCGCAGCGCGGGAAGAAGCGCAAGCGACGGCAGCCGACTACGAGACCGCCAAGCTCAGCCTCGAGGCGGAACTCGCCTCGGACTATTTCGAATTGAGAGCCGCCGATGCCCAGAAGCAGCTTCTCGACGATACAGTAAAGGCCTATACCGACAACTTGCAGCTCACCGTCAATCGCTTCAAAGGAGGAGTAGCTCCGAGGGCCGATGTTGCACAAGCTCAAACCCAGCTGGACACCACTCGCGTGCAAGACACGGACATCACCGTGCAACGAGCGCAATTCGAACACGCCGTCGCGATCCTGATCGGGAAGCCTCCCGCGGAATTCAGCCTCGCACCAGCGCCGCTGAACTACCAACCGCCAAGCATTCCGATTGGCCTGCCCTCTGAACTATTGCAGCGACGGCCCGACATAGCCGCCGCGGAGCGCCGGGTGGCGGAAGCGAACCAGCAGATCGGCATCGCCCGCGCGGCGTATTTTCCCACCGTGACCCTCGGCGGAACTGCGGGATTCTCCGGCTCGCAGGGCTCAAACTGGTTCGGTTGGCCAAGCGGCTTCTGGGCTGTCGGCCCTGCCCTGGCCCAGACCCTGTTTGACGCAGGGCGCCGTCGCGCCACTTCCGACTCGGCGCGCGCGAACTACGATGCCACGGTCGCAACCTATCGTCAGACTTCTCTCGCTGCGTTCCAGGAAGTCGAAGACAACGTCGCCGCCTTGCGTATTCTCGAAAACGAAACGCAACAGCAACAACAAGCTGTAGCCTCATCGCAGGAATCTCTCCAACTTTTTACAAATCGTTATAAAGGCGGCGTCGACACCTATCTCCAGGTCATCACCGCGCAGACGATCGAGCTCGCCAACGAGCGAAACGCCATTGACATCCTACGGCGTCGGCTGGACGCGAGTGTGCTTCTGATCAAGGCGCTTGGAGGCGGTTGGAATGTGTCCAATCTTCCTACGTTTGGCGCGTCCTCCGTCAGGGACTATTGAAACTGCTAAAGTCACGCGTTCAAAACCGATGGCGGAAGCGACGGAACTCGAACCCGCGAACTCCTGCGTGACAGGCAGACGGTCTAACCAGCAAAATCGAGATCTGATCTAGCTGACGGAGGGCAACTCCCGCCGAGCGTCCAGCCACCGTCGCAGCTGTTCACTAAGCAGGTTGAAATTCAAAGGTTTCGAAACGCAGGCGTTGCAACCTGCCTGCAAGAAACGTTGCTGCTCGGTCACCAGGGCGTGCGCCGTCACTGCGATCACCGGGATACCGCGCAGGTTCGGCTCCCGCCGCATCCATTCGGCCAGAGAAAGTCCATCCTCATTGCCAAGCTGGACATCGAGTAAGACGGCATCGGGTTGTTGGTCTGTGAGCACGTGACGCGCAGCGGCTAAATCCTGCGCGCTTAGGACTTCGTGCCCTTCCGATTCCAGCCAGTCACACAGCAACTCCCGATTCAACGGGTTGTCTTCCACAACCAGGATCCGATGCTTCATACTTTCTCCGGTGTTCCTAGCGACACCACGCGCTCCAGTTGCTTGAGCAGTGCTCCCTGCCAGGGTTCCTGTTTGTTAAACAGCGATTCTGCATGCGTGCGAAGGTAGCTCTGCTCTTCCTGTGTTAAGTCCATGCTCGTCAGGATGAACACGGCAAGGTCGGCAGTGCGAGGGCTGGCGCGCCACTCACCGAGCAGTTCAAAGCCGCTCACTTCAGGCAGTACCAAATCGAGAATCACTAGTTCAGGCAAGGAAGCGGCTACCTGGGCACGGGCTTGAGCCCCGTCCGCAGCGGTAGCCACGGCGTAGCCTTGCGCGCTCAACAGTTCGGCGATGAATTCGCGCGTAGCGGCATCGTCTTCTACGACCAGGATCGGCCGACCTGGTGCTGTTGCTGGTCGAATACTGACATGACGGCGAATCGCGCCGAGCAGCGTAGATTTGTTGACGGGCTTGACTAGGTATTCGTCGGCACCGAGCAGCATTCCCATGCTGGGTTGATCCACGATTGAAACGACGATCAAGGGAATCTGCGCCGTTCGCTTGTCCCGCTTCAGCTGCGATAGCACCTCCCAGCCGTTCCTTGGCTTCATCACAATGTCCAGCGTGATTGCGCCTGGCTGAAATTGAGCCGCCATCTCCAGCGCACTTTGTGGCTCCTCGCAGACCATCACTTCGTACCCGGCAGAAGTCAGCTGCGATTGAATGAGCTGAGCTGTCGCCCGGTCATCCTCAATCACAAGAATCCGCGCGGGTAAGGCAGATATTGAGCTTGACTCCGTTTTCCGGGAGAGCGGTTCCCGCACCGTTACAGCAGCGGGCAGGCAGAAATAAAAGCAACTTCCCTGGCCAACCTGACTCTCCAGACTCAACTCACCGCCGTGCAGTTCGACCAAGCGATGCGTGATGGCCAAACCGAGGCCCGTCCCTTCGGTTTTCTTGCCGGATTCTCGAAGGCGATAGAAGGCTTCGAAGATGCGTTGTTGCTCTTCCGGAGGTATCCCTGGACCGTTGTCCCGCACTTCTACTCGAACTTTGCCTTCGACCGAACGCGCGGCGACTTCAATCCGTCCGCCGTTAGGGGTGAACTTAATGGCGTTTCCTAACAGGTTCATGAGCACTTGCTTGAATCTGGTGGAATCGGCGTGAACGGCCAGGCCGGCCTCGGTGTTCTTAGACATTGACTGCGACTTGGTATCCGCAAGCGGCTGCATGGCGCTCAGCACCTCGCCGAAGACAGTGTCCACACTGAGGCTTTCGATGGCCAGCTCCATACGGCCGGCTTCAATCTTGGACAAGTCCAGAATGTCACTAATTAGACTGAGAAGGTGCCTTCCACCGGTGTGGATGTGTTTGACGTAACGCTGCTGTCGCTCATTGAGCGGTCCGTAGCGTTCATCGGCGAGGAGGTCGGAGAAGCCCAGGACGGCATTGAGCGGCGTGCGCAATTCGTGACTCATCGTGGAGAGGAACTGATCCTTGAACTTGCTGCCGCGCTCAACTTCCTCTTTTGCAAGGAGGATGGAATGAGAAAACTCTTCAACCTCCTTCTTGGCAGTTTCAAGCTCCGCAGTGCGTTCGCGGACGCGCTGCTCCAGCTCATCATGAGCCTTTCGCAGGGCTCTCTCGCTCTGCTGGATCTGCGCCAACATCTCATTGAAGGCATCGATAAGGATAGCCAGCTCGGCAGGGCTGCGGATAGGCGTTGCGCGGACCGAATAGTTCTTCTCTTGAGAGACAACCCTTGCAATCTCGCTCAAATGCACGATGGGTTCAGCAACGGCTCTGCGAAAGACCGATGAGATCAGCAAGGCCGCCAACAGACATGCGGAGAGGACGATGGCGGCGATTAACGCGTATCGCTGCAAGCGGGTATGCAACTCCTGCAAATCCGATCGGATGTAGACGGCTCCAATGGGCTTCCCGTCCAGCGCGACCGAGCGCACCAGCGCCATCTGCCCATCTTCGATCCAGTGAGTCTCTGTTTGCCCTGAAGGAATTGGGGGCAGCACCGGGCTGTGACGATCACGATCGCGCGAGTATGAGGCAAAGGGCCGGCCATCCGGCAGGTAGACCTGAGCGGACAAGATATTGGGCGCAGCCCTGAGCGCCAACAGAGTATTCTCCGCAGACTGCGGGTCGTTGAAGAGCAATGCGGAAATGGAATTGGAACCGATGATCTGAGCTTGCGTCGAAAGATTCCGCAACATGGCCTGCCGGAAAGTGATCATGTCAAAGGCAATAAACGCAGCACATGCCAACAGCAGGGCCGCACCACTGACCAACATGTTCATCCACGTGAGTTTCCGGGAGATGGAATGGTTTTGAGCCTTAAACATGTAGGGTCAATCTCCAGACCGAGGGGTTCTTCTTACAGTTGCTGCTACTTTGAGCAACTCGGAACTCAAGACCAGCCTGGCACTTTCGGCGGTCGCCAAGTTGATCTCGAAGCGAACCCGGTCACCTTCTGCGACGAATTGGATCATGCCGCCTCGCCGCGAGAAGCCCGGTATATCGCTGACCGTTAGGACGCCCGCTTGATCAATCGCCGCCAGGATCTCTTTCAAATGGTTTTCCTCGGTCGAACTAACGAACAGGATTCGGCAATCCGGCGCGTCTTGCAGCCTGCCGATCCGCCGAATCACCACGGGCTTTCCCTCTAGTGCTTCACCTGCAAGAGTTGAATCGAGAATCGGGCCGAAAGGATCCCGGCCGAGCACACAAACGGGGAAGGAGTCGTCCTTGCCTGCCGCCAGTCCAGGCGGCCATTTAACGAACCTGCCGAAATTGTAGAGGTAGGCCGCCTTGACTTGATACTCGGACACTTTTGGCTGTTGGGCTTGCAGGATGGGAACGTGTAGAAGAGCCGACATTACAATAACCGCGGCAGGGAACTGCCACACGCGCAAGTAACGAATGGAAATACAGTTGTGCAGAGCACATTGGCCGGAGGCGGAGTCACTGGAGCGCGTCATGGATGTCGGTATCGGTTACCTTCTCCACGCGATCTTTCCGTAGATGGTTCTCCTGATTCCCACCAGCGGGCCGGGATCTCCTCCAAATTCTGCTTGAGAGGGCCGCAGGAGGTTCTGCCCGACAACTGAAAAATCGAGATATTCTCCAACATGCCATCCCAGTCGGACGTCAACTGTGCTATAGGCGCCCACAGCTTGCGCGGGAACCGCGCTCGTGTATCGGTACGATTGGTCGACCTCGAAGTGTTTTGGCAAGTTGAAGAGCGATTGGAAGCTCACGAGACTGCTAGGGCTCGAGCCCATGTAAGAACTGAGCAAATTCCCTACATCAGTGAATCCCGGTTTGTCTTTCAGCTGCATATGGAGGAACGAATAGGAGCCACGCACCTGCCACCAGTGCGTGATTTTCCAATTCGGGGCGATTTCCGTGCCGACTGTGTGGCCCTCGATACCGTTGACATAGGGCAGGACGAGGAAAAGGTGCGGTGGGGGCGGGGTGTTCGCCGAGGCGAACGAGAGTGACCCGTAGCTTTGCAGGTCGCGGTAGGTATTGTAGAATGCGGTGAAATCCACGTACAAATTGCGATTGATCTGTGTCCGGTATCCCGCCTCGTAGCCGATCAATTGCTCCGCCTTTAGCTTGGGATTCCCTAGGATCTCGAAATAAATCGGCGGGGGCGGCGTTGCTTGCACCAGAATGGCGAACTCCACATCCTGGTCCAGGCGGGACGGCGTCCGCACGGCCCGCGTCACCGCGGTCCAGAAGGACTGGTGGCTCGTCGGCGCCCACAGCAGCCGCACGCTGGGCTGGTATTCAAAGCCGCTGAAGTTGTTGTGCTCCAGCTTGGTTCCCCCCGTTAGCGTGAGCTTGTCGCGCACGATCGGCAGCTCGTATTGCACGAAGCCGCTATAGATGCTGTCGGTTTGCTTGTTCGGCAGAAAATTTACGCCCGCCGAGGTTTGAATGAAGTTGCTGGGGCTTACCCTTGCCCCCACGCCCCAAGTTAACTCCTGGTTGCCGTGCACGCGCGTATGCTGGACGAAGTCCACATCAAATGTATCTCGCGTCTCACCGAGTTCAAAGTCCTGCCGGTTGGTCCGGTCGAAGTAGGCTTGAATCTGAATGTCGGAGCCTTCCCCCGTCGTGTGCTGCCAGCGGGCCAGTAGATTGCCTCCGGACACGTATCCCTTGCCGTCCTTCTGGATCTCAGCAGGAGGAGAGAACGAGGCGATGAACGCCCTTTCTCCGCTTTCCCCACGGTAAATATCGCCCTGTACGGTGAAGGTGTCTTTCTGGCCGCTGTCCCAATCCGTACGGAAACCCATCTGCCCCATCCGCCAGCGGTCGAATAGGTCCCCGTCGGGATGAAATTCCTGTCCACGAATCGCACCCATACCGTAAATGCGATAGTTGATGTCCTTCCCCGCCGAGCCGCCGTAACGGACGGCACCCGTTCCCTGGTCCACATTTCCCGTGCCCAGCGTGGCCAAGGCGCCTTGGGTGCTGCTTGCATTCCTCGTGATGATGTTGATCACTCCGTTGACCGCGTTGGATCCCCAGATCGTGCCACCCGGTCCGCGAACCACCTCGATGCGCTCCACATCTTCGAGCATCACGTACGGCAAGTCCCAATACACTCCCTCGAACAGCGGCGTGTACACACTCCGGCCGTCAACCAAAACCAGCAATGACTTTGAAAACTGGCCCGCAAACCCGCGAATCGAGACGGACCAATGATTCCCGTCAATCTGCGCAACCTCCACACCCGGCGCCAGGCGTAGGGCCTCCGGGATGCTCGTGGCTCCGGAACGCCGGATGTCTTCCTGCGTGATGACAAAGACCGCTGCCGGTGTCTTCTGAACCTGCTGCGGGTCCTTGGAAACAGTGGTAACCTCGACGTTGCCGAGCTGTGCCAGACTCAGTTGCTTCAGATTTTCACCAGGCTTTTGATCGCTCGCTATGGCCTGGGCGCAATTCTTCTGCACAGGTGCCACGAGTGATATCAGAAGGGTGATCGCGTTTGCCACCAAGATTCGGCGAAGAAAACTCGTTTGGGAAAATTTGGACGCCGATTGCCTCAGGCCGCGGAGGTCGGCCTGGACGAGCTGATGGACAACACTAGGTGTCCATAACCACTTCTTTGATCGCGAAGATAGCTTATGTTCTCTAGAGTAAAGAACTCCGCGCGCATTAGATAGAAGAAACATAAGGAGCAATGGCGATCATTTAAAGCCTAGCAGTTTCTTTAACCTGCGCTCGCCGGATCTCCGTAGACTTAATCAAACGGTTACTGCCATTGGCCGTTGAGTGTTGAGAAGTACGATTGACAGACGAGGATTCCCGGACGGATGGTCGGCTTGTAGGAAGTGATCTTTGCGGCTAAAATCGATTCTGGACGGATTACGTGCGACTCGGAATAATTCCGATTCGCCTCGGAACCCACGCAGTCACCTGGGGAGTATGTCTCCCGCAGTCACAGAGATAACCAGATAACCCGACGCCCCCGCTTTTTAAGCATCGGTCTCCATTTCCAGCAATTCTAATGCGCAACGACGCTCTGTGTTTTCAGCGATGTTGGTTTCTGATGAGCGCTATTTTGCACACTTCGTGCACAGCAACAAGAATAGGTGAGAGGTTGGAGCAAAGATGAATCTTGTACAATACTAGCGCGTCAGAACGTAGCCGCTGGCGCGGCGGACGCTTCGCGTGCGATGCTCCCCCACGTCATGCCGCAAGGTAGCGCTTTTAACTGCGATTTTCGCTTTTCTCTGATTTTCCTAAGCCCTGCAAACGAAAAAGGATTCAATTCCCATAGCCGTTAGACCGAGTCTAGCCATTAGCCCGCATCCGCCAGCGGCCACCTTCAAACGGATTAATCGAACGTGCGCGGAACATCCTGCCGATTTTACGTTTCGGTGAAAACGCACGTCCGATTAATCACTAGCGTTCATCTTTACTGATTGAGATTGAGTGCGAGGTGCAAATCCAATCCAATACGCCCACGTTGACTTGCTTTTGAGCACAGCCTAACATGCCTCGCCAAGAGCGGGTTCCCCGCAATGATCGGCCAGACCATCTCGCATTACCGCGTCATCGAGAAGCTCGGTGGCGGCGGTATGGGTATTGTGTATAAGGCCGAGGACACACGACTGCACCGGTTCGTGGCGCTCAAGTTCCTTCCGGATGAGGTTGCGCGGGACCCGCAGGCGCTGGAACGATTCCGGCGGGAAGCGCAGGCAGCGTCGGCTCTAAATCACCCGAACATTTGCACGATTTACGACATCGGCGAGCAACACGGCCAGCAATTCATTGCGATGGAGTTTCTCGACGGCGAGACCTTGAAGCACCACATTTCCGGCAAGCCGCTTCCGTTCGACGAAATGCTGGCACTGGCAATTCACGTTGCCGAGGGACTCGGGGCAGCACATGCAGAAGGCATCATCCACCGGGACATCAAGCCAGCGAACATTTTCATTACCAAGCGGGGCCACGCCAAGATTCTGGATTTCGGGTTGGCCAAGGTGACTACTGGAAAGGTCACAGGCGGGAAGGGCGAGACGCTGGCCACGCTTGATGCGGATTCGGAGCAATTGACAAGCCCTGGCGCCGCATTAGGCACGGTGGCCTACATGTCGCCAGAGCAGGCGCTGGGCAGGGAGCTGGATGCGAGAACAGACCTCTTTTCCTTTGGGGTGGTGCTATACGAAATGGCGACCGGGAGACTTCCGTTCAAGGGAGATACTTCGGCCGCGGTTTTCGACGCCATTCTGCACAAGACGCCAACAGCCCCAGTGCGTTTGAACAGCGAGATTCCTGTTGAGTTGGAACACATCATCACCCGCGCGCTGGAGAAGGATCGCAACCTGCGTTACCAGCACGCCTCGGACATGCGCGCGGAGTTCCAGCGGCTGAAGCGCGACACCGACTCGGGGCGATCCGTGTCGATGACCGCGGCAGGGGAAGCGTCAGAACCGACAACGAGTCTTCCTGTAGGCGCGAAGCCATCGAGAGGAAAACAGAAGGCGGCCGCATTGGCGAGTCAACGAAGCGTGACCGAGGCGCCGCGCAAACTGCCCTGGAAGATCATGGTTCCTGCCGCGGTTCTAGTGGTCGCCCTTGTTGCCGGCGGGCTGTACTGGCGGTCACTTGGGTCCGGGAAATTGACTGAAAAAGACACCATCGTGCTGGCGGACTTCACAAATAAGACCGGCGACACGGTGTTTGATGGCACGCTGCGGCAAGGGCTTTCGGTGCAGCTCGAACAGTCGCCCTTCCTCAGCCTCGTCTCCGAGCAGCGCATCCAGCAGACCCTACGCTTGATGGGCCAGCCGCCGGATGCACGGCTCACGCCGGAGATTGCCCGGGACCTGTGTCAGCGGACGGAGAGCGCTGCGGTCCTCGACGGCTCGATTGCGAGCTTGGGTAGCCAATATGTTCTCGGCCTCAAGGCGGTGAACTGCCGCACGGGCGATTTCCTGGCAGAAGAGCAGGTAACCGCCGACGGCAAAGAGCGAGTGCTGAAAGCGCTCGGTGAGGCGGCGGCGAAGCTACGCACCAAGCTCGGCGAATCGCTCAACACTGTGCAGAAGTTCGATACCCCAGTCGAGCAGGCCACGACACCTTCCCTCGAAGCCCTTCAGGCCTACAGCCTGGGATGGAAGACCAAGGAGGAAGGCGACTTTGCCGCCGCCGTCCCCTTCTTCCAGCGGGCCATCCGCCTCGACCCGAATTTCGTGATGGCTTATGCCACGCTCGGGATGTGCCATGCGACTCTCGGAGAAACCAGCTTGGGGGCGGAGAACACACGGCGGGCCTACGAGTTGCGGGAGCGGGTGAGCGAGTGGGAGAAGTTCTACATTGAGTCTCACTACCATGAGTTTGTTACCCGCGACCTGGAAAGGGCGCGCCAAGCCTATGAACTTTGGGGGCAGACCTATCCACGAGATGTCCAGCCGCCGCTCAACGTAGGTAACATCTACACTGAGCTCGGGCAATATGACAAAGCCCTTGCGGAAGCCCGTGAGGCCCTCCACCTAGGCCCGGGGAGCGGTAAGTATTATGCCAACCTGGTCGGCGCCTATCTCGTTCTGAATCGCCTGGACGAGGCCCGGGCCACGGCCAAAGAGGCGCAGGCGAGAAAGCTGGATTCTCCTTACCTGCGCGTCACTCTTTACGCGCTTGCGTTCCTGCAAAACGACGCGGTGGGAATGGCGCAACAGGTAGCTTGGTCGGCGGGCAAGGCGGGAGCCGAAGATGTGCTGCTAGCCTACGAGGCCGATACGGCCGCCTATTCCGGGCGGCTAGGGAAGGCCCGGGAGGTTTCCCGCCGGGCGGTGGCTTCAGCCGAGAGGGCGCAAGAGAAGGAGGTGGCGGGAAGCTATGAAGCCGAAGCGGCCTTGCGGGAAGCCCTCTTCGGCAATGCGGCCCAGGCTCGTGAGCGTGTTGCCGCAGCGCTTCGCCTCTCAAATGGCCGGGATGGGCAGTTCGGTGCGGCGCTGGCACTGGCGGTTGCAGGAGATACGGCTCGGGCCCAACCATTGGCAGATGATTTGGCCAGGCGTTTCCCGGAGGATACGGTGATGCACTTCAACTACCTGCCAACGATTCGCGCTCAGCTCGCGCTCAGCCGCGACGATTCATCGAAGGCCATCGAGGCGCTTCAGGCCGCAGTTCCCTACGAGTTGGGAAGTGTGGGCAACAGTGCCCTCTATCCCGTCTACGTGCGCGGGGAAGCGTATCTGGCCGCGCATCAGGGCACCGAAGCTGCGGCCGAGTTCCAGAAAATCCTCGACCAGCGCGGCGTTGTGTTAAACGAACCCATCGGCGCGCTCGCGCATCGCGGCCTTGCTCGCGCCTACGCCATGCGCGGCGACACTGGGAAAGCTCGCGCCGCCTATCAGGATTTCTTCACTCTGTGGAAAGATGCCGACCCCGACATTCCTATCATTATCGCTGCCAAATCCGAATACGCCCAGCTGAAGTAGCTGGGCGTACCTTGGAGAGTAGAACACGCGCACGCTTCGGGCTCGGAGAAAATTCTCAAAGCCTTGACGGGAAAATAGACCATAGAGATGGATGGGACTACTTCCAGTGTTCGCTACCCCTACTCACATTTCCCGAGATATTAACCCTTTCTAAAATACTCCTCCCAAGACCTCGACTGTCGCTTGCCAGTGGGAAGGTTGGAATGCTTGGAATTCTTGAAATTCTTGCCAAGACGAACGCACCTGCTTTTTAAGCATCGGTCCTCCATTTCCAGCAATTCTAATGTGCAACGACGCTCCGTGTTTTCAGCGATCTTGGTTTCTGAATGATTGTGCACAGTGGCTACGATGAGCGCTATTTTGCACACTTCGTGCACAGCAGTGAGAATAGGTGAGGGAACAGTTTCGTAAATCCTTTACAGTCAAAAGGATTGGTGGACGTTGCCGGGATCGAACCGGCGACCCCCTGCTTGCAAAGCACGAAGCTTGCCTCCAACAATTCCATTGAGAACCTCAACTACTAACGTTTCCAACAAATCGGGGAATCTGCTTTCGCTCAAAAGCTAACCTGAACTGAAAACGTTTGATTCGTGCACAGTTCCTGTACAGTGGCCGACCACTCCGGAAGCTGGCCAGGCCAGTCAATACAAGCGCGTTAGTAATCTGGAGGTTCACATCCGCGTCGGCCTCTCAAGGCGTTTTCTCTGAGCTAGCCGTTTTCGACGCGCGCCTTTATATCCGAGTACGCCGCATCGATGAGCCTGCTTAGCGCTGCGGCGCTTGTGGCCGTTCCCGGTCTCAGCTTCACATGGCGCATGAACTTGCCGGTGCCTTGCAACAAGTGAGCCGGATCGGGCAGCGCTGCGCCGTGAAAGAACCCCACGTTTACGTGCGAATGGAAGACATTGACGTGGCCGAAGGGCGCATCTCCCAAACATGCAACCGGGCAGCCGTCATGCAAAAGCTCCCGGACTTCGTCCCCGCATTTTCGCATCACCTCAAACCACTGATGCGCGATGTCGCCCAATTCACCTGAGTGCTCTTTCATCCACGCATCGATGGCGGGATCCCGCTCGACAGCGCCGTTGAATCGCAGCAATTCCGTTCTCATCGTCGCCCACTTCTGCTTTGAGATCTGTGCTTGCGAGGAGGTCCTGACCATGAAACTAAGATGGTCAAGGCTTTGATTTCGTGTCCCAGTTCACGATTACGGACAAGGAGGCGGCATCTCCTGCGACCTCGCCAGGGACGAGTGCAAGAATCTTTTGCCCGTCGGACGACAGGTCGTAAGGATAGGAAAACTGTCCTTGCGGTTCCGAAGTTCTGAACAAGGCGGCGGGAGTTCCAAATTCCAGGCCGCCCGGAACGTTTCGAACCCCGGCAACCATTAATTTTCCGTCCAGCGCCCGATAGAAGATCTCTTTGCCATCCCGGCGCCAGCGCGCCAGAGTGCCGCCGCCGCTTGAGACGAGCCACCTTGGGCCGCCTGCCGGAAAGTCTTGAACGTAGATTTCCTGGCGGCCCGACTCGTTCGAGGTATAGGCGATCCATTTGCTATCCGGCGAAAATTGGCCCTGCATTTGGTCAAACGCAGTCCTTGGGAACGGCATAGGTTTGCGATCTCCCGTGGTGGGCAAAAGCCACAACTCATACCGCCCTCCCGTGCTGATTTGCGAGTAGACAAGGTAACGGCCGTCGGGAGACCAATCGTTTAGGTACACGGTGTTTTGAGATTGCAGCAGTGTGTTTTCCTGTCCAGGGCCATTGGCGTCCCGCTCGAAGATCTTTGTGTTATTGAGGAGGTGATAGCTAATGTGCTGCCCGTCAGGAGACCAAATGGGCGTTCCAAACGCCTGGCCAAAGGTAAGCCGGCTGGGAATCCCACGGGCAAAGTCCAGCAACCAGATATCCGGTACTCCGACAGCGTCCGCAAGGACAGTGGCAATGCGCTTGCCGTCCGGTGAGATCCGCAAGGCGGCAAAACGGTCAGGTTGACCCACGGTGTTCAGCGCCTTGCCTTCGCGGTTGAACCAAGTCAATTGATAATGGTCGCTTCCTGTGCCAAAAAGGATGGTGCCATTGTCGGAAACGGACAGCGTGGCGCGACCGAAAGCCGACACATAAGAAACCAGGTGCGCGCCCGGCACGGGCACGGCGTTGCCCAAAAGTTGCGGGTGCTCGATATCCCAGGGTTGCGCCAGCAGGGCCTGCTGTCGAATCGAGTAGAGATAAGCGGGATGGTTTCCGTGCGCGCGGGAGTATGCGCCAGCAATCCAATTCTCCATTAGTTGAGTTTTTTCAAGGGGCTTGTCGAGGGAACCGAGATAGATACCGCTAACGTGGGGTTTGTCGCTGCGGATGAGATAGATAAACCGCCGTCCATCGGGAAGAAACAGAGGCCAGCGGTGGGAGTTTTCCCCCTGACCAACATTGAGGGTGGTCACCGTCGTAACGGGTCCTCCCGTCGCGGCTATCTGGCGAAGGCCCGAAGCGGGGGCAGCGGCAAAAACAATCATTCCATTCGAGTTCCAGGTTCCACCGCGGCCGGTGGGTGCATCGGCTAAGGGCACTGCAGGACCACCACCGAGATCCAGTCGCTGGAGCTTACTATTGGAAAAAAAACAAAGTGACCGCGAGTCTGGCGACCAAAAAGGAAACTGGGCCCCTTCCGTCCCAACTAACTCTCGTGCTTCCAAAGAATCGAGAGGACGAAGCCAAAGTTTCGGGCTGCCACCAGAGGTAGCCAGGAAAGCGACAGTCCGTCCATCGGGCGAGATTATCGAGCCGCCGCCCGCGCCGAGGAGCAGCTCCGCCCCAGGAGGAGTGGCTATCCTGAATTGAAGCGACTGTTCCTCCACGGGAGGCCTTTGCCAGGCTGACCAGAACCCAACAATGGCGGCGATGACTGAGACCGCCGCGACAATCCATGCCAATTGCGAGGTCTGCCGCGCTCGCACGGGGCCCTGTGGTTCAACTGCCAGTTCCAAAGCGGATTTCAGATCGCGGGCGGATTGCCAACGTTGGTCCGGATCTTTGGCCAGGCACCGGCGCAAGACGCGGTCGACTGACGATGGCGCGAGCTGCGCCACCGACGGGGCTTCGCGTTCCAGAATGGCCGCGATGAGGCTGGCCGCGCTTGCTCCGTCAAAGGCAAGCTTGCCGGTTAACATTTCGTAGAACACTAAGCCGAAGGAAAAAATATCCGTTCGTGTGTCGGTATCCTGGCCTTGCAACTGCTCCGGCGACATGTAGTTGAGAGTTCCCACAATCTGACCATCTCGGGTGATGGAACGGGTGACGTCCGCGTCTTTGAGCGGGCCGGAATGTTTCGCCAGGCCGAAGTCTAGAAGCTTGACTCCTAGTTTGGTGAGGAGGATGTTGCCGGGCTTGAGGTCGCGATGGACGATTCCCTTCGCGTGCGCGGCATCCAAGGCGTCCAGGATTTGAGAGGCGTAGTCCAGGGCCTTTTGCAGCGGCAATGGGCCCTTCAGCGGAGCGCCTTCAAGATATTCCATCACCAGATAATTCGGCCCAACGTCGTATAGATGGCAAATGTGTGGGTGGTTCAGCGCGGCAATCGCGTGAGCTTCGCGGCTAAAACGTTCGCCGAAGTGCTCGGCGGAAACTTTGACGGCTACATCCCGGCCCAGCCGCGTATCTCGCGCGCGATACACCTCGCCCATGCCGCCCGCGCCGAGTGCGGCGCTAATTTCATAGGGACCAAGCTGTGTACCCAGGGCGAGAGACATAAACTCGAGAGATTATACCCCCGGGAAACCTTCGCCTGGTACCCGCAAGCCTCACCGGCCTCACCGGATGTGTCCCGCACTACCCGCACTCGGCATTTCCATCCGAGCACCATCGACAACTCAAACCGGAAGTGATCCAGGACGAGCCGATCGGTAACGATAAGTCTGATAGAGTTTCAGGGTCACATAACCACCCCAACGGGGTGGCTCGTGCTTAGGGTTGTATCGGAAGCGCGTAGGGCAATGCGCCTGCACGAGCACGGTGTGTTCAAGTGGGCTTGTGGGAAGTGATCTTTGCGGTTGGCATCGATCTGGACGGATTACGTGCGACTCGGAGTAATTCCGATTCTGCTCGGGTTTTCGTCGAATCGTCCATCAGGTGATCAGGTCGGACGCGAATAGCACGGCCCGGAACAAGACAAACATCAGGACGCCGAGCGAGACTTTGATGCCGTTTCGCGAGGAACTTGCCAACTCGCCTCGCTAAGAAGACACCGAAGCGAATTCCGTCGCGTTTGCATTCAAGTCAGTTAGCAACACCGACAAACTTTTGTATCTAGCTCGGTCAGCGCTGTAAATTCGCCTTTGGAATCGGCCGGGCAGGTTGGAATTCTTGGTAGGACGAGCGCACCTGCTTTTTAAGCATCGGTCTTCCATTTCCAGCAATTCCAATGTGGCAAAGCCGCTCCGTGTTTTCGGCGATCTTGGTTTCTGAATGATTGTGCACAGTGGCTACGATGAGCACTATTTTGCACGCTTCGTGCACAGCAGTGGGAATAGGGTGAGGGAACAGTTTCGTAAATCCTTTACAGTCAAAAGGATTGGTGGACGTGGCCGGGATCGAACCGGCGACCCCCTGCTTGCAAAGCAGGTGCTCTCCCAGCTGAGCTACACGCCCACAGTAGGAGTAGCATTCATTCTAAAGCATTTCCCGCGATTCCAAAATCCATTCCCTCGCATTTTCATCACGTTGAGCGGTCCGTGAGTAACACCTTGTATCCCTTTCGGGCAAGGAGTAAGGCGGTGGGAGACCCCGCACACCGTGCGCCCACCACGATAGCGTCGTACATAGATTTTTCTCCAACTTCCGATGCGAATTTTGGAGGGCCCACCGGGCAAGTACTGTCTAGCCGGCCATGAATCGGCCAAGTTTACGCCATTCAAACATAAAAGGCCCACTAAAGAAGCACTGACGGATACTAGCTCTTGTTAACAGGCCATAGCGCTCACCACCTTGAGGGGCTCAACCGAGACTCCGGACGGGCAAACCTGAAGTAAGCGTTGCCGACTACACAACCCGAACCGCGCTCCGAAGCATCGGCTGTCCACTCAACTGACTGGAGGTACGCTCCAGCCGTGCGGGGGGTTAGAACGTAACGCGCGTCGGGATTGAAACCAACAATGGCAGCGCCGATGGCGAGCTTGGTGAAGTGCCGGCGAGAGACCTGGTGTTTCATTGTGAACTCCTGACGAGAGCAAGCGAAAAACGTTGCGGGATTATAGGCTTCTGAGCCCTGCCGAAGCAATTGCACCGAAAACTAAGCTGCGTCCGAATTGCTTGCGGATTGCCGACGAGTCGGGAGTAATCCGCTCGCGCCGGAGCGGGCTCGCCGAAAACTGAACCTAGCTCTGTCTGGGGTAGAATCTGGCAAGCGGAAGTTCCCGAAGACGTGAACGCAGGGATAGCCGTGAAAATGGCGCTCGCAATATTTGTCACCTTGATCTGTGATGTGCCTGATGCGGCGGTGGCACAATCCGAACTGACGCGGCGCGAAACCGTCCGCGCGGGTCCAGCGACGCTTCAGGTCACTATTCGCGGCAAAGGCGAGCCAATCGTCTTCATTCCTTCGCGAGGACGGGGCGTTGAAGATTTCGATGCCTTAAGCAGCCGTCTGGTGCAAGCGGGCTATCAAGTGATTCTGCCGCAGCCACGGGGGATTGACGGCAGTACCTGGCCGCTCAAAGAGATCACCTATCACGATTTAGCATCCGATGTGGCGGCAGTCATCGAGTCCCTTGCCGGTCGTCCGGCAACGATTATCGGACACGATTTCGGTAACCGTGTCGCCAGGACGCTGGCGTCGGATCATCCCGGTTTGGTGAAGCAACTCGTCCTTCTCTCTGCGGGAGGAATGGTGCGGAGATCGCCCGAAATGGAAAAGCTAACCACGCGGTTCTGGGAAAGCACCCTCTCCCGAGAGGAACGGCTTGAGGCGACGCGTCAGATATTCTTCGCGGCAGGAAATAAGGTACCCCGTACGTGGGAAGAGGGTTGGCACTTTGAGGTGGCAAGAGCGCAGCGAGCCAGCGATGCGAGAATGGCTCTAGACCAGTGGTGGGCTGGTGGGTCGGCACCCACGCTCGTTGTCCAGGGAATGGAGGACGTGGTCGCGCTCCCTGAGAATGC
>Ga0307478_10001111_pt1 | contig 24563 bp, 50 predicted proteins | sample atmos_gasesECM4C_2_FD_203713 | JGI IMG/M metagenome (GOLD analysis project Ga0307478, IMG submission 203713) | Hardwood forest soil microbial communities from Morgan-Monroe State Forest, Indiana, United States - atmos_gasesECM4C_05 | ecosystem: Environmental > Terrestrial > Soil > Temperate...
TTGCCGTAACTGAGTTCTTTCCACTCGAAAATAGACGAATCGTAAATGAGCGTCAATACTTTTCCAAACTGCAAGGTGCGTGTCGCGGCTCCTAAGTCCATTCCGGCCGAGGTCCCGCTCGACATGACAAGCGTATTAATCGTTGATGTGGATGTCAGAATTAATAACTGACCGTTGGTGGCCGTTGCCGTTGAAATACAGGGGATAGCGGCGTTTCCAGGCAACATCGGGGTCGCAATCCCACACGTCACCACGGCTCCGGTGGATAAAACCTGAAGGTAAGTCGATGTAGGAGAAATGACGGTGATGGTTGTGATCCCGACTACCACCTGGGGCGGATACACCGTGATGCCCGAGGTCGTTCCATTTCCCGCGACCGAAATACTCCCGGCAAAGTTACTGGTTCCTGTACCGCTCGAGGTAATCACGCCGTTTGACGTCGCGTTTCCCGACGCATCAATGCGCCATTGCGTAGTCAAGTTGGCGGTCGGTCCTGTGACATAACACTCTAAATCCGTCTTGGTACAAATGCTCGTCGCATAGAGTGGCATAGCGAGCAAATCCACCAATAGTAAAACGAGTAACTCTTTCATGGTGTACGTCCTTTCGATCGTTAGTCCGGCCGGATTAGCTCCAAGCTGTGAGCATAGGGATCATCAGGCTCGAGACGCTTTTTGAGTTCCTGGTATTCATGGCACAAGGCCCCATATTGTTCCTGAAACTTGACGTTATGACGAACCGCTTGCTGGGCTTCTACCGACCCGGTCTTCGGCCACATCTCATGTTTGGTCGGCATTTCCTTCTGGAGGATGGCGGTGATCTCTTTGAGTCGGGCGTTGAGTCGATCCTTCTCAGAATCCCGGGCCGTTAAATCTTCGTCATGACCCAAGATCATTTTGTTACGATCATAACGCGCTTTGACCGATGCCAAGTCCACAGTCTGGCTTTTGAGTTGGTTTTCCGGTTGCGTACTTCCTAACAAGATCGCTTCATCTTCCTCTACTTGACGACGCAAGTTCGACCGGTCCGATTCTTCCAGTTTGCGGTCCCCTCGCCCGATTTTTTCTTCCTGAGACACTTGTTTTGTCGGGTCCGGACCTTTTCCCTGTTTCTCTAATTCCCGTTTCTTCACTAAGGCCTCACGCATCCGGGCCATACGTTCGTACATCGCCGCCTGTTTCTGTTTTTCGTCCATGTGATCCTCCAGGTTTAGTTTAAGCGTTCTCAGCATATAACCACCGCCAATCGCTCCAGCCGTAGCTATAACGCATATAACCGGCAAAGAGGGCGACTAAGGTGGAAAAATCCGTATCCTTAAAAAACTGCGGCAAGATACGGTCCCACCATTTCAGGTACATTTTCATCAGTTTTGAATCAACCAAGAACCACCGTGTCGTCGAGGACAGGTAGTTCGGCCAGACGACAAGCTTGTAACTCCCGTAATGGAAGTTCACGTTGTTCTGGGCGGTATCTACTTTACCTCGAGACGAGATGATTTCGTAGGCGTAGCTCTGTAAATCTACGGGCACAATAATCATGTCCGGTTGAATCGTCAGAGGATTTCCGCGGTTTGATTTGTACTTCACCATGTTGATACGCGCGGTGTCGAGTTCCGTCGGGGATAACGCGGTGGTACCGAGGTTCGATTGACTTGCTCCCCCATTGTTCGAAGGATGCGCCGTGGACCCTAAAGCGACCCCGTCACCACCAGTGATCCCGGCGACCACCACATTATTAAATAAGGAAGCGGCATCGGTTTCACGTTTCCGGAAGGCGGCCAGTCCCAAGCGCTGGGGCACTCGGTTAATGACATCGTACAAGTCGTCATCGACCAGCTTCCGTTCGATTTTCATGCCCCGAGCAAACTCCGCATGGACGTAGTTCGTCTTGTAGCCTTCCCCGGTATCGTCGTAGGGAATGGTTCCCGTAAACGGCGCAAAGTCCGCCACATCTCCCATTTCTAAGTCGTGTTCCTGGGCTTTCCGCGATTCCTTGACCGAATACAAAATCGGGGCAATCGCCTGCTGCTGTTCCTGATAGAACGTATCGACGTACACCGTGGCCAGACCGGGTTCTAACAGGTCCGACCAGTTCGCTGATGTATACATTTAAATCCTCCTCGTAATTAGGTGGGTCCTCACCCGAGAGGGAAGTGGGCGTAAACCCTCCCGGGCGATGGACCGTCAAGGGTTAGTTCGCGTTCAAGAAGATCGAAGCTGTGAAATTGATCATGGCAAAGAACTTGAATCCTGTCGGGAACGTAATTCCGTCGTGCTTGGTGGGATCTAAGAACTGATGATCAAATCCCGGAGCCACGACTTTATTTTCCAGTGTCCGAGCTAACCACGACCCTTGAGCCGCTGTCGATCCCAGGATCTTAACGCAGTTGGTCGTTAACGCCAACTTGGGATCGTAAAGTGGAAGGATCTTAATGACTTTGCTGGCGGTCGTAAACGGAAAGGTCGTGGACTTCGGCGTGTAGGTTCCTGAACTGGAGGAATCAATAAATGCCAGATACCCTGTTCCGGGCGCTCCGACGCCTAAGATCCATCCGCCTCCGATATTTTCTCCGGAGGTCACGGTAAACGATGTCGAGGCCACCACACTGGCAATAGACAAGTTGGTCGCTTGATCGTACTCCGCTTCCCAGACCCCGAACGGATTGATCGTGCAGTCCGTGAGCAGGTACTTGGTACCGGCCGTCGGATCATTGTCCAAGGTCGCTGCCGCAAACAAGGATTCCGTTACTCCTAAGAATTTGTTTAAGGTGGATGCTCCGATGATGCCGTAGCCCTGGTTCGTTCCATCGGTTTCTCCGGCCATCACCACCGCTCCAGCCGGAATGTTTGTGGCATTTCCAAATAAAGGAATAGCCCTCTTTAACTGGGCCCCGCCTGTAAGGTCATAGGCAAATATCAAAGGTACACCTCCAAATAATAATTGAGTTTATGTTAGTTAAGGGAAAGGAAAAGAGGAAGGAACTTCTTAGAGACCTTCTAAATTGATACCCGACCCGAACCGTTTTCCGCGCAGACGGCCTTCGGGATTTTTTGAGCGGCACAACGGACAGCCACTCCCCATATCATCTTGAGGATTCCCGAAGGTATCCGACTGCGAAATACCTCGCGGCGGTGTGAACGACTGCGTGGTAGTGGTAATGGACGCATCCAAATTATAAATGTCATCTCCGGTCGCACGCGTATCCAAGTTCACAATCATTCCACATTGTGCACAGTTGATCCGTCGATCTACCGTATCTCCTGAAGACAGATGCAGATACCGGCTCTGAATAATGGGCTGTCCGTCTCCTGAAGTCTCTGTCGGGTGTACGTCGTTCATCGTTGTTTATTCATCAAACGTTTGAGTTCCAAATCTGCGGACGAAACAAATTGTCGGTCATCGGGAGGTTTCATCTGCCAGACTTCCCGACCGGTTTTCTTGGCCCGGGCATAATCCCGAGCGTTCACACCCAACTTCTGAGCGACAAATTCTTCGGTTTCAGACAACTTTTCGTCTTCCGGACGTTCTCCCGGTTCTGGAGCCCCGGACGAGGGTTCAGACCCCGTGTACCCGGGTCCGCGCGAGATGCGAGGACTTTCAACGCCGGGTTCCTTGGGCGTGGGTTTCGGTTGGGAATCCGCGTGTTTACCTTTCACGAAGTAGTAGATCTTCTCCATAATATCCGGGGTGCGTCTTTCTTGCGGATAGATCGAGAGTTCCTGCTCAATTTCTTTCCGGTAGTTTTCGAGATCGGATTTCTTCTCAAGCCGATTCCATCCGGTTTGTTCAATCACCGGCGCTTGATTCTTTAAAATCATCTGTTCGTGGGCGGCCATCTGGTCATCATTAAATCCCAGACGCTTCTGGAGATCCGCCCGTTGATCGGCGTAGGAAGGTACTGTCGGAGCCCGAGGGGTTTCCTCCTTTGGAGGTTCCTGCATGGCATCCAATTTTGATTTCACATCCTCCAGGACTTTCTTTACTTCCGGAGGTAAGTTACCTTCTTCTTTTTTAGGATCTTCTTTTCCGTCAGTCGTCATCGTCGTCTCCCTCCTCGTCCGTTTCTAGAATCGGTCCTTCTTCGCCACTCGGTTCCCAGAGGTCCCAGCGTTCATGGTACCACATGGTCCACATTGTTTCCACCCTCAGTCATAGCCAGTAATTGAGCTTTGAGTTCCGGTAACTTGATCCGGGCTTGAGAGGCCAGCATCAAAATACGGGCCGGTTCTTTCGTCCAATTTTTGAGTTCTTCCCGCTGGATCTGATGGCGTTTAATAAATCCGATCCATTCCTCCGATGAGGACACTACCACTTCACCGCGGGCATCGTGTTTGACATAAGTGTTCGGGGGCGCTTCCATCAACATCAATAACCCAAACTGGATCTCCCGGTCATGCAAAGAGACCACCGTTTCTAAATCCGACAGATACGCTTTCCAATCGGGGTTATCGTTTAAGCGTTCGTATGTCTCGGCTTTCGAGATGGCTTCTTCACAGAGACGAATCCCGTTTGAAATCTCGTCAATCTTAAGTTGTTTTTTGCTGGCTTCGGTCAACATTACTTTTGACTCCTATCGAGTTGGGACGGACGATGATCACTGGACCCTTGTCGTTTCCCGGACGGTTCTTCCTTTTTCGGTTTTCCGGTTTTTTCCTGGATGCTATCCAACAGGTTCTGGTGCGAGGGAGACCCCTGGGCCAAAGCGTCCTGCTGTTGCATTTCTTGTAAGAGTTGCGGGAGGGGCGGCAGGAGCTTGGAAATATTTTTCTTGCGTTCCGCGAACATGGTATCGCGGATGAGTTCATGCCGCCGTTGAATGTTCCCCCCGACCAACGGTTCCTTGCTCCAGAGTTCGTAGTCCGTAAGCGCCCGTTGCAGGACCGAGTCGGGGTTATCTAACACCGAGGTCCGGGCCAGTTCAATCGTCATGTTCCGGTTACGAAGAGACACGCGTTTAATTTCGTTGCGTATCCAGGCATCGGTCGTTTCGTCATAGGAGGAATACGCCATCACGGTCTCCGGAGAAAACTGGTAATAGAGTTCCAAGACTTGAGAGGCCATTTCAATAAAAGCGGGCCTGAGTTCCCGGATGTATCCGTCAATGCGCTGATTCGATTGCCCGATTTCAATCTGCTTTTTCTTGCCCGACGCTCGCGGGTCTTTGGGTGCCAGGCCGCGGGAGCCATAGGCCTGGGTCCCGGTCAACATTTCACCTACCAGAAACAAATTCTGTTCTTCCTGAATCGTGCCCTGGAAATCGACGGTCGTTTCCAACTGTTTTAAGTTGTTCATGTTCGTTACAGCAAACCGAACCCCCGGATAGAAATGCTGGGCTTTACGATCGAGTAACCCGATCAGATCGGTTTCCTGGGCGTTAATCACAAAGGACGGCACCGTGGTAATCGTCCGTGAATCGATGCGCTGGTTATGCTGGGTATTTATTTCTTCGTTGATGTCATATAGCATGTCCATGAAACAACGGCCGAGTAACCGATTGGGTTTACGCCGGATACGGTGTGGAATATAGTTCGGGCGGTTATGCCAGTAGGGATAGCGCTCGACACGCAGGAGCCGGTTGTGTTCAGGATTGTAGACCACATGATACAACTCCTCCTCGTCGTCGTTATTTAAGTCGATCCGTAAATTTCCCCGTACCGAATCGTATTCGTCGGGTTTGGTACGGTTAGAGGAAATCCCTTCAATGGTATCGAGTTCCTGAGAAATGGAGTCTATCGCCCCGGATTTGCCCGTCGCTTTAATTAACTCGTCGGTCTCCTCTTTATAGAAATGATCACACTTCGCTTGATAGCGGTACCAGGCTTTTCGTTGACGGAACTGGTCCCCGTGAAAGATGGTGTACTTCAGATCGGGACACGAGACCGGAACCCGGACGAAATCTTTGAGTTCAACTTCCCGGGCCTTGGGACCCCGGTACCTGACCACCCGTTCGCGGATTTCAAACGGGAGCGATTCATGGCCAATCGCTAGTTGTCCCAGCCAGCGGTTATAGGTATCTTCCGGGACTCCCGCACTCTTGGCATCCGGAAACATGTTCTGGAAGGTCATGGAATCTTCAAACACTTCGACGCGGTATTCGGTCGCCAGTTCCTCCACCCAATCCACACACAAAAAGGAAACCGGATCTCGGAACGCGAGCAACACCGCCATGCGCTGTTCTTCTTCTAAATGCAGTTGTTTCTTAAACACCCAGTTTAACCAATGCTCAATTTTCGGGTCGACGTGTTCTTCCGGATGATCGCGTCGGGAAGGAATCAGTTCCCTTACAAAGTACATCGGATCAGCATCCAGAGCGGTTGCACAGACAAGATCATAAGCCACCATAATTTGTATCTCGGAATACGGGATATTTAAGTTCGATGCTTCCGGCCAGGGGAACTCTTTCGGACCGGTGATTCCTTCGAACCGGTCAATCGACCGTAACAACTTATCATTCTGCAGGCGCGTGTTCCGGGTCCATTCCTCGCAGACTTGCTTCATTAACGTCTTGATCCGCTCTTTTTGCTCCTCGGTCAATTTCATCAACTGGCGATAGCTGGAGGAATCGAGCTTCGCCAGCTTCACGAGATGTGTCTGCGGTTCGATTTCCGGTAACCCGGGAGGTGGCGGAACTAACCCCAGGTCCCGCTGGTGCTCTAAAGTGACGCTCGGCATTAGGTGGGTTTACCGGGATTTTTTCCTGACGCCGCACCTTGCCCGGTCGCCTTAGGATTGACCACGTTATGGGTTCGTTCCTTAAACGTCGCACCGAACCGGTTCTTCAGTGTCTGACTAATATGATGCTTTCCTTCTTCCGGCAACGATTCACTTCTTGGCTGATTCTGTCCCATGTTAGCTATACCTCCGTTTAGTGTAATTTCCTTCGTGCGATTTTCCTTTACTCGTGCCCCGGTAGACGTCATCGGCTCGCAGCCGGCGGTACTCCACATCCGCCCGGTTTTCTTTGCCGCCGGTGTCGGAGGACCCTCCCGGACTCTTTAAGGAATCTCCGTGTTTGTACGCTGAGAGTTTATCCGAATGCGTCCGGGACTGTTTGTATTTGGCCCCAAAACGGTTTTTCAAATTCTTGCGCTTGGACGTTCCCGGTTCCATGGTCATTTCTTTCATAGGCTTCTCCGTTTCATGCGCGAGAGTTCCGAGTCGGCGATCGAAATCACCGCCACCTTCGGGACTTCGTCGTCATGGGTGTGATCGGGATGAGCGATCTTCTGGACTTCCACATCCATCGAATGCGACCCGTAGGAATGCGAGAGCGAACACACCCGTCCTCGGACGTGCAGTTCGATCTCCTCGTCCAAATCCCCTTCCAATCCCGGGAACTGGTCCAGGTCAATAAATAAATGCGGGTAAGAAATCTCCTCTTTAGCCGTGGCTGGCTTACCCGCCGTTCTAAATTCCATGTCATGAGAGGACATGCAAATCCCCTTTGCCGTTCGAAGGCGGCACAATCAATCCGTCCTGTCCCTTTTTCTTTAAGGCCTGTCGCATATAATAATTTTTGACGGCGTCCTTGGAAATATCCAACGACCCTAAACACATCGCCGGTACATTGCGTAAATCCAAAACGATCGTCATCGTCGCGGCCTTATCATCGAATTGAATCGTGTTCGGATAAATCTTTTCGTCCATCCTAGTAGTTCCCTTTGTGTTTTGTTTTATATCCTTTTTCACTCGCTTTTTTGGATTTTGAAAAGTGCATCGGCAATCCCTTGTTCTTGGCTTTTCCTTCTTTTTTTCCTGTCACACTTGAGCTGCCATGGGCCCAGGCTTCGGCCACTTTCGGTTCGTTGGCCCAAAGGGTTCGCCTCTGGGATTCACTTTTGAACGGCATAGCCGTTTTTCTTTTTCGGCCACTGGACCCCGACCGACTTCTTCATGCGGGCCAGTTCCTTGTCCGCGGCATTGTCCTCTTGGGCACGCGCCTGATCCGGATCGTACATCCCGACTTCTCCGCGTTCCAGTTTCTTCCTTTTTTTCTTTACCAATGGATTCTCCGTAAATGGTCTAAAGCGGAATCGGCCTGGTTGCGAAACGGCGTGCCTCCCGAATCATTCGAGACATTCACATGCACATGAACGGACGGAGGCGGGGTCATCGCCTTCGGTTTCTTTCGCGTCTTTTTTTTTACCCGTTTCTTCGGCGCAGGATCATTTAAGCCCGGTTCCATTAAATCCGGAAAATTCGATTCGGTCTCCATACTACGCCGCGGGCTTTTCGGTGACCGGCGGCGGCGGTTGAACCGGAGGAGGCGGCGGAGTCGGAAACGGAATCACCGGAGTGGGTTTCGCCGGCGGAGCGTTTTGAAGATCCGCCAACACCCTGATCTTATCGTGCGCCGCCATCCACTGTGAAAATTCCGCGGCAAAATCGGTCGTGTGAAACGCCCCGAACAATTTTTCAATGCGCGCGCGTAACGCGTCTTGGGCGGACTGAATCTCAGCGGCCATATCGGATAGTTCACTCATAGAGCCTCCCTAGTAACCTGTCTTGGACTGCGAATGAAATTGCGGCAGACCCGTTAAGGGCGCGTGGACTGAAGCAATCGTATGACAGTAATGAACAGAAATAGCTAAAGCGATTGTGCAGTCGTCTCGGCATCCTTCTTCGGCGCCCATATCGACGTGCCCTTCTTTTGAGACCTGCTTCACGACATAGGTTTCCAACTCCTCCAAGGTCAACTCATCATGCAATACGATCAGTAACGTGCGAAGCGCGTTCTGCAGTTGGTCGATCACCATCGGCTTCGTCTTGACGTTGGTATGAAACCCGAATTCCTCGGTCTCACTCCAGACGCCGGCGTCCGAGACCACGGCCTTTTTCTGCCGGCAGAGATTCGGATAATGTTTGTTGGCCAGATACGTCACCACCACCAACCCCGGCCCGTTACGTTCAGGAGCCAGCAGCGCCCGGTTATAGTAAAGACCGAGCGCGAACAACCTTTGCGCAAAATCGTCCGGGTTCATGTGCCCGTGTAAATGCGCGACTTGCGTCCAGGTCGAACGTTTGATCACCTGCGCGCAGGCTTCGTCATGCGTTAAGGCCGACTCGCAGGTATCGGCCCCGATCACATATTTTTCTTCACTCTGCGCTTCCTGATAAATGCGCAAGAATCCTTTCGCATCAGAAACAAACGCCGGTCGTCGGTCCACCAGTTCGATTTCCCCGCGCAACTTCGGGGCGCCTAAATTACTTTTCTGCGGAGCGGTGAGCCGTTCCGGGAACACCCGTTGCGAGGTCGAAATGAACGCTTCTTTGTCGGTTAAGGGGTACTCCACCTGGAACTTTTCATCGTCATCTCCGAAGGAATCTTCAATTTCTCTTCGACGCCAGTTCATTTGTTCCAAGGTGAGTGAGTGTTCCGCCATAATCTTTTTTTCTTTTTCCGATAGCGATGCCACAAATTTTTGTTTGATGCCCTCGTTATAGAAGGGCCGGGAATATTCGGCGTGTTCGCGCCAACTACAAAACAGCGGTATCCAGTCGGTGTTTTCGGGGTCTGCCTCGTACGCCTTTTTGATCCGCCAATAGAATTTCGAAACTTCGTTAATGCCGTTAGCGGTCGATTCCAAGAGCACCATCGTATCTTCGGTTTTAGGAATAGCGGGGGTGAGTGCTTGCATCAGTTCCTTGAAATTTTCGTAGAAGGCGACTTCGGATAAATGCACGAGTTTCAAGGTATATTTCCGGCCGGCTTTGGCGTTTCTCGCGGTATCGATCATGATCCGCGAATAGGTGCCGTCAAACTCGAGTCTGCGTTCGTCCATGCGTTTAGCGGTGGGAACCAGATGCGGGTGTTTGGCCAGCATTTGTTCATGGAAGAGTTCGTTCATTTTAAAAATGTAGGTGGCGCCGTCGACGTCATCGGCGACGTCCAAGGCGTTGACATTCGGTCGTTGGGAGGAGAAGGCATAGATCAACGCCTGCGCCAAGGTGGTCACGCCTAGCTGCCTGGCTTTTAAGACGAACAAAAACACCGGTCGACCCAAGCGCCGTCGGGCCTGGAGCGCGTCCACAATTTTTTGTTGCGTCGAGTTTAACACCAAAGGAATCAAATTCGCATCTTTATCGCGGATCATCAAGTACCCGCGTTTTAAGAGTCCGACGGGATCGGCTTCAAACAATTCCTTTTCGCGCCAGAGCAACTTTTCGATGGCTTGGGTCATGCGACCTCCAGGGTCATCGGGTCGTGCACCTTAAAAATACCGATCGCCAAATGGTCCTCTTTCGAGACATCTTTTAGAAGCGCGACCGACACGGATCGCGCTTGGGAATGCGAATATTTAAGTGCGAGTTGGGCGGCAAACTGCAGGACGTCGGAAGACGGATCTTGCTTTTGGTGCCGGCATAACACGAGGTGCGACCCTTTGGCGGCCATGGCGTGCATCCAGAGACAGTCTTTGTGCGGGTGTTCCAAGACCAGCTTTTCGTTCGAGTAAGAATTCTGCCCGAGTTGGATCACGTAACCCTGTTTCTGAAAGGAGAGAATCTGTCGATCGTTTTTGCGGGGCGCCGGGGATTTCAGTTCCGTCATTAAATCAGGCATCGCTTGACCGCTCCGTATAAAGCAGGACCATGGAAAAAGACCCGTGCGATTCCGAGACAGTGACATCGTCGATCGTCGCGATAGCTAAACGCTGGAAGATGAAGGATAAATCGACAAAGAATTTGTGGTCTTCCCGGCGATACACAGCCACTTTCCTTGGGATGTAGGGGGCGTCGGTCGGCGATTGCAGGGCCAGTAACATCATGCGGCCGTTCGATTCGGTATGCGCCAGTTTACGCCAGCCGGAGTCCGGCGGAAAGACTTCCTCGCACTTCTTGGAAATGTCCCCGGAGTTCGTAATGAACCCGGCCAGCTTCACAAGACCGGAGTCGTTGGAAGCTTCGCCTTGTAAGACGACCGCCTGCATCATCATGTTCGAAGTCATCCTTAAAACCCGTTGGACCCGAAGGCGTTCATCTTCCCGGTGCCGCCACAGGAAGGACAGGGATATTCCGAACCGGTCGTGACATTGGTGAAGGTGAACGCATTCGGCGCAGTGAGCGCTTGTCCCGTCGGACCGGCGACATTGCCAAGGCCTTTGCATTGCGTACAGACCATGCTCATAACAACCTCCTCACAAGGGCGAATGCGCCCGTTCAATCCCGGTGCCGTTACAACTGGTACATCCGATCGACACCGAGGGGGCCCCGGCATGAGGCCCATGGACTTTGCCGGTTTTGGGGTCTTTGACTTCGGTGTCACCGTCAGAGGTCACACCGACCCCTTTACAGTACGGACACAAGAAACTCGCCATTTAATAATAGCCTTTGCCCTGACATTGGGTACAGACGATATTCGGCAGGACCCCCGACGGCGTAAAGAAACTTTCGTCGTTGTCTTTGATGTCGTCCGTCGATTCGGTGCCGATACAATTTCCGTTGCCGTTGCATTGACCGCAGATCACCACCTTTACGCCACCTCGAATTTCTCTTCGACGGCGATACATTCGTGCTCTTTTAAAAACCGCATCTTTTCGCCTTTTAAGGGGTTGGTCGGATCGACGGGGTCGCCGTCCAAGGTAAACCCCGCCGTCGCTTTAAAAAGCACTACGTCCCCGGGTTTGACCGATTCCATGTGGCCGGCCGTCAACATCACTTTCCCACGCCGGACTTTCCCTTCAAAATGTTTCTGGGTGTCTACTAGCGTCAAGCCCAACGGGTTCTTTTCATCCGCGTAACGGTCGATTAACTCCACTAAAATCGGCCATTTCCTGCGCAGCGTAAGGCTCATAACGGCACTTCCACCCAGGTGTAATGAGCGATCATCACAGTGGCCGAGCTCGCCCCCAAAGAAAGGATTCCTCCCGGCGGAACCACCACCGAACCGATCGGATACTCTCGGTCAATCAACTGCACACCGCCAATGGCGGAAGCTCCCGTCGTGCCCCCTAAGGCTCGAAAGAAAACTGGAACCGCGGGAAGTTGCGCGGAGCTATAACACAAGGCTTTGGTGTTCGCGAAGGTCCCCGTACTCTGCCCGACGAAGGCACTTGAAATCGTTGCCGGCGGAAGGGCACCGGTCACGCCTGTTGAATTCATCAGGTTATAGGCGAGAAACAGTCCCGTCGCGGCGGCCGGAGACGCCAAAATATCGACACCGGTGTCCAGCATCACCAACTTCACACCGGACCCCACGGGGTTTACTAAAATCAGTCCGGTCGTGGTCACGGAGAGTCCCGCCGCGGATATCGTCGGAGCGGTCGTGGTCGACGCACAGACGTAGGTGTTCGCCCCAGAATAGTAATAACTGGCATCTTCCACCGGCGAAGCGAGTGCCACCGACGCAGTCATTCCATAAAAAAAGAGGGCCCCCACAAAAAGTGCGAGCCCCGCTAAATGCGCCGTGCGTCGTTCCGGCTTCATAGCGACAAGCCTACCACCACGCTCGAATTTTGTCAAGCGCTAAATTAATTTATTTTTCCCAGGGCCAAATTATTTTCCCTTCCCCGTCCCGCACTTCGTTAAAAGCCCGGGCCTTATGAAACGTTTCCCAACGACTATCTTCCCACGGTACTTTCGAAAAATACGGCGGGATATTCGGAGACCTGGCTGTAAAGGACGGACTATGTGTTTGGCTTTTGCGGCGTAGACGTGGCCTTGTCGTTGTCATGGGGGTGGCCCTGCCTTTCGTGCTTTACGAGTGCGATAGCCTTCAACGATCTCAGCGTCAATAGCTTCCTCAGCGAGCTTCGCGCGTGCCTCGGCTTCTGCGCGGGGTGTTCTGGTTCCGGTGATCTCCACGCGCTTCACCCGGTCGTACAACTCCGGTCGATGTGCGCGAAGGTAAGCAATCCGGTCGGTGAACGTGTACGGTTCGCCTGAGACACCTCGCTGGTAGAGGACCGCTTCCAGAGCATCACACCCCTTCGCGTCGGCTTCTGCACAAATGCGAGCGACCACCGGGTTATGATCCTTCTGCCAGTGTAACGATGAGGCTAAGACCCCTAACTCCCTAGCGGCTTGCGCTAGGTTAGGCCAATGGCGCATGATTGCGTCGGTGAGCTTTGCCCGGTCAAGGTTACGAGGGGTGGTTCTTAACCCCGTCCTGTCGTGGACAGTTATAGCAGGGTCAGCACCACCAGGTATCGGATCAGTCATAGCACTTACCGTTGAAAGATTTTAGGCCAGCACAATTCACAAGCGCAGTTGTCCGCATGACTCGCTTTGGGAGGAGGCGCGGGGCCATTAACCAGCCCAAGCGCCGACTCCTCCGGTTCACCTCTTAATATAGTTGAGTCTTTGACGTCAAAGTCTTGTCTTATCTTTCTTATCTTTCTACTCTTGGCTACGGTCAACGTACGGTCAACGTACGGTTTACGTACGGATTCCGTACGGATGGTGTTCGCTAACTTATAGCGTAGTCGGTCATGTACTAAACGCCCTGAGTATTCGCTCCAATCATGCACTTTCATGCGCGTCAAAAAGCCTGATTTTTTAAGTGCTGAAAGTAACACTAGTGCATCGCCATCCCACTTAACTCCCGTCCCGATTTGTCCCGCAGAATAACGCCTTAAGTCGCCATTTTCCCAAGCATATCTCAAAGTAAAATGCCAGAGTAAATGCACTAGACCAACGGCATAAGGGACAGGGATATTAAGCAATTCTGCCAGTTTAAGCGTCTTGGGATGGTCGCCTATTTCCTCATGCGATTGTATCCACGCCATAAGTCACCTCTAGGCTTTGGGCTTAAATTCGGGGTCGCTCGAAAAGATGTAAGCACTCAAGGGCATCTCGACCGTAACAAATAAACTACACTTCGAACAGTGTCCGGTTTTAAATAAAACCCCGCGCCGTTGCCCCTCTTTGATCGGAACACCGACGGGATACGTGCAGAAGGGACAATGGAGTTTGCGGGGTTTGAAATTGTCGTACATGAATGAGTTAATTCTACCATCTTCTTTAAATGAAGTCAATCCATCGACGGTCAACGCACATAAATTAGATTCCAGGCCCTTAAAAATAATTTGGGGTACTAGATGACCTAGTTAAACAATCATAAAAATAATCTGAATTAGTTAAATAATTTACTTGACACGTATTCCATCCCATTTGCTATAATGAACTAGGTTAAGTAACTAACATGCAAAGCAGACTAAGACAATAGATAGGGGGTGATGAACACATGGGAACCAAGGAAATAAAGCAGATTCTAACGGACATCGACGAGGAATTAACGCTCACGCATTACGATACCGACTGGGAATCGATGGCGGTTCGATTGCGCCAGGTGTGTACCGAATTAGATTCACGCACACAGGCCCAGTATCAAAATCGATTCATCCCTATCAGCGACGACGTATTTAATAACAGACGGTAGCCCTATCCCCTGCTCATCCCATAGGGCGGTGAGCGGGGATATATGGCGATCTTCCTGAATCTGTTTGTAACGGCTGTCTGGGTCTGGCTGGCCTATAATCCCTCGTTAGAGGTCGCGTTGCTCTTTGTCCTATGCGCCTATCCCTCTGGGTGGACGGTGTTCTGTCTCATTATAGTATGGCTCGAACTCCAACGTCAACGAAAGGAACCGTAATGCAATCAATGGCGGAAGCTGTGATAGAGGAAGTGGGCAGGATCGTTCAGATGCGATCCCGACGAGCGCAACGTACGCTCAAAGAACTGGAACGACTGGGTTACTTCCAGCGAGGAAAGGTTGACCCCATGACGAAAACGAAACGCAAAGTCACGATGGAAAAGCCGCCGGAAGTGCCGCAAGCACCACCGGCGACACCGGAAAGCGTCGGAGAAAATCCGAACGGTGAGGAAGGCGAAGCGGCCTAAATGATTAAAGCGCGAATCGCCCGAATGACAAGTACCCGCTGGCGTGTCCGAGGTGTGAGGGGCAAGCTGTTTTGCGCTGATGCACAGATCGGACGTTTGAACAAAAGCGGTGTGCGGTGTATCGCGGGTACGGCGGCGGTTTCCGTCCCATCTTCGTTTCCGACCGGGTTACAGTGTGGCGTGGGAAAAAACTCCCCCCAAGTAATCCCGATTCCTCGGAAGCGCGGAAACCGTCGCCAGATTCGCGCTTTAGAAAGGAAAAAATAATGCTCACTCGAAAATGGTCGTGCGGGGAAAGCGGTTGTAAAACGTCCGTTAAAGGAGTGACGGAAGGCTTACGGATCATGGATAAAAAGGGGGATGAATCGCTGATGTATTTAGACCCCCATAACGTCACATTTTTTATTCTTGATTTACAACCATGGCTCTTAGACCGGACGGTACTACCTCGATGATACGAAAAATATTACTTTCCAATGTCTACGTGGTGGCGGTGGTGTGCAAAGACTGTAGCTCGATCAAGCGCATGGATAACGTCTACATATACCGTTACGAAGCCGATAACCGCGCCGATGCGTTACGACTCAAAGAATCCGCTACGGATCGTATCGAGGTGAAATTATGCCCCGTCAGCTAGAAACCGTAACCGTTTTTATCGTCGTGATGCGCTGCTTAGATTGCGAACTCTTAACGCACATTGATTCGGCGCACAAAACCCGCGCCGACGCTGACGCACGACTGGCCGCTATCGACAAGGATCAAGCGCACGAATCCAATCCCCAGACATTAGGGGAAATCCTCGTCTGGGAGGCGATCTAGTGAAAATTACAATAGATAGTTGACTAGACTAGGGGAGAAATGGTATAATAAAATCATGGTTAATTTTTCAACGATTCAGCGACGCAAAACCTTGGAGCGATACCGCCAGCGCAGAGTTGCCCTAGTGCATAACAAAAGTGTAATGCCGTGGCATGGCTACAAGTTAGGGTTGTTGGATGCTGATGTGGCTATTGACGCACTTGAACGCCTCATTTTAGTGGAGGGCATTTCCCATGAAAAAAAAGAAAATTCGTAAGTCCCAAATATCCCCGGAGTTACACGCGATCTTAGGGCGGTTGTTCTCTGCCTCCGACGATTTTATGATTGCCGTGGGTCATGTCGTGACGCAACGCCGGGACGGGTCCAGCCGGTTCGTCTTGGAGTTAGTCCAGAAAGCCTTACAGCACCGTAAAGACGTGGATTTGCTTTACGCCTACTTAGACCCCAAACATTATAAGGAGATTACCCAGTGAATCAACGCGAAATGATGTTACCGCAAATTACTTTAGGATGGGAACTAGAAGCGACGCACCGGGCCTCGGTGCATGTCCCCGGTGTGGAAGTGGGCCATGACGGTTCTGTCGATGGCGAAGGACTCGAATACCGTATCCGTAAAGAACACGTCACGAACGTGGCGAAATCGTTAGGGTGCCTCCGGGCGATAGCGACCGATCCCGCTCTGACAGTGAACGCCTCCTGTGGATTTCATGTGCATTTGGGGCTGGCGAATCGTTCCCGGCGGTTGCATGACTGGGCGCAGTGGTTTGTGCAGTTGGCTAGAGAAGTTGAAACCGACGCATTTAAGGCGGTTCCCCCGTCACGTACGGATAACGCCTACTGCCGCTCATGGCGCGTCAATCCTGAATCGATTGGGGCTCTGCAATATCATCCGTCCAAACATTGTAACCGTGACCGTTACCAATGGGTAAACCCGGTGGAGGTGTTCAGACCGGGCGGGATACGTACCGTCGAAATCCGGTTGATGGGGGCCACTGCCCGCTATACGTGGCTCTTGTCATGGATCAGCGTTTGTCGCTTGATGGCTATGAGTTCATGGGCCTTAATCTTTGATGCCTCCCGCTTAGAGAAAGAAAAAAAGAACCTGCAAGAATCCTTTAAGTTGGTGCGTGATTCGTTTATTCTGCCGGACGTTCCCAAGAAAGTCGCCGCTAAAACGGCGGTCTTTTTAGCGTCTAAGGCTGGACTGTTGGAACCCTTCGGGAAACCCTTGGAAAAACTCCAAGAGCGTGAACGGATCATGCAATATCATGCCAGAGAAGAATCCACCGATTCCCGCGCGTGGAGGAACGTCTTAGAGCGCATGTCCCAAGAGTTTGAAGCGGCCCGGTCCAATGCCCGGGTATATCCACCCTTACCTGCTCATGGGTACTGTGTGGGGGATACCGTACAGGTCACATCCCCAACGCAAGATGGCGGGGTTGAAGTCGGACACCGTTACCGCGTCACGGCCTTAAATCCCGATAATTCACAACCCATTGGCGTGATTGCGCCGATTAACAATCCGTGGTGGGTAGCGGCTAACTGTGTGAGGTTGATAGATCGGGTGAGGTCTTAACGGTGTGCGGCCTACTAGCGGCTACCGGGAAGATCGAATCGCGGTACACGATTGCTCTTGGCTGCTTGTCCGAAAAGCGCGGGGATGAATCGGCGGGAGTCGGATGGTCTGTGGACGGTGTGGTACGGGTTGCCAAAATCGCTCAAAATCCGCTCGTCGCTTTTCCGGTGACGCTAGCCCCGGCAATTCGTCACGCCGCTAAATACGGCGCGGTCTTAATCGGGCATACCCGGCAAGCCACCACGGGGGACGTGACCGATAAAAACGCCCATCCTTTTTACGATAAGGAAACAAATATCACATGGGCGCATAACGGGATCATCTCGAACTATCAGGCGTTCGGTACTTATACCGTCGATTCGGAATGTCTCATCGTAGGGATCAAAAAGCGCGATTTCTCAGCGTTCTATGGCCCGATTGCCTTGGTCTGGATTGAAGCGGGGAAACTCCATGCCTTCCATAAAGGAAACCCGCTATACCGGGGTTTTCGTAATAAGGCGGTGTACTTGGCCTCAGAGGATGATATGCTAAATCAGATCGGCTGTAAACGGGTCAAGGAACTAGCCGAAGGTCAAATGTACGTCTGGGACGGCCTGAAACTTGAAACCACCAAACGCTTGCCCTGTAACAAGTCCTATACGTTCGGATCATCCCCAAGCGCGTACTGTGAAGGGGAAATGTTCAGGCCGGGTCAAACGTGGCGGGAAGGGTACGTCTGGGACAACGACCAGTCGAAATATGTTCCTGAGCAACGCACCGCCCCGGCGCATAAATGCCATACGAGCTGCCCGAAACAGACGCTATCGGTCGGGTTCCGGGTAGCCGACATCATCCAACCCCATGCCGATGAAATGTGTTACGACTGCGGTAAGGTCAAACGCATGATTTCAAGTGATGTCTGTTACGCCTGTTTCCAGTTAGCTGGAATACGCCCCTACAAAGGAGAAAGCTAAAATGCCGATACGTGCGACGTTTCCCGGTATCTTATCTGTGGAGTTGGCAAGTTGTAGCCCGTTGAAGGGTAGAAGCATTATCATCTATGGTATCCCCTGCGTGGTGGTCTATGAAGGGTCCGGACAGGTGTATTTAACCGTCTTAGGGTCAACGCACATTTTTAATATTGATCGACAATATTTAGAGAATTTCGGTTACGAAAGGGTTAGCTAATATGCCAGTTGCACGCGTTGAACAAGCCGCCGCTGAGATATTAAGGCGTGTGGAGGAGGATACAACCGCCAGCCGCGCCAGGTATCGCGCGGAACTCGTCCATCAAACACGGCTGGCGCGTGCGATTGAAAACCGTCCCCGGCGCACCCGGTTACGCGCTGGCGTATGGATCACCATAGACGGACGGATCACCGCCTACGTCGATGATATGACCACCCGCTATGTCTTTCTTAAGGTTCTGGATCATAAATTTACTGTCCCACGCGCTGATTTAGAGCGACATTTTACCTATCTCAAGAGGCATCAATGATAACATCCCTAGAAAAATATCAACTAGGTTGCTTGTTTCAGATCAGTCGTAACCGCTGCTATCTGACTCTAAATTCTATAGTCGAAGAACAAGAACTGCGCGAAAAATCAACTCCAAAAGATCAAATTGAGGTCTACGGGTACAGTTTCCCCAGAAAGCGGGTAAAACGTGACTGCAAAGCAAATTTACACAGAATTGGCTAAAATCGCGGGGTTTAGGTGTAGTGACACGCAACCCTTCCTCTGCACAAAAAAGACGCTGCAAGCCGATTTAAAGCACGTCCAGAGCCATTTGAGGGCCCTCATGGAAAAAGTCAGTTACGAGCGCACTTGGCATGACTTCGGACGGATGGCGGTACAGTCCCGGCCCCGCCGTAGGATCACGTACCTGACACCCACGCTAGAGGACATGTCCCTTGATCCCCTTCAAGGGCAACCATTTGACCCTGCCATGATATCACCGCGCATGGGGGAAGGTGAACCAGCGATCCCACCAGATCCCGAAGAAAATGAGGATGAATAAAAATGTTCTTGACCCACTGTGAGCTAGTCTGGTATAATGTAATAGTCAGGGTAAAAAGGAGATTTACAGATTATGCCTAAAGAAGATTATCGATTATCGGTGTATTTGGGATCGGGCAAAGACGGTCGGCATTTACGTTACCGGATTGACCAAGCGTGTCAAGAGGACAGGTTTCGTCATTCCCCCATGAACTTTGTACGTTACGCGATCCGTTTTACCTTAGACCATGACAATTCTCTCCGATCTGAAATGCCTACGGTGGAAGAAACCCAATGACCCTGACACCCAACACCGCCGTAGGCTTAGCTATTACTGCTGCCGCTGGATTGTTAGCACTATCCGTCTACTTGAATGAAAAAGAGAACCGTTTTAATTTCGTATCGAAAGGGAGTGATACCAAGATGCCAACAAACACAGAAGCTACACCACGCATGACATTGAGCGCGGCTATGACCAAAGGAATTGCGATGCGGCCCAAGAGGGCGCATGGGGTTTACTTTGCCGGGGAAGATCGTTCCGACATTCTAGGAGCGGCTTACCAAGGCCACACCGGAAAAACCGAGGTTCATAACTACATGGTCGGGGACTATCTCGAACGGACGTTCCCGATCCTTAAGAAAAAGGTGATGAACCCGGAAACCGGGGAACTCAAAACCTTAAAGACGGTGCTACGTTCTCTCAATGACAAACACCGCTGGAAGCGTAAAAACGTGGTTCGGTTCGTTTCTTCCGTTGAAGGGAGATTCGGAATCGCCCATTAGCATTATAACGAGTAACACGGTGTTAAAGCTCCCGCGAGGGGGTTGTCAGTGAGGAAGTACAAACATCGCTTAGATAGACTAAACGTGTAGAGGAACGGCGAAACGCTTGATATTTGTGTTGTCCTGAACAACTCTCTACTATCTAGGAATCGAGCCTACCAAGGATCGGAAAGGGGCTAGACGAGCATAAGCGGTCTTCGGACCCCGCGTTGACTCTAGTATCCCCCCGGCCCTGTAGGAGTTTCAGAAGAAAGAATTTAACCATGCTCTTTAACTTAATGAATAATGACCCGTTATCCCCCGTTAGGCGGCCTCCTTGGACGCTTACCGGGGATTCTTTATGCCTACAAAATTAACTAATGTGCTTCTGCTAGCATTAGAAAAATACACAGAACCAGTTAGAAGGGAAAAAAGATGGAGGGCTTAATACTAGAACCGGAAAAGCATCAATACTTTTGGGAGGGAAAACGTGTACCCGGAATTACGGAAATTATTAAAACCTTGGGCCTCACCAAAGACACGACTTACATCGATCCTTATTTTGCCACGCGCGGGATCGCGGCGCATAAAGCCATCGAATTATACCTTGGCGACAATTTAGACGAGCAGACACTTGACGAGTCCTACCGGGGCTACTTCGAGGGCTTTAAAGCCTGGTGGACTAAAACCAAAAAAAGCGTACGCTGCGCGACGGAAATATCCTTGTATAGCCAACGCTTGAACTTTGCCGGGACTTTAGATTTGGTTTTAGACGATATGATTGTAGACTATAAAACCTCCAAGGACGTAGACCCCGCCTCGGAACTGCAAGGGGCCGCTCAGCAAATGCTTTGGGGCGAAAATTGTAACGAGCTTTTACCTTTTCGGGTTTTGCAACTGTTTAAGGACGGAACTTTCAGACTGATCGATTACGACCCGATGAACCCGAATCTATGGGAAAATACCATGGGCTTATACGCTTGGTTCAAGAAGGCCCATCCCCGGAGTATCAAATGATTTGGGGGTTATGGGTGTTGGACGGTGCCTTGAAGTCACTTGTTAGAACATGGACCCGTAGCGGTACTCCAACTATCCGCTACCCCCTCGTTTTCATAAGGAGATAAGAATGGATAAAGAAGTCTTAGACGTACAAACAGGAGAACTCGTAGCCCAAACGCCGGAAAGTTTACTGTTATCGGCTCGCGATGCCGCGCAAGCGTTGGAACGGGTCATTACCTTAAACGATAAACCCCCGCTCGTATTCAGAGGAAAACGATACCTTGAAATTCATCACTGGCAAACGATTGGAGCTTTTTACCATTGTTCGGTAAGAACCGCAGACGCGCAACCTTGCGACATTGATGGAACAAAAGGGTTCTTCGCTAAGTGCGATTTATTGAATGATAAGACCGGGGAAGTGGTGGGCGGCAGTGTCGCCTACTGTATGCGCGACGAACCCCAATGGAAAGATAAACCGATGTATGCCTTGGCGAGTATGGCGCAGACCCGCGCGGGATCGAAAGCCTTGTCCAACAAGTTTCGATTCGTGGCGATCTTGGCCGGGTATGAGGGATGCCCGTCTGAGGAAGTGACCGATGATATGAAAGGACAACCGCCGGTGAAAATGCCGCAACCGAAATTGATTGAAACAAAAACCGAGACACCGCCTTTATCCAAAGAAGAAATCGCGCATGAAGCAAGGCCCCCGGAAAGTAAGTTCTTTGCCAAACTTCACGAAATTGCCCGAAAGAAAAAAGTCGAACCGGACAAACTCAAATGGTTTATCAAAGAAACGTTTGGGAAAGAGTCCTCCAAAGACCTGTTTGATTCGGAAGCTTTGGCCTTGATCCAGATGATCGAAAAAGGAGCGATTCAATGAGAAGTGAAGAAGAAGTCATTAACAAACTAATTGAGAAGTTAACCGAATCGCGGTATCTCTTAAAAGGAATGATTCATACGATTGACTTGATTGAAACGGAATTGAAATTCCTCCGCTTAAAGAAAGAAACGGGGATTTCGTGAAATCCTATCACTTTGAGATTGCGGGGCCTCCGGTGGTTCAAGAACGCGCCCGTAAAAGTAAGCAAGGACATTTCTACGATCCGTCCAAAGAAGCCAAAGACGAACTGGCGTGGCAACTACTCAAACAGAAAGCCGGTCAGGGGATGCCGCTCTTACTAAACGATGTCGTAATTGAAGTGGTGTTTTATGGCGTGAAAAGGGGCGATGCCGACAACTGTTTAAAGGCCCTCTTTGATGCAGGGAATGGTATCTTGTGGCGCGATGATCGACAGATCATTGGCCGCGAATTCAATGTTGTCAGACGATCCGATGAACCACGAACCGTTTTTGTGGTGAAGGACATAGGAAAGGACTAACCCATGGCAGTTCACACAGATGATGAAAGAATGCAGAAAGTAAATGAAGTCGATCAATACCGACGGGAAGGGATGAACGCACAACAAGCCGTTCAGAAAGCCGGCATTACCTATTTCACGTATAACGGCTGGAAAAATAAGTTTGGGTTAAATCCCAAAGCGTACAAAGAACGAACCGCCGAAGAATGGGCCCCGATCATTGCCGAATACGAACAGCGAAAAGATCAGTTGACGCTGAAAGGGTTCTGTCTTGAAAAGGGGATTAAACCCACGACGTTTCTAAGTGCTTTATCCCGAAGCCGTAAACAGGCTGAAAAAGCCGTACGAACCATTGTACCCTTGGTGCATACCAACGGGTCCAGCGACGAAATCAAAATCTTAAAGGCAGAAAATCTGGAGTTGCGGTTACTGATTTCAGACTACGCTTTAGATATTCAAGCCCTTAAGAAATATAGTGGAAGGAGTTAATCATGCCAGACTATCATAGGATGCACAATTATCATAGTGGAACGATCATTCTACGCACATCAGGGTATCGGTTCATTAAACGAACCGATGGGAAGTGGGAAGCGGAACATCGCATGGTCGCCCGGAACAGTGTCGTTCACCGGGACTTGCTGGAAGGTGAAAGAGTGTTCCATAAAAACGGTAAACGCGAAGACAACGCGCCGTCGAACCTGGTAGTGATTCGGTTCAACTTGGAGAAATTCAAGAAACTGCCGCATACCCGCATTATCTTTATCCCGGTGGTCAGTAGACCTGCAACCATGAGTCGATCCGCGCATCTGGCGGTGGGAGTGTAATGAATGGCCGGACATTTCTTGTTATGTTTGTTACCTTGGTACTTTTATGGTGGATCAACTAAAATGTAAGGACTGTGGACAAGTGATTGAAAGGAGGCAACCGGATGGGGCCCTTGAAACGTATATGGCAAAAGTGGCGCACCAAGACCTCTGCCCGAAACGACGAACGCAAAGCGGCGACAGAACCCCTACCGGTTGTACCTCCGGGTCCTGCCCCCTCCCCAGAGGTGACGGAACCGCCAGTGACGTCGAATGACCGCCGCGTGTGGGGCTGTGTCGATTGCAAGCGATATGATGTGACACTCTACAACATCAATTTCCACGGATGGAAAAGGAAAGCATGTCAGAAACACAAAGGACGCTACCCGAAATATCGGAAAGGGAGTTTGGGATTCCAATGAATGACAAGACGCTCGTCATGAACGGTGTATACCTTCGCCTGAAACGCGCGGAGGTATGGAAACGGAATATCCTTTTGTGCCATTTCATAGATCTTTTGTGGGACGAGGCCCCGAAACGATGAGTGATATTTACATAATCGCCGAACAAATCATGAACCAATGCGGGTTTGATATGTTGGCAGGGAATTGTTCGGCGGTGGAGAAGGGGAAAGATGCTTAATTGGCTACGTTCGATTCGCGTAGGAACCGGATTAGATGGCGACCCACTTCCTACTATTTGGTGTTTCTTTGGGATTCACACATTTTGTTTTTATGCGTGGGGCCATGAAGATGAACGCGGATTTTCTGGGTGTGGATGTTATTGCCACATTGACTGGAATTGTAAACACCATTGGAGAATTAAAAAATGACCCCCACCCCCGAAAGACAACTGGCGGAGCGGATTGCTCCGTCGCTCTGGGAAGGACTGAATGAAAGATAAGCGTATAACGTTATCAGGTAAACCGCCCGAAACAAGTGAACCTATAGGCGCACCTGCTCCGATTGATCCTAAGACGGGGATGCACAAAGATTACTGGATTCTGAGCGATGAGGAACGCGCTCAAAAATGGGTGCGACCCTATCGTGATAAGTACGTTCATAAAAAGTGCGGAGTCGAAACGCTCATGGGAAGAAAGCTCTCGGAAACCTATGCGCGTGACCCTAAGTTCTATGGATCTACTTTCTGTGCGGGTTCAAAATGTCGGGCGCATTTTCCAGTTAATGAATTTTATTGGAGCCTGGACGGAACAGAGGTGGGATCATGAGCGATGAAAAACGAGCCGAAACAACCGTAGACTTACTAATCGCGGCGATTCTGGATGCCGCTATAGAAATGAAACTAACTCAGTTTAAGACAACCATCACGCCAGAAAAAACGGGCAAACAAACTTTCGTGCGAATTATCATAGTTCCTGAACAAATGGAGTATGAGAGCGTTGATCCTAAAGGATTTATGAAACGATAAAGC
>Ga0307478_10001112_pt1 | contig 24557 bp, 23 predicted proteins | sample atmos_gasesECM4C_2_FD_203713 | JGI IMG/M metagenome (GOLD analysis project Ga0307478, IMG submission 203713) | Hardwood forest soil microbial communities from Morgan-Monroe State Forest, Indiana, United States - atmos_gasesECM4C_05 | ecosystem: Environmental > Terrestrial > Soil > Temperate...
TACCCAGCGACGCGGTCCGCCAGCCTTTGCACCGGCGCGCGGCTGCGCTGCGCCGCGCTCACCATCTGCACAATTTGCGCGAGCAACGTTTCGCTGCCCACACGTTCAGCACGCATCACGAGGGTTCCCGTGCCATTCACGGTGCCGCCGATCACTCGCGCGCCCGCGCTCTTTTCGATCGGGATTGGCTCGCCGGTCATCAGCGATTCGTCCACCGAGCTCTCGCCATCCGTCACGATTCCGTCCACCGGCACTTTTTCGCCGGGCCGCACGCGCAACATATCCCCTGCCTGAATATGTTCGACGGGCACATCAATTTCCGTGCCGTCGCCGCGCACGAGGCGTGCCGTCTTGGGCGACAATTGCAGCAGCGCGCGAATCGCCGCGGACGTCCTGCTGCGCGCGCGCAACTCCAGCACTTGCCCAAGCAAAACGAGGGTCGTGATCGCAGCCGCCGCCTCGAAATAAACCGGCACTTCGCCGTTCATGCCGCGAAAAGTCGCTGGAAATATCTGGGGGAAGAGAACCGCAATCACGCTGTACACGAATGCAGTACCGGTCCCCAGCGCGATTAACGTGAACATATTCAAACTGCGATTCGCGAGCGAAGCCCAGCCGCGTTCGAAAAACGGCCAGCCGCCCCACAGCACTACCGGCGTAGCCAAGACAAATTCAATCCACCCAAGCGTCCGCACGGATAAAAAATGCTGCAAGGGCTGGCCCGGGACCACGTCCGACATTCCCAGCGCGATCACTGGAATGGTCAGCGCCACGCACGCCCAGAATCGCCGCGCCATCGAAACGAGCTCCGGATTGCCTTCTTCGTTTACGGCGACCGTCCGTGGTTCCAGCGCCATCCCGCAAATCGGGCACGACCCCGGCGCCATCCGTACGATGTCCGGATGCATCGGGCACGTGTACTCCACGCGTGTCGCACCGGTCATCGGCAAGGTCGGCTCCAGCGCCATCCCGCATTTCGGGCAGGCCCCCGGATGGCCCTGATGGACTTCGGGATCCATGGGGCAGGTGAAATCGTTGGCTCCAGCTGTTTGCTTTAGTTGGGGCGATTCAAAAACACGCAAGTCTTCGGGCTCAGCAACAGGCGCGCGGACCGTAGCAGACGCGGCGCCCCGGCCCGCTCGAGTGCTTGCACTCGAAGCCCCTTTCCCTTCGTCCAACTGGACGAGCGGCACGACGGTCGCCATTTCTGCTGGGGCTTTCGCACTGAGGTATTTCTCTGGGGCTACGCCAAATTTATTCGCGCAACCGGCACAACAGAAATAGTATGTCTTACCGGAATGCTCCACGCGCGCCGCAGCGCGTTGCGCATCCACGGTCATTCCACAAACTGGATCACGTTCCACCGTTCCGCCTCGTTTGATAATTCACTGTTCAATCGTAGTTCATCGCGCGTGCGTGTAAATCAATTTCATCAATTCGTCGTAAGTGGCTTCAGCCTTTGTCGGATTTCCGTTGCGTATCGCTTCTGTCGCGCAGTGCCGCAAGTGATTGCGCATCAACCCGCGTCCCACCGCGCGCAGCGCTTCCTGCACCGACGAAATCTGCACCATGATGTCCGGGCAGTAGCGATCCTCTTCCACCATCCGCGCCAGGCCGCGCACCTGTCCCTCGATGCGCTTCAACCGCTTCAAATTCGCGGACTTGATCTCGGGACTAGCGCCAGCCGCCTTTCGCGACAAGGCACCGTTCCGGCGGTGTCCTGCCAGCTCTCTGGTACTGCGGCCGCCCGCTTCCTTCATAGTCTTATACCCCCCAGGGGTATACTAGGGCGGACTGCGGGAATTGTCAATCAGGCAGAGATCATGCGCATGCAAAGCAAGCGCTACATAACGATTGGGTTTTCAAAGCCGGCCGGATTTGAAGGACAAGAAGATTTTGCAGCGGCGCGCTTCACTGCGCCGTGCCTTTCGCAGTTGCGCAGGAAACGCTTCGGTCCTCGGGCGATCGCGGCCTACTTCGCGTCGAGCAGCGAATCAATATACGTGGTCATTTCCGACCCGGTCCACTCCTGCGGCCCCACGATCTTCCGGTCCACCCGCCCCTCGCGGTCAATCACATACGTATCCGGATACATCGTCGTGCCAAACATCAAAGCAATCTGCTTCGACGGGTCTCGATAAGTAGGGAAGTCAATCTGGTAAGCCTTCAGAAATTGGTCGTAAGCCTCGGCGTCGTCGTCCACGCTTACGCCGAGCACCATGCCGCCGCGCGAGGCAATCTGCCGCTGTAATTGAATCAACGACGGCGCCTCATCCACGCAAGGCGGGCACCAAGTGGCCCAAAAATTCAGCAGCACCACTTTGCCGCGTAAATCGGACAAATGGGCCGGCTTGCCATCCAACGTGAACGCAAAATTCTTGGCCGGAGTTCCGCGCATGCTCGCTTCGCCTTGCCGGTAATCGGGATGTGCAAAAAGGAAGAGCAGGCCCACGATGAACGCGAGCACCAGGCCGGTATTCAGTTTCCGTATCAATCCTTTGTCCAAGCACCCTATAATAAAGGCATCCGCGAACCGAAAGCGAGCGGATTACCAGCTGGCTAGCGTGCGGGCTAAGGCCACAGTGCATCGCGCGGAGGTCCCGGGATGAACGTCGCCGCAAAGACCGAAACGAACGTCAGGCAAGCTGTCCCGTTTTTCCGCGTTTCAAATATCGAACAATCCCTGCGGTTCTACATAGACGGTCTCGGCTTTCTGATGACCAAGAAGTGGGTCGACGATGGAAAGCTGCGCTGGTGCTGGCTCGAACTCGGTGGCTCGGCTTTGATGCTGCAGGAATTTCGCAAAGAAGGGCACGATTCCTGGATACCCGCGGTGAAAGTTGGCGAAGGAGTTTCGATTTGCTTTCAGTGCAACGACGCTCTGGCGATCTATCGCGACGCTATTGCCCACGGCCTTTCGACGCAAGAACCCTTCGTGGGTAACGCGATGTGGGTAGTAGTACTGTCCGACCCGGACGGATACAAACTCGATTTTGAGAGTCCCACCGATGTTCCGGAGGAAACCGAGCTCTCCGAATGGCAGTCCTGATACCGCGAACCTCGCGGTCGCCGCGCACACCACCATCTAATGGTCTCTGCCATCATCCCCGCCCGCAACGAAGAAGCGTCTATCACGCGCGCCGTCGAGTCCGTAGCCGCGCAACCCGAGATCGCGGAAGTCATCGTCGTGAATGACCAATCCACTGACCGTACCGGCGAAATCCTTGCCGAGCTTGCCGCGCGCTTCCCAAAGCTGAAAATCATAAATATCAACTCGCTGCCGCCAGGCTGGGTTGGCAAGAACTATGCCGTCGCGCAAGGTGCGGCCGCTGCGCAAAGCCAGTGGCTGCTCTTCACCGATGCGGACACGTACCACATGCCCGGTGCAACCCGCCGCGCGCTCAACGATGCGGTAGATCGCAACGCAGTTCTGGTTTCTTACTCCCCGGAACAGGAACTCAATTCCTTCTGGGAGCGTGCCCTCATACCGTTCGTCTATTGCAGGCTCTCCGCGAAATTCTCCTACGCGCAAGTCAACGATCCCGGCCGCCCTGAAGCCGCCGCCAACGGGCAGTTCCTCATGGTTCTTCGCGACGCCTACGAACACATCGGCGGCCACGCGGCCATCGCCGGCGAAATCCTGGAAGATGTCGCCCTCGCGCGCCGCATGAAGCAGTCGGGATACGCGATCTATTTCACCGCCCCGATGGGCATCGTAAGCACGCGCATGTACCGCAGCTTCGGCGCCATGTGGCAAGGCTGGACGAAAAATCTCTACCTGCTCAGCGGAGGTACTCCGATCGCCTTGTTCATCGAACTGTCCGAAGTCTTGCCCTGGCTCGAAGCCTTCCTGCTGCTTTTGATGTGGCCCATCGTCCTCAGAGCGCGAATCGAGGTCGGCTGGTTCATCGCGCTTTTCCTGCTGGTCGCGCTGCTGGGTCGCTCTCTACGCTACGGCGCCGACCTTTACAAGAATCTCTACCCTTTTTCCCTCATCAGATACTATGTTCCCGGTGTGTCGCTATACGGCGCGGCACTGATCGCCTCGTGGTGGAAAAACACTCACGGCGCGGTTGTCTGGAAGGGAAGAAGCTATCCGGCAAGAGTTCAATAGGAAACGAAAAAGGAAACAATGATCCGCATCACCCGCAAAATCGAATTCTCGGCCGCGCACTTCTACCATAATCCGAATTTTTCGGCGGAAGAGAATCGCCGCATCTTCGGCAAATGCAATAATCCGCATGGCCATGGGCATAACTACGCGCTCGAAGTGACCATTGCCGGCGAGCCCGACCCCGCGACGGGCATGGTTCTCGACCTCAAGGACCTGAAAGATATCCTCCAGCGCGAAATCATGGACCGCATGGACCATCGGCACTTGAATTACGAAGTCCCCGAGCTCGCGGGCCAAATTCCCACCTGCGAAAATATCGCCGCAGTAATCTGGAATCTGCTCGAGCCAAAAATCACTAGCGGCAAGCTGGACCGCATTCGGCTCTACGAGTCACCCGACCTCTTCGTGGATTGCACCGCCGCTTCTACCAAGGGAAATGGATCCGGCGCCGGGAGCTCCCGGTGAATCTCGCTCTCACGCGCCGCTATCGCTTCTCCGCTTCGCATCGCCTGGACACTCCGCACTTCAGCGCAGACGAGAACCGCCGCATCTACGGCAAATGCAATAGCCCGTACGGCCACGGCCACAATTACGCTCTCGAAGTCACGATAACGGGTCCCGTGAATTCCGAGACTGGCATGATCGCGAATCTCGCCGATCTCGATCCGTTCGTCGAAAGAGAAGTGATCAAACCTTTCGATCATAAATATCTCAATGAAGACGTGGCGGCGTTCCAGTCCCTCGTGCCGACAACCGAGAACGTCTGCCGCGAAATCTTCCGCCGGCTGGAAAAATTTCCAGCCGCGCGCGTGGAACGAGTACGCATCGAAGAAACCAGCAAGAACAGTTTCGAAATCGCGCGCGAACTTGAACCAGGCGAGGCCATAGGCACCCGGACGTAGGGGCGCCGCATGCCATGCCCGCGTTTCTTGGGAATGCAATTATGAGGAGCAAATCGAACATGACCGAAACATCCGAAATCCTGGTCCCCGAAATCAGCCAGGGAAAGATCGCCGAACTCATCCGCGAAATTCTGATCCAGCTCGGCGAAAACCCCGACCGCGAAGGCTTACGTCGCACACCCGAACGTTTTGAGAAAGCTCTGCGCTTCCTGACCAGCGGCTATCGCCAGGACCCCGAGAAATTGCTCAATGGCGCGATGTTCAGCGTCTGCTATGACGAAATGGTCGTTGTGAAAGATATCGAACTCTACAGCCTTTGCGAACATCACTTGCTGCCGTTCTTCGGTAAGTGTCACATCGCCTACATTCCCAATAAAAAGGTCGTAGGCCTCAGTAAGATGGCGAGGCTCGTCAATATGTACGCTCGCCGTCTGCAAATTCAGGAACGCCTCACCAGCCAGATCGCCACAGCCATTCAGGACAAACTCAGCCCCCAAGGCGTTGGCGTCATCATCGAAGCTCGCCATCTCTGCATGGTTATGCGTGGCGTGGAAAAGCAAAACTCCACAACGACTACCAGCGCGATGCTCGGCGCCTTCCGCGAAAACAAACAGACCCGCGACGAATTCCTCTCGCTGGTCCATTCGCCAAAGCTCTGAGCAGAGCTGTACCCTGGCTCAGCAGCTCCAATACTGGCAAAGAACTCGCACAACGCGGCGGCCGTAGGGCCGGTCCTCGCGGCGGCTCATGTTCACGAAGCGGTTAGCACCCAGGACGAAGCCCTCTGCGCCGATAAACGCGCCGCGCAAAATTCCAAATTCACCGCGTTCAGCAAGATTTCGGATAAGGCCTACAGCCCGTCCTGTGTTGAAAATCCCTTTGCGGTGGTATGGCTCTATGCTAGCATTTCAATGTCGAAGAAAAGACAAGAGCATAGAGCAGGGCACGACGTTTCAGGGAGGGGTCGAGTTGAGCGCAGCCAAAGCAGCACTGATCGAACAGTTCCGGGTTCACACCAAAGACACAGGTTCTCCGGAAGTGCAGATTGCTTTATTGAGCGAACGCATCAGCTACCTGACCACTCACCTAAAGTCCCACGCAAAGGATCACGCCTCGCGCCGCGGGTTGATTATGATGGTCAACAAGCGCCGGCGGCTGCTGGACTATCTGAACCGCCGCGACCCGGATCGGTACCGCGAGATTGTGGAACGACTTAGCTTGCGCAAGTAGCGCGGATTTCTTGAATTTCTTTTCCGGCCGCGCGAGCCTTCTCCGCACAAAACACAGTTTGCAGGCGACATGCGGCCGCCAAAGATCGTGGCTATCGCTGCTGTCCGCGCAGAGTCATTCACTCCCGCAAAATTTGCTCCGCTTTTCCTCTCCTGTCTTCCTTCGAGGAATTTCCCGAGAGTTTTCTCTCGTATCTGATCAACGTCCCCGCGAACGGGGCCAAAAGGATGTGAAGTAATGTTTGAACAAGTTAGTTTGGAAGTTGGCGGTCGAAAGCTCACCTTTGAGACGGGCAAGATGGCTCGTCAAGCGCATGGCGCCGTGGTGGCGCGTTACGGCGATACGGTGATATTGGCCACCGCCTGCATGGATAGCAAGGCTGCTGAAAAAGATTTCGTGCCGCTTACCGTGGATTACCGCGAATACACCTACTCCGCTGGAAAGATTCCCGGCGGATTCTTCAAGCGTGAAGGACGCCCCTCCGAGAAGGAAGTTCTTACCTCGCGCTTGACCGATCGCCCGCTGCGCCCGCTCTTCCCGGAAGGCTGGTCCAACGAAACGCAAATCGTCTCGATGGTGCTTTCCGCCGATAGCGAAAATGATCCGGATGTCATCGGCGTCACCGCCGCATCCGCCGCGCTCTATATTTCCAAGATTCCGTTTACCACGCCCATCGCCGCGGTCCGGGTCGGAATGCTGGATGGAAAGCTCGTCGTCAACCCCACGGTTGCCGAGCAGAAGACCAGCACGCTCAACATTGTTGTCGCCGGCTCCGAAGAAGCCATCGTCATGGTCGAATCCGGCGCGCTGGAAGTTTCCGAAGACGCCGTCACCGACGCGCTGCAGTTCGGCCACTCCGAAATCAAAAAGATCGTCGCCGCCATTCGTGAGCTGCACGACAAAGTGAAACCCGTGAAAGTCCCGGTCAACGCGCCTGCATTCGACGAAGCTCTCTATAAGCAGCTCGAGCAAAAGTACGGCGAAAAACTTCGCGACGCCAGCGACACCGCCAAGTATCCGAAGACCGAAAGCTACGGGCGCATCGACGCCATCAAGGCCGAAATCGTCGCGGCCATTCCTGAAGAAGACACCGACAAGCGTAAATTAGCCACGCGCGCCTTCGAGCGTCTGCGCGAACGTATTTTCCGCGACGATATGCTCGTCCGTCGCCGCCGTCCCGATGCTCGCGCCTTCGATCAGGTCCGCCAGATCACCTGCGAGACCGGCGTTCTCCCCCGCGCTCACGGTTCGGCGCTCTTCACCCGCGGCGAAACGCAGTCTCTTTCGACCTGCACCCTCGGCACTAAGGAAGACATGCAGCGCCAGGATCTGCTTTTCGAACAGGACACCTTCAAGCGGTTCATGCTCCACTACAATTTCCCGCCGTTCTCCGTTGGCGAAGTGAAATTCCTGCGCGGGCCCGGACGCCGCGAAATCGGCCACGGCGCTCTCGCCGAACGCTCGCTCGCCAATCTCCTTCCGCCGGACACCGACTTTCCTTACGCGGTCCGCTGCGTTTCGGACATTCTCGAATCGAACGGTTCCTCTTCCATGGCCACGGTTTGCGGCGGCTCACTCGCTCTGATGGATGCAGGCGTTCCGCTGAAAGCCGCTTGCGCCGGAATCGCGATGGGTCTCGTCGTCGAAGGCGATAAGTACGCCATCCTCACGGACATCGCGGGCGCCGAAGATCACTACGGCGACATGGACTTCAAAGTTGCCGGTACGCGGCAGGGAATTACCGCGCTGCAAATGGACATCAAGGTTTCCGGCGTCAGCATCGCCATGATGCGCGAAGCTCTGGCGCAGGCCCGCAAGGCGCGCCTGGAAATTCTGGACATCATGGACAAGACGCTCGCCACGGGACGCGCGGAGATTTCCGCGTACGCACCGCACCTCTTCATGCTCAATATTCCCACGGACAAGATCCGCGACCTGATCGGTCCGGGCGGCAAGAAGATTCGCGGCATCATCGAAGCGACGGGCGTAAAGATTGACGTGATGGACGACGGCAAGGTCCACGTGTTCGCTTCCAGCGGAAAATCCGCCGAAGAAGCCTTGAAGATGATTCGCGACGTCACCGCCACCGCCGAAATTGGCAAGACCTATCTCGGCACAGTCGTGCGCATCGCGGATTTCGGCGCCTTTGTCGAAATTTTCCCGGGCACCGACGGCCTGCTGCACATCAGCGAAATCGCTGAAGCCCGCATAAGGGCCGTCCGCGACGAACTGAAAGAGGGCGACCAGATCCTGGTGAAGGTCCTGGCCATCGAAGGCAACAAGATCCGCCTGAGCCGCAAAGCCGTCCTGCGCGACAAACAAAAGGCCACCGCCACATCCGAAACTGCCGGCTAAGCAAGGGACACGAATAACTCAGACGTTGGAGTGCGGGAAAATGCGCACTCCGACGTCATGCATTCGCGCCGCCTTTGTAGCAGCGCAGTTCAGCGCGCCGCCCGCCGCGACACTCCCGTAGCGCCAGGAGCGCGCCGTGGATTTTGATTTTCGGTGGAACCCAGGTCGACTCGGAAGGGAACTGCTCTAATTGTGCCGCGCATCCTGAGGCGCGTCATGGTGGAACTTCACGTCCACAGCCTCATACATCACCGGATGCTTCAGGTTCTTCGCCTCAAACGCGGAAATCCGCGGTTCATGCACCAGGGTCAATCCAATATCATCCAACCCCTTTAACAAACAATCACGCCGGAACGGATCAATTTCAAATGAATAACTCAGCCCCTGCTCATCCGTCACGGCTTGCTTCTCCAAATCCACGGTCACGCGATAACCGACATTCTTCTCCGTCCGCGCAAAAAGCTCATCCATTTGCTCGTTCGATAAAGTCACCGGCAAAATTCCGTTCTTGAAGCAATTGTTGTAAAAAATATCCGCGTAGCTCGGCGCCAGAATCGCGTGGAATCCATAATCCAGGATCGCCCACGGCGCGTGTTCCCGGCTGGACCCGCATCCAAAATTCGCCCGCGCCAGAATCACCGACGCGCCTTTATACCGCGGCGCATTCAACACAAAATCCGGATTCGGCTTTTCTCCCGGCAAATATCGCCAATCGTAAAAAAGGACGCGCCCGTAACCCTGCCGCGTCAGAAACTTCAAAAATTGCTTCGGCACCATCTGATCGGTATCCACGTTCACCCGGTCCAGGGGCGCAACCAATCCGGTATGCTTGATGAAAGGTTCCATCACTCGGCTCCGTCCACGTTGTTCCATTTGCGGATGTCCACGAAATGGCCTTCGATCGCCGCCGCGGCCGCCATCACCGGACTTACCAAGTGTGTCCGGCCACCCTTCCCTTGCCGCCCTTCGAAATTCCTGTTCGAAGTGCTGGCCGAGCGCTCGCCGCTCAAAAGCACGTCATCATTCATGCCGATGCACATGCTGCAACCGGCATCGCGCCATTCAAAGCCAGCCTCGCGGAAAACTTTATCGAGTCCCTCGGATTCCGCCTCGGCCTTCACCACGCGCGACCCCGGCACCACCAGCGCCTGCTTCAGCGACTTCGCCACATGCTTTCCAGCCACCACTTTCGCCGCCGCCCGCAAATCCTCCAGCCGCGAATTCGTGCACGACCCAATAAACACGCGGTCCAGCGGAATATCCTCGATCGCCGTGCCCGGTTTCAGATCCATATACACAAGCGCGCGCGAAGCCGCCTCGCGATCCACGGGATCGTTAAATGAGGCCGGGTCCGGCACGCGCTCGGAAACCTGCGTCACCATTCCGGGATTCGTCCCCCAGGTAACCATCGGCGCCAAATCGCGCGACCTCAAAGTAATCGTCTCGTCGTACTTCGCGTCGCGATCTGTGGGCAACGTCTTCCAGAAATCCACCGCGTCCTGAAATTCCTTCCCGCGCGGCACGAATGGCCGCCCTTCCAAGTACGCAAACGTCGTCTCGTCCGGCGCCACCATTCCCGCTCGCGCGCCGCCCTCGATGGACATATTGCACATCGTCATGCGGCCTTCCATCGAAAGTCCGCGCACGGCCTCGCCCGTATATTCGAAAACGTACCCCGTGCCTCCGGCGATTCCGATCTTGCCGATCACTGCCAGAATGATGTCCTTCGCCGTCACGCCCCGCGGGCGCTTGCCCTCGATATCCACCTTCGCTGTCTTCGATCTGAATTGCGTCAGGCACTGCGTCGCCAGCACATGCTCGATTTCGCTGGTGCCAATTCCAAAAGCCAGCGCTCCAAACGCGCCGTGCGTGGAAGTATGGCTGTCGCCGCAAACAATCGTCTGTCCCGGCTGCGTAATTCCCAGTTCCGGGCCGATGATGTGCACGATGCCCTGGTTCTTGCTGTGCATGTCAAACAAATGAACGCCCGATTCTTCGCAGTTGTGCGTCAGCGCTTCGAATTGCCCGCGCGCGTCGGCATCCACCACTGGCAACAGGCGGTTCTTCGTCGAGACGGAATGATCCATCACCGCGAAAGTCAGTTCGGGGCGGCGCACCTTGCGGCCTGCCGCCTTCAACCCGGCAAACGCCTGCGGGGAAGTGCCTTCGTGGATTAAATGCCGGTCAATGTAAATCAGGGAGGGCTGCCCGGGCTCTTCGCGTACCACGTGGGCATCCCAAATTTTCTCGTAAAGCGTGCGAGCGGCCATTCGTTTGGTTTCCTGCCTGTGGGAGACTTAGTCCCGGTCGTCGGATGAGAGCCGGACTCAAACGTCCAGCCGACTCCATTGTAACAATTCCGCAATCATCCGCCAATCCCGGCGAATTGTAAGTTGAATCAGGAACGGCACGGTCACTCGGAAGCGGCCATCGGCACCTGGCGCGCAGTGACCACATACCTCTGCGGCGCAGAACCGATGTAGTGGAAGGGATAGCACGTAATCAGCGTCAAAGTGGGTTCGTTCGATGTGCTCAAGACCGAGCGGTCGTCCGGCTCAACAATCCGCGTGGACTCGATGCGGTAGCTGTAAGTCGCAGTTGGCGATTCGTAGCTCACCAGATCTCCCACCTTCAAATCGCCCAATCCCGAAAAATAAGTATCGCGGTGTGCCGCCAAAACTGCATTGCCCGGTTGTCCGGGAAGCGCGGTCCCCGGGAGATGTCCCACCGCCTTCCACAACGTCCCAGTCGAAACGCCTTCTTCCACAATCGCCGACGTATCCAGGCGTGGAAACTGAATCAGTCCAAGCAACATCTCATGCGGCGGCAGTTGGGTGGAAATCCGATGTGCCGCGGCAGGTCCCGAGTGAACGCTGGCACTAGCGCGCAGGGAGGCAAGGATCTTCTTCTCCCGCGCTTGATGAAGTGCCGCGCTCCCGTAGGCAATCGAACAAAACCCCAAGGTGCCGATCGCCACGACCCACAGACAAACTTCGGCCAGCCGCAGCAGGGACTTGCGCGGAATCCTCCGCAACCGCAAATCCACTTCGCGCAGAGGTCCCCTCGGGCGCAGGGGACCTCGCATCCACTTTAGTGCTCGCGCGTGCAAAACCTCGCATCCGTGGCGGAGTTGCTGTTTGGACGGAAATTCTCGCGCGTACCAAGGTTGCTGTTTATACAAAAGCCGTCTACGCATTCACCACTCTTCGTCCCCGATTAGGACGCCCGCGAAATCCGCCGCAGCACTACGATCCCCACGACCGCCAGCAATCCGATGAGCCCAATCAAAGGCAACGGGCTAGCAGTTTGCGGCAGAGGTTCGCTCTTCGCGGTACTGGGGCTCGAAGCGCTCGGTGCGTTTGCAGCCTGCGGATCAGGCGCGGACTGCGAGTCCGGTGCCGTTTGGGCTGCGGCATCATTCGACGAACTTTGAGTCTGTGCCGCCGCATCCTCGCCCTGGTTCACGGGCGCTGACCAGGAGCTAGCCGCCAAGGGAAGCGAGCTGGGATAGGCGTCCGAAGTACCCGTGGTTGGTACCCGCACGTGGTTCGCCGCGCCAATCGCGTCAGCGGATTTCTTCGGATAGGCTAGTTGCTGCCCCACGGCGTCGCCATCGAAGAAGAAGGCTTCCATGATTTGCGTTTGGTTGTCCGTACTCTGCGGATACACCAGAAATGGCTGCCCGTTGGCCACCAAATTCGGGTTGGGATAGGCCAGCAAAGTTGTCACCAGCGAGGATTGATCCGAGTTGTACACCTGCACAATGTCCCAACCGGATTGCTCGCCCGATTGCCGGAAAACGTAACTGCCGGCCGAGAGGGTGGTCCCTGGCAACTGCGTCAACGCACCAATGGTGAGGGTGGTTTTCTTCGCGCTATCCTCGAGATGACCCGTGGTTGCGCCCATCGCGATTCCAGCCGTGCACAATAACCCCAAAAACAACGCGCCGACTCTGTCGTACACTCTCATGTCATCCTCCTAGGTCACACTCGCCGCCTGGCCTGACCCCCTCAGTGCAAGCCAAGCGGCCGAAATTCGAGGGTGAAATCCTCCTGCATTTCAATCGGCTGTCCCTCGAGCAGCGTCGGCTGGTATCGCCACTGTAGAATCGCGTCCACCGCCGCCGTGATCAGCATCAGAGGCCCATTGATCGGCCGCACATCTTCCACGCGGCCGTCCTTGCCGATAATAGCGCGCACATGCACAGTTCCACCCATGGCTTTTTGCGCGGCCTCCGCCGGGTACATCGGCGCCATTTTCGTGATTCGGTCGCCGACCCGCAATTTTTCCAAAGCATGACTCGATTCCGGACCCGGCTCCGCAGGCACAAACACATATTGATGTGAATGGATCACGACCGCTGCAGTGTCAATTACTCTTTCCTCAGGCAATTGAATCAAACGCGGAACGTTCCCAGCACCCGGAGCGACCACCGGAAAGTAAGATTGGGGCGACGCTGTGGCACCCGCGGGATGAGGCGTAGTCTCTGCCGGATGCGCGGCAGGCGCGCTTGGCGCTTCCGTACGGGACGGGCTACTCGTCGCCGGTTTGGCGGTCTCTGCCGTCACCGGCGGCTTTGTCGGCTGAGTTGCTGCGTGCGCAGCGTTCGCGGCGGCGCGCTCCTCGGCCGCGCGTTCCTCGGCGTATGCCTCCGCAATGTCACGCTCCTTCTCGATTTGCGCTTCTCGCGCCGCTCGACGCGATTCCGCCTCTGCGCGGGCCGAATCGGGTTTCTTCGCTGCCGCGCTCTCCGTGCGGTTTGGAGCCGGGGCGGCGGCAGGCGCTGTGTCCGCGCTGTCGTCCTTTCCGCCGGAGTCCACCGGCGCGGTGTTTGCCGGAGCAACATTCTCGTGCGGTTTGGAGTTTTCAGCAGCGGGTGTCGCAGCGTCAGGAGCAGATATCACGGGCGTAGCCGCAGCCGGTGCACCCGATCCTGACGTATCCAATGCAGGCGCGCCTGTCGGCGGCGCAGCGGTTGACGCGGGTGGCGTTGACGACGTCGGAGCATTCTGCCCGTTCGGCGCGGGATTCGAATTCACCGCTGGCGCGGTTGCAGCGTTCCGACCAGCATCGCCTCCGCTGTTCGTCATCACACTCTTTAGATGGTTTAGCTCCCCGGCGACGACCCCGCGCGCAGCGTTCACTTTCGGCAATGCACGCACTCCATCCGGCCCCATCACAAATCCCAGCACGAAGCAAGCAGCCACGACGAGTATTGCTACCGTCACGAGCGACCACGTGCTCCTCGGCCGCCTGTCCTCGAACGGTTCCGTTGCCGGCGCTCCATATGCGGACCCGAAGCCACGACCGTAGCTCCCGCCAATGATCGGCTGCATCGTAGGTGGCGGAGCGTCCCATAACGATTGCATCGGCATCCGCGGCACCGCACCTGCGAACGTCGCACGCGAAGTCGGCCGCTCGTCCGGGACTGGGCGCGCAACGTCCGGCGCGGACTCCGTCATCGGCGGCGGAGCATCCCGCAGCGATTGCGTCGGCGCCCCTGACACGGCCCCGGTAGGAATACCCCGTGCCACCGGCGGAGATTCCGCGGACTCTCGCTCAATCGTCGCTTCGGGTTCCACCACCGGCGTGGGCCTCGGCGCGGCCTCCGTCTCCACATCCGCAGAGCCTTCGTGTGGGGTCCCCGCACTCGGGGCAACGAAAGTGTTCGCGGCGTAGCTGGCAAAACGTTCAGCGATAGGTCCCGGTCTTGCTCCCGCCGTAATCTCCGGCGTCGCACTCTCATGCGTGGCAGCGCCGGCACTCTCAGATGGAAATAGCCGCTCAAACTCCGCCCGCTGCGCTTCCGTCAATGCCCAGGCTCTCGGCCCGTATCCCGTGAATGCCAATAACGGTGTTGCGTCTTTTTCAGAAACCGCAATGCCGCGCGCCACCGCTGTGGGAATGGGCGGCGGTTCGCGCGGAACGACCGGCTCCGGCGTGTTTCCCCTGATCACTTCGCGAGGATCGGCACCGGAAGCGCTTCCAGTGGATTTCGCAGCGGCTGCCGCGCTAGCCGATTCATTCGCGGGAGCTGATGCCGGCGGCAACGTGGCCCGTTTCTCGCCGTCGCGCGAATTTTCCTTCGGCCGCGCGGTCGGGTTTCCATTCCGCCGTGCCGGAGCCACCCACTTCCTAATCAACTCGCGGCTCTCTTCGCGCAATTCCACAAACCGTACGCCCGCTTCCTTCTTCGATTCCGACGTCCACACGATCTCGGCTTGCGTCTCGATGGCGCCGTCTGTTTGCGGAATCCGGAAACTGACGCGCGAAAGGAAATTCTCGCGCAAAGGTTCGCCTGCGGTGACGTACATCCCAGTCTCGCTAATATTCGCGATGATTCCGCCGTTGCTGTCGCCGAGTGTTACGTAGGTGAGTGCTGAGGGGCTGTGGCGCGCGCGCTGCCTGCGCTCGCCGCCACGAACTTCGGGAGGTTTGGTAAACTGCTCCGGGACAGGCTGCATTTCCAACTTCCCCTCCAATATTGTCGCGCTGCGCTCTTGTTTGAGCTTCTGCGCGCCTTCCGTCGCCGCCGGTATCTTTACGTCGCTAGTACAACCTGCTTTTGGCTGGGGATGAAGCCAAACTCAGGCTTGTCAGCGCGGCGCCAAAGGGTCTGGAAAAACCGTATAAGCGTTCGCCGCTTTCCACAAAACCCGACATTCGCTTAAAAGTTCTAATGCACCAGGGCGCGCGAGGGATCCCGAGGCTGGATGACGTAGTGTACGCGCATCCCGCGATGATGTTCAAGTACAGGAAAAACTGTATAAACGCTGCAAACCATTACTGATGAACTAATTCCGGGGCCCAAGCCGACGCGCGCCGGCCTCGCCCATCACGAGATTCGCCGCCCCTTGTGCACCACGACCGGCGATCCCTCCGCGATAAACGCCGAATCGGGCTTCCTGCGCAAAATTTCGCCAAACTGGGCCCCGTACAAATTCGCTGCGTCGCCGTCAAACGTCGACTCGGCCGCCTTCCAAATTCTCCAACGCTCGTGCGTCACGCGATATTCCACGCTCGCGCCGTCTCCCTGCGCCGAATATCCCCAGTAGTGCTCGGTAATGAAATTCTCCGCGCTATTTTCCGCTACGTAACGCGGAGCGCCGCTCGCTGCAGCTGTCAATTGAAACCGCTCGCCGTCAAACATCCAGCGATAAGTCGCTGAGATCTCCGTCTGCGTCCGCGTGATCGCGTGCTCCATCGGGCAGCTGTCGTATTTTTCGCCATAGGCCATCCGCGCGAGGCCTGCGATCGCCAGCCGCGGCACCAATTCGCGTACGAACACAACGCCGCGGCGCTCTTCCGCGCCTTCGCGCCGGACGTAGAAGCGCAGGTTCACCTCGTCGAAATTCGTATGGAAGGGAACTGCCAGGAAGCCCAGCAGCTTCGTGCGCAGAAATCGAAATCCCACCAGACTTACAAATGTCTTGCCGGCGAATGCGTCCAGCTCCACTCCGCGCGGAACGTAATCCCGCAGCAAAGCCGGATCCAGTTCATAATTCAACATCACTAGATCGCGCCACTCGGCTGTCAGAAATATGCCGCGATCGGTATCAATATCCAACGGTGAATCGCTGTCCTGGGAATCGCGGCCTCTCGATTTCATCCACCACGGCGACCGCGAAATCTTCTGCGGAGATGTAGCTCTTGCCGTTGCTGTCCACGATCAGTTGATCCAGGTCCGTGCGATAGCGCCCGGTCCGCGTCCCCGGTTCGATCACCGCCGGCGGACTCACAGCCGTCCAGTCGAACTCCGCGAATCCCGCTTTGCGATATACATCGAGTGCCTCCGCATGAGCCTCCGCTAATCCCTTCCACACGGGAGGGAAGTCCGGAGTATTCATCAGTGGCATTCCAGGACCTGCTTCCAGGCTGCCCGCGCCGCTGACGGCGATCAACCGTATCGGTTCTACGCGCGTCAAAGCTTCGATCAGCGAGTGCGCGGCCTTCACCACCAGTTTTGGATCGTTTTTCAGTCCCGGTCCGTACGCGTTCACCATCACGTCGTGGTCCACAGCGGCGGCCGCGACCGTGTCCGGCTGGAAAATATCACCTGTGCGGTAATCCAGATTCGCTCGCTGCTCGCCCGTGCGCGAGGTGTCGCGCACCATAGCCGTAACCTTGTGACCGCGCGCAAGCGCTTCGTGCAAAATCCGCTGTCCGACCATCCCGGTAGCGCCGATCAGCACGATACTTTTCATGCGCATGTCCTCTGGACGTTCAAGTGCCGCCCTATTTCAAAAGTCCCGCTTCCGCTTCAGCCAGTGTCGCGTACGTATCAAAGAGCGGAGCGACCCCCGTCAGGTGCAGCACGTTGTGCACTCGGTGATTCAATCCCACCAGCGCCAGTTTTCGCCCAGATTTGTGGCAGGAGACGAACACCCGCACCAAGGAACCCACCGCCATCGAATCCACCAGCGGCACATTTGTCATGTCCACGATCACGCGCGGCGATTCCGTCGCCGCCACTGCATCCGTGAATGCCGCGGAAGACGCCGAAGTGAACGGTCCCGCCAGTACCAAAATGCTTTGGCCTTCGTCTTTGCTTGGTTGGGTCTCGACGCGGAACGACTCGTGTGGCATGGCGCGCATTCTAGTCCCAATGCGCCAAAAGAAGCAACGAACCTCAGGACGATAATTCGAGTCGGTTATGTGGCGGCCCCGCATCCCGCGCATCAAAGCAGCAATGATTTTAAATCCGTTAATCTGTGTTCATCTGTGGTGATCTTTCCTGCCGTTCGTCTGTGCGCGGCTAACTCCCAGTAGGCACAATTCCAGCATTTCCCACCATCAGAATCACGGTACGCTCCAGCGCTCGCGTGCGATGCAGCACGCCTTTCGGAACCACGAACCCCTGTCTCGGAACAAGCTCCACAGTGCGATCCTCCAGGTCGATCAGGAACTTGCCTTCCACCACGTAGAAAAATTCGTCATCATCGTCATGCTTGTGCCAGTGATATTGGCCCTCGACGACGCCCAGCCGAATCACCGACCCATTCACCTGGCACAAAGTCTGGTTGTACCACTTGAACTCGCACGCGTCCGCCAGCGCCTTCTCGTTCACAACTTCCAGCGGTTTGTAGAAAATATTCAACCGAGTTTCATACGGAAACGCTTGCGTCTCGCTCATAGAAAAGTCTCCTGAATCGCCCCGTAAAAAATTATCACACTCCCGCTGGGCGGTGCCTCACCGTAGTGGTCCGTCGGCCGTCGCGTCCGCTGCCGCCTCGTCTCTGATCGCCGCGACAACCGCCTCCGTTCGTGTTATAATCGGTTTTCCGCTCTTCGAGTGCTTTGGCACCTGAACGCCACACTGAACGTGTTTGGCGTCCCAGCAAGCCCGTTTCATTCTTCAAACGCGAGGGGCATTGCGAATTCGGCCGGATATTTGCGTGTCATTTTTGCGAAGCGCCCGTGGGACGTTCAGGAGAGAACCGGTATGAAGAACTTGTTTGTGGGCAATATGAGCTTTCAGACGACCGCGGCGGATCTTCGCGCGCTTTTCGAGCCGTTCGGCCAGCTCGCGCGCGTCCACGTCGCCACTGACCGCGAAACCGGACGCGCTCGCGGGTTCGGTTTCGTCGAAATGCCAAATGACGATGAAGCCGCCAAGGCTATCGCCGCTCTCGATGGCAAGGATTTTGGCGGACGCAACTTGAAAGTCAACGAAGCGCGGCCCAAGTCCGAATCCGGCGGCCCGCGCGGTCCCCGCAGTGGAAGCGGCGGTGGTGGTGGAGACCGTGGCGGCAATCGTGGAGGCGGAGGCGGCGGCCGCGGCAAGGAAAAATTTTCGCACGAGGATTATCGCGAAACCGCGCGCCAGCCGCGCGAGCCTCGCTGGTAGCACCCGCATCCTCGCATTTTTCTGGATGCGAAATCGTCGGCACTTAACCGGGGGATAAAAATGACGACCACATTCAAGAAGCGGCAGAAGGAAATGAAGCGTCAGGATAAAGCGCGCGCCAAAGCAGAACGTCGCGCTCAAAAGAAAACCGATGGCACGCCGGGCGACAGCTCGCTCGACAACATCGCCTGGGACGAAGGCGTCGGCACTCCTAACAGTCTCCGCGTCCCGGAGTTTTTCGATAGTCCGGAAGACTCCTCGGAGCCCAAGGGCTAGGGCCTCAACCGCTCCAGCCGCAATACCAACAAACGTCTCGGCCCGTGCGCGGTGCATCCCGCCGCGCCGGTGTCCCTGCCCGTTTTCCATTACTCCCCCACGTGATTATGTGGGCATCGATGCAACCGGGCACTCTCTTTTCACGTTCCATAGAGTGCTATACTCAATCCTCGGCGCATTCCGCGCAGCTCTTAACTCCGCGGTTCACCGGTCCCTTTGCAAAGGAGTACGAGGATGGGCATTGAATTCATCGAACTAGTCACCTGGATGCGTCGCCGCAAGATTTTCGCCTCCCTCCTCGTAGCTTTCACGCTCGGTATTGGCATCCTGATCGGCACCTTGATTTCCGGTCACGCGCAGGCCACGCGCGGACAAACTTCCACCAGCGGCGCCTCCTTGCTCGTCGTTCCCGATCCGGTGACGCTCTCAACTTCGTTTTCCACCATCTCTAAAAGGCTTGGCCCCTCGGTCGTAAACATTTCCACCACACAGGTGATCGAGAAGCCCAAGGGCGAAGGCAAGAAACCGAAAGATTTTGGCGATCCCTTCCAGGACTTCTTCGATCGTTTTTTCGATTCGCCCGATAACAGTCCCGACGCGGAACGCAGCCTCGGTTCGGGAGTGATCGTGGACAAGAAGGGATTCATCCTCACCAACGATCACGTGATTGACCAAGCCACTAAAATCCAGGTCGCGCTGGATGGCGATCCCACGAAATATAACGGCCGCGTTATCGGTTTCGACAAGGAAACCGATCTCGCTGTCGTCAAAATTGAAGCCGACCACGACCTGCCCATTGCCAAGCTCGGCAATTCCGACGGCGTGCAAGTCGGCGACTGGGTCCTGGCGTTCGGCAGCCCATTCGGTCTGAACTCCACCGTAACCGCCGGCATCATCAGCGCGAAAGACCGCTCCAACGTCGGCCATCAATTTCAGCGCTTCATCCAAACCGATGCCGCCATCAACCCCGGCAATTCCGGTGGCCCGCTCGTCAATATGGCCGGCGAAGTGATTGGGATCAACACCGCCATCTATACCGGCAGCCGCGGCTTCGAAGGCGTCGGCTTTGCACTCCCTTCCACCACCGTCATTCGCGTTTACAACGATCTCATCACCAAGGGCAAAGTAACGCGCGGCTCGATCGGCATCACCTTCCAGGAAGATCGCAGCAATAATCCAGTTCTCCTGAAAGAGCTTGGCGCGCCGTACGGCATCGTTGTCGAAGCGATCGAACCCGGCAGCCCTGCCGAAAAAGTCGGCCTGCAGCCCGGGGACGTCATCACCGATATCAACGGCCAGCCCGTGCACACCGGCGCCGACCTCGTGAATCCCATTGCCGACACTCCCATCGGGGATTCCGTGCAGGTTCGCTACATCCGCAACAAGCAATCGAAAGAAGTCTCTCTGCTGGTTGCCGATCGCTCGAAAATCTTTCCGCAGACCGCGCAAGCTGCCGAAGATCAGCCGGATCAGCAGGACAACCCGGGTCAGTTCGGCCTGCACGTTGAAGATTTGACGCCCGACCTTTCGCACAAACTGGGGATGGGCAAAATCACCGGCGTGGTTGTCACCGAAGTCGAGCCGGCCACGTTCGCCGAGGACATTGATTTCGTTCGTGGCGACGTAATCGTCGAAATCAACCACGCGCCTATAGCCAACATGACGGATTACAAGGCGCAAATGGCGAAGCTGCATGCTGGCCAGGACGTGCTATTCAAGGTAGCGCGCCGCGGCGACGCCGATCGTGTCTTAACCCTGTTCCTGGCCGGGGCAGTCCCGGCGGCGCAGTAATCAAGACACTTGCGCCCCGATATCGTGCGTCGCCGTAGGGGCAGCTCCTAGAGTCGCCCGCGATTTCTTTTCGTCTGATAACGCGGCCAAACAGAGCGACGCCGCCCAGATCAAACACCACGTCACCTTCTCGCATCCAATAACAGTCCGGGTTACCCGATACGCGCCGCGTGCAATGTCCCGGCTTGAGCCGAGCCGCAAAATCCTCATAATAAGAGGGCTGCGCAGCGCGGCGGAATTCATCGGACGCGCGGGGAACGAATCGCGCAGCGGGGAATCAAACCGGAGAGCAATGAAACGCTTTTCCATTCAAGCCGTACGAATCGCAGCGCTTCTGATACTGGCGTGCTCCGTATCTGCGAACGACTTACCCGCCGCTTCGGCTGCGCGTCCGCAAGAATCCAGTGCTTCGGCCAGCACGTCGAAATCATCAACTTCCACCACGAAGAAGAAAAAATCTCATCATCATCACAGTTCGACGCGCCAGTCCTTCCAGAAAGCGCCCACCCCCGAACGCATTTCCGAAATCCAGTCCGCGCTCGCGCGCGGCGGCTACTACCAGGGCCAGCCCAACGGCAAGTGGGACTCGAACACCATCTCCGCGCTGCAAAAATTTCAGTCTGACAATGGGATGAACGCAAGCGGCAAGCTCGACGCGCCCAGCCTGCAAAAGCTAGGCCTTGGCTCGAGCACCGCGGGTGTAGACGCACCCAAACCGCTCTCGCACGCAAACCCGGCAACCTCCAGCACAACGTCCGCTCACAGCGCTGAGCCGGCGTCCGCGACGGCGTCGAACGTCTCCGCCACGCAAGGCCCAACCCCGGCAAGTTCGTCGTCCACCACCGCTAAACCGCCACAACGCTAAAAGCAATTGCAACCGGGTTTTGTAGCGGCGCACTTCAGCGCGCCATCGTTTGTCGCGGCAACACTCTTGTCGCGCCGCATACCCAGCCGAGCCGCACAAACCTACAACCGCGGAAGCTTGGTGCCGCCTCGGCAAGCGAAGCGAGCCTCGCGAGTGCCACGCACCGATATCGGTAAGACCGGCGCACGCGATTCTCGTTCCCTGTCCGTGCTCAGCTACACAACTCAGCCGATCGCTTCGCGCCACTAATTTCTTCGCGTCTGCTAAGACCGTTTGCGCGAACCCGCTCTTTCCGCTAAAATAAGAGTTTCAACATTCATCCACGAAGCGCCATGAGGCGTCTTCGCAAGCTGCGCTCGTTCGGCACCCGGACACCCTGAGGGAATGGCGGAAGATAACGACAGATTTACTCTAACCTTCGATGCCGCCGACGAGTACCGCCCGGAAGCTCCTCCTCCTCCCGAAATCCCCGCGTGGAAAGACGGCAGTGTCCGCATTGGAATCCACACTTCTATCGCCGGAGATATCTCTGCATCGCTAGAAATTGCCCACGGGCTCGGGGCCAATGCGCTGCAGATTTTTTCCTGCAGCCCGCGCATGTGGGAACGCGGCGGCGCCCGCATTGCAGAAGCTGAAGCCACGCGTTTCCGCGCCCGGCGCAAGGAGCTTGGCCTCGGCCCGCTGGTCATTCACGATAATTACCTGATCAATCTCGCGTCGCCGAATCCGGTCCTACGCACCCGCTCTGTGCAAGCTTTTCACCAGGAACTCGTGCGCGCCATCGCTCTCGGCGCCGATTTTCTCGTCGCTCATCCCGGCAGCGGCCGCGAGAGTTCGCCTGCAGCCGCCGTAAGCGCCATCTCGCAAGGCCTGAAACAAGCCGCACGCGGCCTGAAACTCGGCGACCTGAAAATCCTGCTGGAAAATACCGCCGGGCAGGGAACTTCCATCGGCTCACGATTCGAAGAGTTGCGCGCTATTCTGGATGCGACGCCCGATCTTCCCCTCGGCATTTGCATTGACACCGCGCACACCTTCGCGGCTGGATGGGATCTGCGCACCGCCGAGGGCCTGGAAACTACCCTGCAGGCGATCGACCGCACCGTCGGTCTCGATCGCGTCTACGTCATTCACGTCAACGATTCGAAAACGCATCACGGCTCGCGCGTGGATCGTCACGAGCACATCGGCAAGGGCAAGATCGGCCTCGAAGCCTTCGGCCGCATCCTGAATCACACGCTTCTCGCCGGCCGCGCGTTCATCCTCGAAACGCCCATTGATAAGCCTGGCGACGACCGCCGCAACGTCGCCGCTCTCTGGAAGCTTCTGGGCCGCGAAGTAATCGCCACTGGCAATGGCATGAAGCCGCGTACGCACCGAGCCAAATCCAAGCGCGCGAAAGCATCGCGCGCCACGCCCAAAGTGTCTAAAAGGAAACGAAAATCGAAACCGAAACAACGCTCGCGAGGAAAGTGAACTTGGCCGATTCCGACCACAAGCTCTCCAGCTACGACCCGGCGCAAATCGAGGCGAAGTGGCAAAAAGTGTGGGCCGGGCAGGGCGCTTTCGACGCAGTGGACAACGACTCCTCTCGCCCCAAGTATTACATGCTGGAAATGCTGCCTTACCCTTCCGGCACCCTGCACATGGGACACATGCGCAATTACACCATCGGCGACGCTGTCGCCCGCCACAAGCGCATGTGTGGATTCAACGTCCTGCACCCCATGGGTTTTGACGCGTTCGGCCTGCCCGCCGAAAACGCCGCGATCAAAAATCACACCGCTCCGCGCGTTTGGACCGAAGAGAACATCGCCGAATTTCGCCGCGTCCTGCGCCGTTTCGGATTCAGCCACGACTGGCGACGCGAACTCGCGACTTGCGATCCGTCTTACTACCATTGGAACCAGTGGTTCTTCCTGCGCATGTTCGAGAAGGGCATCGCCTTCCGCAAGAAGAGCAAAGTGAACTGGTGCCCGGAATGCGGTACGGTTCTGGCCAATGAGCAGGTGATTGACGGCTACTGCTGGCGGCACGAAACCACTCTCGTCGAATCCAAAGAGCTCGAACAGTGGTTTTTCCGCATCACGCAATATTCCGACGAGCTTCTCGACGATATGAAGCAGCTCGAAGCTGGCTGGCCCGAGCGCGTCCTCGCAATGCAACGCAATTGGATCGGCAAATCCCGCGGCGCGCGCGTGAAATTTGCCGTCTCCCAAATGGAAGGCGTCGCATTAGAAGTCTTTACGACCCGCGTGGATACCGTCTATGGCGCGTCGGCGATCGTGATTTCGCCGGGACATCCGAAAGTCGAAGAACTGCTCGCCGGCGTTCCCGGCCGCGGTGCCATGGAAGCGCAACTAAAAGTCATGCGCCAGAAAAGCATGCGCGCGGCGGACATCGCCACCGCCGAGAAAGAAGGCTTCTTCACTGGGCGCTTCGCCGTCAATCCGTTCTCCGGCGCGCACATTCCGATTTGGGTCGCAAATTTCGTCCTCGCGGAATATGGCACCGGAGCCGTGATGTGCGTACCCGCCCACGATCAGCGTGATTACGAATTCGCCGAAAAATATCACCTGCCCGTGAAAATTGTCGTCCAGCCGCTGAACGGCGTACCGCTGCGCCTCGATCGCATGTCCGAGGCTTACACCGAATACGGCCGTCTCGTTGATTCGGGACCTTACAGCGGCCTTACCACCGAACAAGCTCTCGATAAAATGACGTCCGACGCAGCCGCCAAGGGTTTCGGCGTCGGCGAAACTACCTATCGCCTCAAAGACTGGGGCGTCTCGCGCCAGCGTTACTGGGGCACGCCCATCCCGATCGTCTACTGCGAAAAAGATGGAATCGTCCCGGTCCCCGATGATCAGCTGCCTGTGCGTCTGCCCGAAAACGTGACGCTCACCGGAGAAGGGCAGTCACCGCTCGCAAGTTCTCCCGAATTCGTCAACACCACTTGTCCGAAATGTGGCGGACCGGCCCGCCGCGAGACGGACACGATGGACACTTTCGTCGATTCATCCTGGTATTTCTATCGTTACACGGACCCGCACAACGACCACGCACCCTTCGACAAAGAAAAAGTCCGCTACTGGTTTCCCATTGACCAGTACGTAGGCGGCATCGAACACGCCATTCTGCATCTGCTTTATTCCCGCTTTTTCTGCAAGGTGATGC
>Ga0307478_10001114_pt1 | contig 24548 bp, 19 predicted proteins | sample atmos_gasesECM4C_2_FD_203713 | JGI IMG/M metagenome (GOLD analysis project Ga0307478, IMG submission 203713) | Hardwood forest soil microbial communities from Morgan-Monroe State Forest, Indiana, United States - atmos_gasesECM4C_05 | ecosystem: Environmental > Terrestrial > Soil > Temperate...
GGGGAGACTTCGTCAGCATAGTCATCGGACAATTCCACGCGATTGGGATCGTGGTCGAGTAAGCTAACTAATAGATCGACCTGATCAATGCAAGTCCGGTTTCATCGTCATGGGCGCGCCATAAATGCACCGGCATCTCTGACAAGATCATTTCCAGTGCTGGCAAAGCTCGTCCACCCAGGAAGTGTCCTCCGTGTGTCTGGCAGATGGTGGTGACAGGGCAGTGTGCTTACCGCGGCCAGAGGATCCCGAGCTTTTATCCGGGCGTACAGTGAGAAATTTGGCGTCGTCAAGGTAGAACGAATTCTTGCCCTGCACTCGGTAAATGGAGAGGAATTCGGAGAGCGTAAGGACGGGAGCCAATTTCACTTGGAATGTGCAGTTTACTTCTAGCAGCCCTGCAGCCATCGTTACAGCTGCTCACTGATGTCGCTGCTTCAGCGCAAAAGATCACCCTGATCACTCTTTGCGATGATTGCCACCGGCTCGCAACGCGACGAAAGAAGTCGAGAAAGCAAGGTAGTAAAAGGCGGACAACCAAGATCGCACTCATGCGGTGCAGCACCTTTTGCTTGACACTGCGTGCACGTCATGCTGCTCAATGACCTGGATCATTAGGGGAACAAGTCGGTCTTTCGAGAACAATTTCTCATCCCCAATCCGGCTGGGCACTTCGAGTTCTGCATTCCTCATAGCCCGCAGGATATTCGCTACGACTCCCTCGACATCACCATGGGACGAAACATAAGAGTCGTTTTGTCCAATAATATTCGTCACGTGACTCTCGTTCGGTCCGATGTAGAGAAATGGTTTTTTCACGGCGAGGATGTTGTAAATTTTGCAAGGGTGAACAATGCCCACGTACTTGTCTCCCATCACGACGGCGTGGAGATCGGCTGCAGACAGCGATCCCGATAATTTCTCCATGGGCTGGTAAGGAAGACACAACACATTGCGCAAACCGCGATTTCGCGCACGCTCTCTCAGCTTCACAAATTCGCTTCCGCCACCGACAAAACAGAAAGCAATGTCGTCACGATCTGCGAGCCGCTCTGCGGCCCCAAGCAAAGTGTCTAGCGGGTGACATGGGCTGTGGTTCCCAGAATACATAACGACAAACTTATTCGATAACCCGTGGAGCTTGCGGAACTCTTCCCTTCCCTCCGAGTCAAATCGCACGTGATCGTCGTGCGCCCACGGCGGCACAACGACAACTTTCTCTGGCTCAATTCCTTTGGCCTCGATCCGATCTTTCATGAACCGATCGAGCGCAACGATGACCGCAGCGCGTTTTAGGCTGTGTAACAACATCCTTGACAGTACGCGGGCAGTGAGCGATCTCTCCGATAGCCAGCCGGCAGCAATGGCCTCATCGGGATTGAGATCCATGGACCAAAACACTAGGGCGCTGGCTCTGCGGGGCACGACGAAGCTCGAAAGGAAAGAAATGAGCGGTGGAGACGTCATCGCCACCACTACATCGAATTGTGGCAGGAACCCCAAACGAAGGGCGCAGCTTGCCATAAATGTACCGAAGTCGGCTGCCCGACGCCATTTCGAGGCTTTGCCGAACCCGGTCGATTGTACGCGGATGATATTGACGCCGTTCCATGTCTGCCGTTTGAGAAAACGAATCCGCGGATCGTCATAGCCACGGGAACTGCACACAACCGTGACGTTATGTCCAGCCTGAACCAAGCACCGTGCCAAGTCACTCGCATGCTGAGCGGTCGAGACCACGTCTGGGTAGAAGGCCTGATTAAGCAGCAAGATATTCATTGTTTGAGGAGCAGTGCTAGGTAGGATGACACAGTCCTGCGCCAAGTGCCACCGCCAGAGACTTTTGCTGATGAAGCGGACTCAGCCGCTCTGTAGCTCAGCAAAAGCTGACCGATTCTCACTCAGATTCAGGTTCTCTTCCTTGTGCAATAAGAACCCACCAATCGACAGCACATCCATCCGCGTTCGCAGGAAGCAATCGATCGCTTCGGCTGGAGTTTGAACAATGGGTTCATTCTCATTGAAGGATGTGTTCAGCAGCACCGGCACGCCTGTCACTTCGTCGAACTTGCGAATCAGCCTCCAATATCGCGGATTCACTTCACGCTCGACTGTCTGGAGCCTTCCGGTCCCGTCCCCGTGCGTCACCGCCGGAATCTGCTCGCGCTGGCTTGGCTTAATTTTATAAGCCATCACCATGAACGGTGAGGGATAGTCCGTTTCGAAATATTCACCCACCCTCTCGGCCAAAATCGACGGACAGAACGGCCGAAATGGCTCGCGGTATTTGATGCGACTGTTGAGAATCTCTTTCATATCCTTGCGGCGCGGATCTGCAAGAATGCTTCTGTTTCCTAACGCCCGCGGCCCAAACTCCATGCGACCCTGAAACAACCCCACAATCTTCCCCTGAACAATCGCCTTCACCGTTCTGCTAATCAGATCCTCTTCCTCGAACTTGTGGTAGGTACATCCGGCAGCCTCTAAATCGCGGAGAATCTCACCGTCCGTATACTCTGGACCGTAGTACACGTGGCGCATTTCAAAGCAGCGAGGCAGCCTTAGCTCTTGATGCTGCACATACAGCGCCGCCCCAATCGAGGTCCCTGCGTCGTGCGCCGCCGGCTGCACGTACACATCGCGGAAGTCTGTTCGCTCGAAGATCATACCGTTGGCCACACAATTCAACGCTACACCCCCTGCCAGGCAAACAGCGGCCTCACCCGTCTGCCTCTGCACAAAATTCAACAGAGCGAAGAAATTTTCTTCCAGTACCAACTGAACGGAAGCTGCCAGGTCCATGTCCCGCTGGCGGATCTCGGCCCGCGGAGCGCGCGGGGCTCCGAACTCATCTGCAATCTTTTGTGAAAATATCGGGCCTAAAGCCGGCTCACCACCGTACCAAGTCATCTCCACGCCCTTGTTATGGTGTGTGAAGTAGTCTAGATTCAGTCGACACTGATCCCCTTCTGTCCGGACCACGCGTCGCACTTGTTCGGCAAAGCGAGGCTCTCCGTAAGCGGAGAGGCCCATCATCTTGTACTCATCCCCGAACTTGGGGAAGCCGAGGAATTGAGTAAAAGCGGTATAAAAAATGCCGAGTGAATGAGGGAATGAAACGGAACCGCGAACCTCTATCTGATTCGCCTTGCCCAGTCCCCACATGACGCTACTAAAATCACCGAAACCGTCGATGGAGATGACCGCAGCCTTCTCGAATGGCGAGGCGAAAAATGCGCTGGCCAGGTGCGCCCGGTGATGCTCGACGAAATGTACCGGCGGCCTCTGCAGTGAGACAATCCCGTCTGCCGCGAGCAAGTCGCCTACCTGCGCGATCCGCACACTGTTTGCAGCACGAGAACTGAGATTCAACCAGCGGTGTGGCCGCAACACCGCACGGAGCAGTTTGTCCTTCAGGTGAGCCTTGGGGTTGCGCGAAATCGCGATGTGGTCTGGTTGAACGCCTTCGAGGCATGCTTTCGCCGCGCCAACGGGCAACCCTGCCCAGTGCTTCGTGCGATTCAGTCTCTCCTCCTCCAAGGCGATCACGAGCTGTCCGTCGCGCAACAAAGCTGCCGAAGAATCGCCGTGGAACGCGTTAATCCCAAGAATTTTCATTGTCTGTGCAGAATCTCCAAAGCTTTCATAGCTTTCATTGTCGAAAAAGAGCGACTTTCGAAATCTGTAAGTAGAATTCAATCAGGCAGTCTTGGTCGCGTACTCGCCTTCGATGCTTTCCACGACCATATTTAAAACTCTGACTGCTTCGCGACCTTCTTCTGCTGAAACAGGCGGTGCGGATCCCGAAAGAATGCTGTCGGCGAACTCAGAAATGATAATTTCGTGCGTGCTTCGTACCTTCTTGGTTGCCACGCGAATTGCGTTAGACACAAAGGCCCCTAGTAATTGGAACGAATCCCGCAGCAATGACAAGCCGACTGGAACCGGCTTCAATTCTCTGCGTCGATACTGCATGACGTTCATACTTTCAAGATCCATCATTAAGAAACCCTTATCGCCTAGAACCTCAACCTTCGCTGCCCACTCATCAGTGGAGTAAACCACTGTAGCTGAACTGATAGCGTCGTCCCCGATTAAGTTAATTCGGTAGTCCTCAAACGAAGACCACGGATATTCGTTCATCACCTTGAGAGTGTCGGCACTGACGGCTCGGATCTGTGGGATGAAGGCCAGCGTCATATAAACGATGTGAGGTCCAGTTTCCCCGATAACTCCACCTGGCAAGCGATGCGCCCAGTGTTCGGACCGAGATGTCATATAAGTTGTGGGGGTGGAAAGAAAAATGCGCATCCCGCGCACTTTTCCAACAGCGCCGTTTTCCACCATCTGTCTCGCTTTCATGAAGGGCTCGTAGAAGAGGTCGCTGTGACCCACACAAACCTTTACGCCGTATTCCTTTTCCGCCAAGACAATTTGATCGCAGTCATCAACCGTAAGCGCCATCGGTTTTTCTATCAAGACATGGCATCCGTGTTCCATGGCTTCGATAGCTAACCGAGTGTGAGTTTGCGGCGGTGTACAGATATCCACCAGTTCGGGTTTTTCCGTTCTCAGCATTTCTGCGACATCACTGTAAGCCTTCGGTATTCCGAATCGACCTGCAACATCCTTCGCGGCAGAAAGGTTCAAGTCACAGATCGCAACCAGCTCGGTTTTGTGCCCGAGCCGTCGGAAAGCGGGAATGTGTTTTTTCCCGGCGATCAGGCCGGAACCGATGACAACTGCGCGGACTTTCCTCAATTTATCCTCCCAAAGGCCTATTTCCGTACCAAGAATCTGATCGAGATCATTCTCTTGCAAGACTCCGCTTAATGTAATCTCCCCACCGCAACTTCCGATGGAATCGGAGATTTTACTGTGCCATCAATGAACTGGCGCATCCAGATTTCAAGCGTCAGTAATTGCCAAATTTGCATTGACCAGTCGTGAGCACCGCTTCGGTGCTGTTGGACAAAAGAGTGGACAACCTCAGGCTGAAAAATACCACGGTCTTTCAAACGCGTCGTGGAAAGCAAATCATCCACCATCGGCCTCAGTTCGTGAGCGAGCCAGTAGTCCACCGGCGCCCCAAAACCTGCCTTAGGTTGATGCAAAACTTCGGTTGGCAACATCTCGGCTATTGCCTTACGCAAGATGTGCTTGGTAATCGGTCGAAACGTTCCATGAAGCTTCGCGCGGGGACTCACGTTCCAAGCTACAAACTCGGCAAGAGCGCGGTCGAGAAAGGGTACCCGGACTTCAACCGACGACGCCATGCCCATTTTATCAGCGTAGTTCAGGTTCAAGCTGGTCATGAAAATCTTAGTATCCAAGTAGAGCATCTGATTTAAGAAATCCGCGTGATGAACCCGCTCGAAAAAGGTTCGGTGGCGCTCATACGGATCCAGGTCGTCGAGGCCTGCAGCAGCAGAAGGTGTAAAAAGCCTGTCCTGCAGTTTCACGTCCATGTACGTGCAATTCCTCAGGAATCGTTCTATCGGTGAGAGAGATCCGCTGCGCGCCATTTTCTTGGCAAGCCGCACGAATCCTTTGAGTGGAGTACCTCGAAAGCTTGGCGTGCGTGCCAAAAGAGGCTCAATAAACTCGGTCCGCAAGAGAGCAGGAAGGGTGCGGTACCGTTCTCCCCAGTAGTGCGCACAATATTTTCGGTAGCCCGCAAACAACTCGTCCCCGCCGATCCCGGACAGCAAGACCGTCGTCTTCTGGCGTGCTTCGCGACAAACCAGATACGCCGGGATGATCGCGGGATCGGCCGTGGGCTCGTCCATGTGCCAGACCAACCGGGGCAGCAAGTCGGTCACGTCGGGTTCTACGACGATCCGCTGATTTTCGCATCCCAGGTGTCGCGCCAGCCGCGTGGCGACCTCGGGGTCGTCCAAAGTGCTCTCCCCCAAGCGATACTTTCGCGGAAACGTAATCGTATAGGTCTGAACCGGCTGATCGGTCACACGCCGCATCATAGCGACGATTGAAGAAGAATCGAGCCCGGCGCTGAGAAACGCTCCGATCGGAACGTCACTGACCATCTGCGCTTCCACCGACTGGCGGAAACGCTCGCGAACTTCTTCCACAAGATCCGCTTCTGACCGGCTGTACACCTGATTCGCTGGGGGAAACGTGAGATCCCAATACTGACTGATTTTCAACTCACCGTTGCGCAGGGTGGCATAGTGGCCGGCGGGCAATTTCAGAATGCCACGAAACATCGTCTTGGGGTCGGGAACCCAGAGAAACGTCAGATACTGGTAAAGCGATTGCGGATCGAGTTCTGCCTTGATTTCAGGGACCTCTAGTAGGGCCTTGATCTCCGAGGCAAAGGCGAATCGCTCACCGCTATGAAAATAGTAAAAAGGCTTGACTCCGAAATGATCGCGCGCGACAAACAGTGTGGACGTGGGGGAACGAAGGTCGCAAATGGCGAAGGCGAACATCCCGTTCAACCGCTTCACACAGTCGGGACCTTCCTGCTCGTAAAGGTGGATGACCACCTCAGTATCGGTTTGCGAGGCGAACCTGTGCCCCTTGCTTTCGAGTTCGCGACGGAGTTCCGCGAAATTGTAAATCTCGCCGTTGTAAGTTATCCAGACGGTTCGATCCTCGTTACACATCGGCATGTGGCCGATGGGGGACAAGTCCAGGATGGCGAGACGGCGGCTGCCCAGGCCGACGTAGGAACCGTCGGGAAACGTTCGATCCCAAAGGCCAGAGTCGTCCGGACCGCGATGAGCCTGAACTTTCGTCATTCGCGACAGGGTTTCGCGATCACCGCAATTGACTATCCCGCTGATTCCACACATTTTGTTATCTCTATTCCCTTCGCGGTCCCAAGGTCTTCAATTCGTAGATTTTCGCTTTAATGTGAAAGAACTGCACTCCTTGTAGGCCACAATAGATCAGGCCGGGAATACCATCCAAGAATCCTAGGCACAGGATGTACTTGTACAAGAAAAACAGCAGGGGTGAGCCCGGCACCTCAAAAAACATCTTGCGCAACCAGCGCCTGCGCTGGGCCTGAGATCCCACAAGCGAGGGGGGGAGGTCCTTTGCGTTCGCGTCGCCTTCGAACCACGTACGGGCCTCCCAGTTTGAATACTTGTCATGCTTGAGAATGTAGTGGGAGAGCGACTCGACGTTGTGATGAAGGAGTGCATTATTGAGTTTTGCCACTCTCGGCTTCGACTCTGACTGCACCACAACATGTTCGTGAACTTCCATGTCCGCCATGGAGTCATCCTGTTCTTTAAGCCGACATTCGTAGCGGGCTTTGCCACGGCGAAATAAAAGGAGTTTATAAAAGCTGGCGCCACTATGACGCAATTCGCGTCCCAAGAAGAACATACGCAGATTGATGTAATAGCCATCAAATGTCGGATTTTGAATGGCTTGTCGAATCTCACTGACAAGTTCAGGAGTTAGTGCTTCGTCCGCATCAATCAGTAAAATCCAGTCATAGGAGAGCGGGATCGAATCCATCGCCCACTGGCGCTTCTTCGGCCAACCTCCCTTGTAGTGAAACTGTACAACGTGTGCCCCGTAAGACTTGGCGACCTCGATCGTCGAGTCGGTGCTCTGCGAGTCTATGACATAGACTTCTCCGGCATCACGAAGTGATTCCAGGCAGCGCGGCAGATTACGCGCCTCGTTGCGCGTGGCAACGATCGCGCTCAGGGGAAGCTGCGAGGGGGTATGCAGCGACTCAAGTTTTTTGGGGTATTCCAGCTTGTGCATCGGAGACAGAAAGCTCTTAGCATTCTATCCGAAACGCCGCTTCCAATCTGCCGTCCGCAAGACGGGGAGCTATGTCGGAAAGCAGCATGATCTTTCGTCCTAACGGTATACTGGTCGAAAATCAATTCGGAATTCCATCAAATGCACTCGCATATCGCTAGAAAAGAAGACGTCACAGAATTTTGGAACGCCGAGCCCTGCGGAAGTCGCTATCTCGAGGGCAGGGAGGAATTCGACGCGCACGCGCGTGCGCGCTACGAGTCTGAGCCGTTTATCTTCGACTTCGCAAACTTCCAGAGTGCTCGCGGGCTGAGGGTACTTGAGATCGGTGTCGGAATCGGGGCCGACTACCTCGAATGGCTAAAGGCGGGAGCCAAGGCCACCGGCGTAGATTTGTCTGCGGCATCCATCGAAAAGGCGCACCGGCGTTGCCAAATGGCGGGGTATGATGCGGATTTGCGAGTTGCGGACGCCGAGCAACTGCCCTTTCCCGACAACTCCTTCGACGTGGTGTATTCCTACGGAGTGATGCATCACAGTCCCAATACGCCGCAGTGTTTGCGAGAAGCTTTGCGCGTTCTCAAGCCAGGCGGACAGGTGAGGATTATGGTGTATCACCATCCCTCGCTGACTGGGGCAATGCTATGGCTGCGATACGGAATCACAGGAAGAAAGTCTTTGCGGCAGAGCGTATTCGATCATTTGGAGAGTCCCGGAACAAAAACCTACTCCCGTGAAGAGGCTCAGCAATTAATGCGTGGATTCCGGGATGTGCGAATGCGACTGGTATTCAGTCCGGGTGATTTGCTGCTGAACCAGCCCTCTGCCCGATTCCAATCGCCGTTCTACCGGTTGGTGTGGAAGTTTTTTCCCAGGCCGGTAATCCGCAAGTTCGGGCGCCGTTGGGGGCTGTTCTTACTCATCACAGCACTCAAACCGTTCTAGCAAAGCAGTGACGCCTAAGCAAAGCAACGCGTTCTCCGTCCACCGATAGATTGGGCATCTTGAGTGTTTCACGCTAGCTGAGCGCTGAGAGCTGCGGACGACAGTTCGATTTTTGCTGTCTTAGCCAACTTCCCAACGTAACCAGCGCCCAAACTCGCGACCAAGCAGGTCCCTTTGGTTCATTGTCGAAGAGTCTGCAGACGAGGTTGATCCCTGAAGGATCAAGAATGGTGCTAGAGCGTAAGTAGCGCAGATTCTCTTCCATCAATTCGCGAAGCGGACCTTGCAGCCACGCTGCAAAGGGTAATGAGAATCCGCGCTTAGGTTGCTTGAGCTGCGATTCAGTGTAGAGGTCAGCACAGATCTTCCGCAGCAGATGCTTTAATGGTGCCTTCTTCGGGAGAAGCACATTGGCTGGAAACTTAAACGCCCACTCCGCAAGATCGCGGTCAAGGAATGGTACCCGGATCTCAAGGGAGTTCGCCATGCCGAACACATCACTGTCCCGGAGTAGAACATTTTGAAGGTAAAAAGATGCGTCCAATCTACCTACGGATCCTACGTGGTCGCCGGGAATGTAGGAATCTTCATACCGCAAGTCTCGGACTTGAAAGTCTTCCGACAAATCTAGATGCCTCGCGGTCAGCCCGAATGCGCCGAGATTGAAGTCGGACACGAGTCGACGATAATGGAAGTAAATTCCAATCAACCCTGGGTCGGCCGATACAATCTCGTTGGCTTTACGTCTGGCTACCTGACTTGCAAATACGGTCGCCATCTTGGACACAGCGATGCGCAGCGGCAACGGGAGCGGGTTGAGCCATGACATCATTGCGTAGGTGTGCGGTACACGCCGGAACAGGTTGTAGCCGCCGAAAATCTCGTCCCCGCCCAGACCGGACAACGCCACGACGATCCCATGATCGCGAATAGCTCGCGCTACAACGTAGGTATTGAAACCGTCCATCGATGGTTGGTCGATACAGCCTAGCGCATCACCAATCCACTCCAGGGCTGTGCGGTCACTGACTTCACACTCATTAAAGCGGGCGCCGAAACGCGCGGCAGTAGCCCGTGCCACTTTGTGTTCGTCGTCTCCTCTTCGATCTGGAAACGAAACAGTGAACGCCTCAAGAGGTTTGACACCAGCAGTATCACTGGCCAGTCCAAGCACGGCGGTTGAGTCCAAGCCGCCACTCAGGAAAACCCCGAGGCGTACGTCGCTGAGCAAATGTCGATTGACCGCTTGCCGCAGGAGAGCGCGCCCCTCCTCCACAATTTTGGGCAGCGATTGTTCCTTGGTTGGATGTTGCGGAGGCGGAAATCGCCAATAGCTACCCTTGGCTAGAACACGACCCCAAGGATCCAACTCTTTCCATGATCCTCGAGGAAGCGAAAAAACATTCGCAATAATTGTAAGCGGTTCCTGAACCCCTCCATATGCAAGGTATCCAGCCAGTGCCCGCCGATCAATATTGGAACTTACCAATCCGCTCTTCGTTAGCGCTTGGACTTCCGACGCGCATGCAAACCAATGATCGTTGCAGCTATAGTAGAGGGGCTTGATACCAAAATGGTCGCGAGCTATGACCATACATGAACGTCGAGCGTCCCAGATGGCAAATGCAAACATCCCTCGGAGCCGATCGAGACAATCAGTCCCCCAATGCTGATAGGCGCGAAGCAATACTTCTGTATCGCTGTGACCGCGGAAGCGATAGCCTTCAGAGGCCAGGGAGTCTTTTAGCTGCGGAGCGTTATAGATCTCTCCGTTGTAGACGAGGATATCGCCGGTATCCTCGTTCTGCATCGGCTGATGACCGAGCGTCGAAACATCTTGGATCGCAAGACGGCGATTCCCGAGGCCAAGCACCCCCTGACCGGTCGAAATAACGATTGAGCCGCCATCGTCCGGACCGCGATGAAACTGCGCATCGAGCATTGCGCGCAGCCCCACCTCGACCCGCTCCGGAGGGAGATCGCCGACTATAGCTGCAATACCGCACATACGTGATCCAGTCCTTAGAAGATACGTCACCCTTCGAGTTTGGGTTTTCAAGACTGAAGGTACAACGCGCGAGCTCTGTTCTGGGCATCGACCGCCGTTCCCCGACTGTTCGCTAACGGCGCCTGGGAGTGGAATCACGTCGCCAAGTCTGAACCGCGTCCGCTGCCACGAGATCGATTTTCTGTCACGGGAAAAAATCTAGGTTTCAGTTTGAAACATATAATACAATGATTTTCTTTTCCGTTGTCCCGGGGGTAGCCGGTTTTGCGAAAAAGAGTTGCGCTCGTCACGTCCGGTTTGGGTACGGCCTACGGTGGTATCGGAGTGGTTGCCAACTCGATCAACTCAGCGCTGGAGCAGTACTGTAAAGTTTCCGTTTGGCAACATCCACCGTTCTGGCCACGCCCTGTGCGCATTGTGAGAGTGGCTGCGCACCTTTTTTGGGGTTCGCAGAACCCACCTGACTTCGTCATCTATGATCATGTCCATCTTGCAGTACTGCACGCCACGATTCCGAACCTGCGACGTCTCCCTTATGCAGTTTTTTTGCACGGGGTGGAGGTTTGGCAGCCTTTGGCCAACCGTAGGCGGGAAGCTCTCCTTGGGGCTTCTATCCTAATCGCGAATTCCGCAACAACTGTGGCGACAACGCGCGCGGCGAACCCGTGGCTGCCCGACGTGGAGGTGGCGTGGCTGGGTGTTCCAGGAACCTCACCGCCGATCGATGCTGGCACACTGCCTCCATCGGCATTGATTGTCGGCCGAATGAGCAGCCCCGAGCGTTACAAAGGACACGATGCGGTTATGAACGCTTGGCCTCTCATCCGATCGGCAGTCCCCGGTGCCGGACTAGTCATCGTAGGCACAGGAGATGATGAGTCGCGCCTGCGTCGCCGCGTCGAACGAGAGCACCTTGAAGGAATCGAATTCCGTGGCCGATTGAGCGATTCCGAGAGGGACCGTGCCTATCGCTCGGCACGCCTCTTGTTCTATCCCTCGGAGCAAGAAGGCTTCGGCCTAGCTGGAGTCGAAGCCGCTGCCTTTGGAGTTCCGGTGTTGGGATTGACTGGAACAGTTGCAGACGAACTCTTCCCTAATGGCGATGGCATAGTACTCGCTAAAGATCTCAGGAGAGAAAGCATTGCGGAGGCGGCAATCCCCGTCCTGACGAATTCTGAGCTCGCCTCTAGGCTAGGAAATGCGGGTCACAGAAGGGTTCAGAGCACGTTCTTAGAAGAACATTTTGCTGAACGTTTTCGTCGTGCTTTAGGACCACTACTTCAGCTCGAATCGCCTGAGCGGACCTATCCACCACCGAAGCAGCCGCCGCAATCTGCTTCTGCGCACGACATCAAACCGAATTGGGATAGACAAAGGATGTCAAGATCCTCGCTGTTTTCGAGGGCTCACCATGATCCAGAGATATCGTGATTAACGCGGCGATCGCGCAATTCCTTCAGAGTATAGTTGAACCGTGAAACTCAGGATCCACCCCTTCGAATACTCAATCCCGAGTGGACATTGCCGTTGAATTTGCTCGTTACACTCCTTCGCGCCTCTCTTAAAAGAAGGGCGGTCTACAAATTACTACCCAAACAGAAAAATAGGCACCTCCAATCGTTCTGCAGCCGGCCGCGGCGGTCGCCTCCGGGGCGCACGCCTGATTCCCTTTCTTTTCTTTCCGATTGCGATATTCTACCTGGCCCAGATCGCCTTGCTACTCAGACTCATCAGTGACGGAATCGATTATCTTTTGCAAGCCAGCTCTGCGATAGAGGACACGGAATTATGTCACATGGCGTCATTCCATGCGGCTGCCCCTATCCCTCCTTGATCTACGTGATGGGCAAGATTGGCATCGCAAATTCTTGGACGATTGTTCCTCTGAATTGTTCACTGCTCGGTCGCTCGGTCTCGGATGTTGGGCCAACTACTGCGTCGTACACCACTCACTGGGACTTTCGGACGACGCAGCGAAAATCGTATGCCTCCTGAACCTCCTGTCATTCTTAATGGTTCGGAACCTCACCTACCCGTTGAGCAGCGTTTGCTTTTTTAGAGCATCGACCATCTTCGTTCTCATGCTATTGAGAACTGAGACTTACCCCAGCTCTCGACGCTTCCGCAGAGTTATTTTCATAACCCCGCTATTACGGTTCTGCATCGAGTTGCGTACAGTCGGGATCGTCTTAATTCCAGCTTTCCAGTGGGCTACGATCGGAGGGAGCGCAGAGGCAAGGCAGATCTATCCTGGCCTGCGTCGCGGCTACGCCGCCATTGCCATCGTCTTTGACAATCATTGAATTCCGTTCTGCGTTCCGGAACCATGGTGATCTTCGACGCCTTGATTCTCCGCATCAATACCACGCGCTCACGGACTATTGCTCGGCCAACCGGCGAGACTTCGGTGATTGGTATGACCAAGAGGATCGCGCAGGGAGTAGTACGGATTTCGTGAGATACTAGACTTCTGTGTAATCCTTGTTGTGCTTCGTATTTGTAAGCCTATACCGGAACTCCCTTTAGTCTCACTGTAAGGCAATGGCACGGACCGCGGAAGCGTTATACTCGTTGCGGAAGGTGACCAATCTGTTTCTTCCTTCCGATCAGCGTGATGCAATGATGATTGAGCTTCAGACACATGCTCGCTCCGTTCTCCGAAGGCTTGGACTAGTGCCGTTACTGGATAGGTTTCGCTCGGTCTGGCGGGTCGGATACGAGGATGCCTTTTCACGCTCATTGCTGGTCGAAATCCGGCCCGGTGACTGCGTATGGGACGTCGGTGCGAATGTGGGTTATTACTCGCAGAGAATCGCCTCCCTCGCCTCCCGAGTGGTCGCCTTTGAGCCCGTGCCGGAGACATTTTCCCGTTTGTCGAAACTGGCTCTTCCCAATACGACCTTCGTAAACGCAGCCTTAGGGGACGTGCGAGGAGTGCTGCCAATGGGCTTGGCTAATAATGCAAGTTCACTTGCTGTGCTCGACGGCAACATCGCGGAAGTTCAAGTTGCTCGTGGAGATGATCTTGATCTTCCGCAGCCCAATATCGTGAAGATCGATGTCGAGGGTTTTGAATATGAGGTAATCTCCGGGATGCAAACCAGGCTACACGCACCGGAGTGTAGAGCTGTATTTTGCGAGTTGCATTTCGAGGTGCTGGAAAAGCGGGGATTGCGTCAAACCCCGGCCAAGATTGTCAAGCACTTGCGATTCCTGGGTTTCACGAAGATTCGCTGGTTAGACGCATCCCACATATCTGCACACAAGTCATAGTGACCTGGACCTCGTTGTGCCAACCGAGAATTACCGGCAATTTCCCTTTCGTCCCGTTTTGGATCTTGCCTCGCAGTCAATTTCAGGCAATGTTCACACCTTCTGTTTTCCCGGCTCTATGCGAGGTTGCAGCGGCACGAGGCGGCTCGCCAGGTCTAACACGACCTCCGCCGGGGGCGATGTCGTTAGGCGGCTGAGGTTAAAACTGAAATGCTGCGGACGGTACATCGACAGCAGGACCACTCCGTCCGGATTACTTGCCAAAGCGAAGTCGAGAAGAAACGCGGCGGCGGCCTTTCGCGGCGTGTCGCGGTAGCCAGCGGAGTCCATCAAGCCGCGCTTCCCGGTCTCCTTTTCGATCATGGCCGCCAATGCGTTAAGCGAGCCGTCGTGGCCGTAGACGCTATGGGTGACGAAGCAAACGGCTCGATTCGCCAGCAGTTGCTGTTTCGCCAACGCGACGTTGGGCGCGAAGAGATTGTTGGCAAACTGAATGATGCGGAAACGCCCCGACATCGCCACAGCGGCCAGCGCGACAACGAGGTCGCCTGCCAACGAGAGGGCGCGAGCATAACCTTTGCTGATGACATCGTCCAGCGCCCGCAAGACGTCATCACGCTGCACATCCTCAACGTGTGCCTCGTGCAGCGCGAGAACGTCTACATAGTCCGTCTGCAACCGCCTCAGGCTCTCCACGGTGCTGGATTCTATGAACGGACCGGTCAATTCCATGCGTTGCGCGGGCGACCGGAAATTGGTGACATATTTACGCAATTCCGGCCATAAGACGATGGCCCTCTGAACTACCGGCTTGGCAACGCGCATGGCAAGCGACACGCGGCCCGGCACAATGCCGACCTTGGTACAGACGGCGACCTCTGAGCGCTTGCCCGAGAGAAATTTGCCAAGCAAGACCTCGGCATTGCCATCGCCATAGGATGGTGCAACGTCGAACCATGTCACACCGGCTTCATAGGCTCGGGCTAGCGCTGCCGTCCCCCGCTTACCGTCGACACGCGAACCGAGCGAGGCGCACCCGAAGCCGATCGCGGATATGCTCCGCGTGAGGGGGGCGAACTCAACATGCCGCATGTTGGTCGATCCTTCCCGTTTCGATCTCGGCAGCGGCCCTCATGTTGAGATGGTTGGCGAGGCGAATGGCAAGGGCGGTGGCGAGAAGAGTTGAATTAGCCTGTCCAGTCGTAGGGAACACACTTGAGGAAGCCACATGAAGATTGGCAATATCGTGGACCTTCAAGTCCGAATCAACCACGCTGTCTTTTGGGTCCTGCCCCATTCTAGTGGTGCCTACCTGGTGGAGGCCGTCCGATGCCTGTGCCAAGACACGGTCACGCAGTTGTTCCTCCGGATACCAGTATTCCAGCCGGCCTATGGCATTGGCGCGCAAGGCTGCATCCAGAACTTGGTGGGAGCCGATCACGCTACGCGCATCGCCTTCGCTAAAGCGGAGGTCGATTGCGACCCGCGGGAGCCCAATTCTATCAGCTTCATCGGTCAAGACGACGCGGCTGTTGGGGTTCGGCTCCTGCTCTGCATGGTAGTGTAGGGCGTATCTTCCGTTGCGATTTCGGACGAGGAAGCTGGGCTTGCGCGGGCTGGTCAAGAACCGATCGCGCATGATGTTCAGGAGGTCTAGTGCACCGGCGGGTGCGCCGCGGAGAATGTTCACGATGTGGGCGCCAAAATGGTGCGGCTTAGGACCGACATGGGCAATCCGGATCGCCTCGGAGACTAGACGCCGACCGATCGGCGGTAGAGCCAGCGCCAGAAAGACCACCGACAGCACGCTGCTGTGATGACGAGGATCATGGAATGGTGTATTGTCCGGAAAAAAAGCCGTGTTGAGCAGCCTATGTGTTCGCTGCGCCGCCTCGCTGAGCATGAAACGCCGCCGGACATACGCACCGCTCGGGTGGAGTTCGAAGTCAAGGTCCGCAATAGCGGCTGGCTCATTGAGCACGATGTTCGCAATCTTGCCAGAGATATGACCCATGTAATAGCGGCCGAGCGGGCCGCCTGTGCCTCCGAAATGGCCTGGCCAACGGCGTTGCACGGCGAGCAAGAGCCGCGTTGTCTCGACGCCGCCACCAGCGAGGATCACAGCACGCGCCTTGACCCTCGATTTGCTGTCGGGGCCTGCGACCACGACGCTCTCGACAACGCGCCCGTCCGCGCCAAGGTCGAGATCGACGACGGTGCTGTTCAGACAGAGCGTAATGCGTTCGGAGTGCTCGATCCGTTCGCCGTGAACCAACGCGAGCCGAGATTCTGTCGACCACCGCTCCAGGAATGCGGCGGTAACATCGGCACCAAGGCTGCGCAGATGCCGAGGTGGTGAACAGAACGTGTCATCGCCGCACAGCAGATATTCGGCAGCTTTGGCGTACCAGGGCTTCACGTCATCGTGGACAATGGGCCAACCGGAATGCAGCACATGGGCCCGCGCCCCAAAGTCGACATCGTCGAAAGCCACACATCGGCCGCCCCAAGTCCAAGACGTGCCGCCGAGGGCACGACACACTGCGATCTCCATCGGCGCATGGCGCTGGGGGTCGACGATTATCGCGCGGGAGGCATCGGTCAGTTCAGGGCATACTCTGTTTCGTCCAGATTCGAGCACGACGACGTCGCGGCCGAGTCGCTCGAATTCGAGAGCTAGCCCCATGCCGACGGGCCCGGAGCCGACGACGCAGAGATCGCATGTATGCTCCCGGGTTGGGAGGTGCTCAAGGATCATGACCGAAGGTCCTTTTGTGAGAGACACAGGCACGCTGGGAGTAGCCGGGACGAAATGTATACTGTTCTTACATTGAACGACAGCGTCATAGTGTCAACGCGGCAAATCCTCTGAGTGCAACTTCCGACTCGCCGTAGCAAGCCCGAGCGGTGTCTGTTTTGTAGGTCTCACTTTACATGACGTAGTCCGAAAAATGTCCGGCGCTTGGCTATTTCATCACGGGATCGTCCACGTGCATAGAACCTGCCCGCGAACTCGTTAGTCTGATCGCCAATGCGACGATTTCGTGGACATGTTTGCTCCAGCTAAAGCATTTCGCGCGCTGCTTGCCTGTTTCTGCCAACTGCGTGGAGACCGCCGCAGAAGACACCACTTCCAAAACCCTTTGCGCCAATTCATTCGGAGAAAAGCGCGGGAAGTATAACGCAGCAGATCCGCAGATTTCCCTATGCACGGCCAAATCGGAGGCTACGATCGGTAATCCGCTCGCCATCGCTTCCACTAGGGGGTGGGCAAAAGTCTCCGTGTAAGCGGGGGTCACATACACATCGCAAGCCCGATACAGATGACTGAGGGATCGATACGGAACCGACCCCAGCTGGATAACCTCGGCTCCAACATCCAATCGCCGCAGCAACGCGGCTGCCAAATCGGTACGGTAACCGTCGCTCGGACGAAACTCACACGTAAGAATCAAGCGGAGTTTACGAGGCGCGACGGCCGCTTTTAGCTCGGGCAGAGCACGTATGAGAGTCTCAAAGTTTCGGTAGTAGGTGTAGTGGCTGACAAGGAGCAGACGAAGTGAGTCTCTTGTGGCATCGAGCTTCTGTCGTACTTCTTTGGACAAAGGGGGGCTGTCTCGAAAGAAAAGATCGTGATCAAAGCCGTGGTAGATTGGAATAACGTCTATTCCCGTCCAGAGTTTCAATTCGTCGGCAAAAGACCGTGTCGGCGCAACCGTACAATCCGCCCAGCCGATCGAGCGGCGAGCAAAACTGCTCTTCAGGCGAGTATCCAGCCACATGCGGTATTCTCTGCGTGCCCGCAGGTCGCTATAAAAGGCGACGGATGTGTAGAGAGAATTCCGGGAGAGAAGAATCTGCGGCACGGGAGAGTTCCAAAGCGCAAAGTTGCCCGCGGAAATCAACACCTGCGCGCCGCTACGCCGGATGAGTTTCGGCAGCGTCGTCTGCTCGCGAATAAAACGCCGAGGCGTGCCGTAAGACTCCAGGTCCTCGACGAAGAAAATGTTCGGCAGCTCCCCAAAATCCCGGCGAAACGCGGGATTCAGCAACACCGTAGTTTCCGCATCCTCTCTCCGCGCGAGATGGGGAATCACATTGCGTAGATAAGTAAGGCCTCCACCCGCACTCGCGGCAAGGCCATTGATAAACAATCTGATCATCGGTTGGACACGGCGGCGCCAAAACCGCTGGCGGCGGACGGAAATCTCGGGAAACGGCCCCGGCATTGGGGCCGCAACAGCGCCCAAGAAACTGTGGACTCATGATTTCCGAGGTTGGAATATATAATACATGACCTATTCCCGATTGTCCCTCTACACTGGTCAGGAGACGAGCTCCTTTGCATAAGAGGGTCGCGCTAGTGACGTCCGGTTTGGGCACCGCATACGGCCGTATCGGAGTCGTCGCTGAGTCAATCAAATCTGCTCTCGAACCAAACTGCGACGTTTCCATCCGGCAGCATCCTCCGTTTTGGCGCGCTCGGTGCGGGTTGCGAGGGTGCCAATGCAAAGTTTTCTCGGTTCATTGAACCCTCCAGACTTGGCAACTTATGAGCATGTCCATCTCGCGGTGCTGCAAGGCAGCATTCCAAGCTGCGAAGGATCCCGTATGTGGTTTTTCTCCACGGAGTGGAGATATGGCAGCCCCTGGTCGGGCGCAAACGGGAAGCGCTGCTCAGGGCAAGTCTCCTCATCGCCAACTCCTCTAGCACGGTTGCCGCCACACGAGCCGTCAATCCCTGGATTCCGAGCGTGGAGGTTATGTTGCTCTGGGGGTCACGGCGACCGCGCAGCCCATCGATGCGGGTGTGTTGCCGCCGGTGTGCCTGATCGTGGGCCGAATGAGCAGCCCCGAACGCTATAAAGGACAGGACGCTGTGATGGACGCTTGGCCACGAATTCGGGCCGCGGTGCCGGAGGCAAGGCTGGTCATTGTAGGCACCGGCGATGACGAAGCGCGATAGCTACGCCGGGTCGAACAACACCTCGAAGCGATCCGGGTTTGTGGCCGCCTGAGCGATCAGGATCGAAACCGTGCCTATTGCTCCGCACGTATGTTGTTCTATCCGTCCGAGCAGGAAGGCTTCGGTCTGGCGGGGATTGAAGCGGCGTCGTTCGGCGTTCCATTCTTAGGGTTGGCTGGAACCGTTACCTGTGAATTGTTTCCGGACGGGAATGGAGTGGTGCCTCTGCTAACAGATTCCCGACTCCCTTCCAGGCTGGGAGACGCGGCTCGCAAGAGAGTTCAGAGCACATTCCTGGAAGAGCATTTCGCGGCACGCTTTTGTCAGGCCCTGAGAGGTGTGCTTCCCAATCTATTTGGATGAGCAGACCTATCCAGCAGAAAAGGAACCTTCGCCGCCATGTGAGATTTCCTAGTCCGATTTGCCTATGCCAATGGAACTTCGCTTGGTTCCCTCGAATTGCCGCTGTATCGATTCGGCTGTGGTCGAGATGGACGCCTTGAAAATTAGAAACAGCCGCAACACCTAGCTACGAGATCATGCACATCTTTATGGTTTTATAATCTGCCATGGACTTTTCTCGTTTCCTTTCTTTCAACACACCACTTGGGAAATTGATCCGTCTACCGCTGCGCGCTATTCCTAAAGACGCTACGGTTCGTGTTTTGAGAGGTCCGCTTCGCGGAGCTCATTGGACTGTCGGATCAAGCACGCATGGTTGCTGGCTCGGCACTTACGAGCGGGCTTTTCAGTCTTTCTTTTTCAGCATTGTCCCTGAGGGCGGCGTAGTGTTGGATGTTGGCGCAAATGTTGGCTTCTATTCGTTGCTCGCAGCGCGTAAGGCTGCTAAAGTGATCGCCTTCGAGCCTCTGCCTGAAAATCTTTCATACCTGCGCCGCCATATTGAACTCAACCGATTGAAGGAGTGCATCCAAGTGATCCCATCCGCAGCTTCGGATCACGATGGTACGGGCCTGTTTAGCCTCGTTCCGGGCAATCGCAGCGAGGGAAGCCTGAGCTCACACGGGACGCTGCCGGTTCGAACGGTCCGACTCGACAGCCTCGGCACGGTTCCCGATGTGATCAAAATCGACGTGGAAGGGAACGAGCATGAAGTGTTACGCGGCGCGATAAAAACAATGCGAACCTATCATCCTTTAGTGCTTGTCGCGCGCCATTCTGGCGATTCCTACTGCCAGGATCTACTCAAAGAACTAGGCTATCAGGTCTCCGAAATTGCACATGGGGAACTGCTTGCTCGGAAGCCTGCGGGACCAACTAGCAATAAGCTCCCTGGCGAATCCTTATCAGCCTAAGCACCAAACAGCTAATCTGCCAACCAATTCAATAAATTACTCGCCAGCCGTAGGATTCGTCGGCTGCTTTCATGCAGATCTGCACTAAATCTTTTCCTCCCGTTCCCCCTGCTACGTAATTCAGTTGTCCACGGTGGCCCGCGTCGCATGTGGGGCTTGAACTGGCCTGCAAACGCACGGTTGGCGTGACAATGGACTTCGGCGCGATGTCCTTTCCGTCGACTGCGCCCTGGGCAGGCGCAAAGTCGCTCGCCAGCTTGCCGCCCAGGTAGTTGGAATTGAAATTCTTAACGACTGTGGAATCGGTGATCCCGGTTATCTTGGTGAATGTCCCCGTCCCGGTAAGGGAGTCGATACTCCATTTCTGCGTTTTCCCTCTGTCACTGAAACCTTTCAGAGGGGTTCCGAATTGAAAATCAAATTCCCTCCCCCGGAAAAGTTGAATGAGTGTTTTGTTATACGGGCTATCGCTGGAGCGGAGAGGAAAGCTGCTTGGAAATGGACCTTCAAACTTGTACGAGGTGCCTGTGATTCCCTCGGCGACAAGGGCAATCTGGCTGCCCGGGGCCGATGGATTACCTACATAAAGACGGTAGCTGACGGCTTTTGGGGACGGCACCCAATTTAGTGTTTCGTAATGATCGCCATCGGAGGATGCTGGAGCTTGATAACAGTTTGAGGTGCTTGAGTTGCTGCGCGGGAATGTCTGATTTCCAAGCGAATCCACCGCCGCAATGTACCAAACGTGAGTTTGAGTTCCACGTTTGCCAGCGACCGTACAAGTCAAGCCATCCGGCGAGGCTACTCCTTCGATCTCGCTTGCGCCCTCGTACAAACAAAGGGTGTTCAGATCGCAAGAGGTGCTGCCAATCCCTCCTCCGGAATTTGCATTCCCCAGCCCGTAGGCGCCATCGTTTCGACTGTAAAAGGTTCCCCGCGCGAGAAATCTTGTGCCTGTTCCCAACAAAATCGCTTCGGCCACATTGGTCATGCCGAAAGTATCGATTGAGCTGTGTGCACTATTGTTGGCAATCGGCACGGCCTCAAAATATGCCAAATCCTGGGGAGTCAAATTGTGTAACCACCCTGATCCGCTGAGCTGTGTTGGTCCGTGCTGCCCAAGGTCGCAGAGCTTATGGCCACTCGCTCCGGAGCCGTATCCGTCGTAAAAAGTGTTCGCCAGACCAGAATAGAAACCACCGCCGTTAAACGTAATCGAGCAAGTATCGTTGACCGGAATATTGTTCCCGGAAATCTCTACAATGTGACTCATCGATCCGTTGACCAGCAGAAAGCGATCTCCACTTTCAGCCGACTCAGACAGATTGTCGATGATCCGTTCATTCGGATCCGTCCAGAAATCAAGTTGAACATCGGTGTGGTTGGAGCCGACTTCGTTGGATGCTATAAGGACACTCCCACCTTGCTGCCAGATCGCACGGTTACACAAATGGATCGAGTTGTGCTCGATCTTGAAGTTCTTGGGGTTATAAGAAGGCCCTATTATTATGGCGGCAATGCCCGAAGTGGGAGTTCCGCCGCAGTAGAAGACCGAATCCGTGATTCGCATGTCCTCGACATTATTCATTTGCTTCATCGAGAACTGCAAACCGACCCAGTTCGCATTCCCTGCTCCTCGAAAATTCGCGTTCACAGCTAGCCGGTGGAAGATTCCATCAGTCGTGTTGACGTTCCCTCCGGGACCATAGCGGTCCACGTTAACCCCGACCGCGGCCGTACCTCCCCCGTCTAGCGCAAGGTTCTCGACCACGAAACCGTCAACGTACTCCATGTCGATCATTGTGCCATCCCGAGGTCCAGACCAAGTAATGGTTGGCACATTTGTTGCGTAATAGCCGTTGATGCCGGCTCCGGAAGTCCCCCTGATTGTGAAGCCACTGAGGTTTTTGATGAGCCAGGTATTTTCCAGCTTCACGTGACAACCAGGTGGAAACGTGATTGCGCGGCCGTCGATGCTCGGATTGGCTACGAGCGAGTTCAGGGCCGCAGAACTCTCGTTCGTAAACGAGCAGTCAACTCCCGCATCACGAACATCGATTTCCATGCTGGCTGGAGCTTTGCGGTCTTCTACCGATTGGCCGTAGGCCCGGACCTTTGTCTGAGCACATAATGCCACGGGGCTGAAAGCCAGCGCCAGCATCAGGACCGCTTGCCAGCGAAATTCTGATAGGGACCCGCTGGCGAATATCGAAGAGCCTCCATCCCACTCATCATGCGTCGCCTGAATACGTAAATACGGACCATTACTCAGCATTGCTTCACGACCTCCTGGAATACACCTAGCATCTGGCTGCCTACGGACTGCCAGGAAAACTCGCTCTCCATCCAGCATTCCGCGCGCCGACCCATCTCTCCTAAGGGCATCGTGGAAATCTGGCGAATTGCCGCAGCCAAAGTCCAAGGATCGTTTTCCACCCACAGATGGCACTCATTTACCTGCAGTCCCTCCCGACGTGTGGCACTTCGTGAGCAAGTGCCTTAAGCAATCATCATTTACCATATTTGAGGGCACTAAAGCGACATCGGAATGCGCGCAGATTCTCCTTCGCGTCACCAGATACCTCTCCGAGAAAACCCAGATGCCCTAGTCCCAGCTCCGCAACATTCGACTTGAGAGAATCCGCGTAAGCTGAGGTGCCACTCCTAGCGATCGCCAAACGCCACAATTGGAGCTTTGGTTCAGGAGAGTGCAGGCCGCCAGCATTTCAATGCCCTATACGTGATGCGCAAGTTCTCTTTCGATTCAGTTTTTCCGAGGCTCCCTGAGGCAGCTCCATGGCATTGCAAACAATCACTGTGTGTACGCCAGGAAATCTCTCGCGGCTTTGTGAAGCTTCGTCCTCGGAGGTTGTGGGCAAAAATAGTTTGTCCTTTAGCACAAAACCGCGGCAAATCCCAAAGGTACTTGGGCAGCACGCGAGTCGATCCATCCCAACGCTGCAGGGAATCTCTAGGAGACCACACCAGCCGCTTGCCAAAGGTTCCGCAGTGTGACAGCGTGGGAGATGTTAGGAGGGAGTAAACGGCGGTGAGATGCACAATGTCGGCCCATTGGACGAATTCGCGAAGGACCTGCAGCAAATCGAGAAAAATGGAGTTGAGAAAGAGCTGGTGGCAATTACGAATCCGCAGACCATCGACCTGCACGTCCTCGTCGTTCGGAACTTCGAGAGTGCTGCCCAGACCGTCGATATCCGTTGTCGGGATTCGTACGCGGCAGCCAAGCGCGGCCAGCCCTCGGCACAACCGGTGCCCGGAGCGTATGGTGCCACCGTACGCCCTCGTCGGATAAAAAGAGGGCTCACATGAAGAATTCTTATATGAGAGCTATTTCCCAAGCGATCCCCGCTAAACAATCGTAGGCCTTGGGATGTTGGGATTCGATATCGGTGTCCCGGGGTTCAGTGAATTCAGGACCGGTGCCAGCCGTGCAAGCTCCTTTTTATTCGTCCGCAATTCTAAAGTGGGAACAAGGACGAGTAAAACTAACGCAATTTGCTGCGCCATGCCCGCAACATACTGAGCCATTTGAGCTTCGATGGCCAGCAGCTGTGGAACGAGTACGGCGCCCAGACAACTGAACAGAAGACTTGAGTCCGCGTGCAAAAAAATCCGCTCAAAAGATCCCAGGAGGATCCCGAGCGGTAAGATTACGAGCAGTGGTCCAAACCAGCCGAAATTAATGTAGCTCTCCGCGACGGTACCCACTGCAATTGAAACGGTGGAAAGCTGCCGGGGATCGGTTAGCCCATACGCCACTTGATACCAGCGGTTGGCGTCGTTCACGGACGGCTTGTCTGGCCAGAAAAACCTTGGAATAAATGTCACGCCCATATACGAGTACAGACTCCCGAACTGATAGGGAACCCTGCTTGGGGTGAACTCGATCACGTGGGCTGTCTGTCGGAGAAGATCGAAACGGCTCAAGGTACTGTCAGAAAGCTGCCTGATCTCTTCACTATCTTGACTGGTCAAAGCGTCATTCCAAAGCTGCCAGGAATTTTCGATCCAAAAAGCAACGCGCTCGGTTGACGTATCAGTGGATTCTCGCGCCCAGTATCGGTCGCGGAACATTGATTTTGCCGGTTGAAAGAACATAATAAGGGGTACCGCGATCACAGCCGCCATCACCGGAAACTTGTGTCTCTCATAGATGTAGATGGCGACCCAGACCAGACCGATGCTTACAACGCTCCCCAGCCAACCCGAAGAAATGCCAACAATCAGAGCCACTATCGCGTAGCCCCAGATATGAACTTTATCGATCTGA
>Ga0307478_10001115_pt1 | contig 24534 bp, 16 predicted proteins | sample atmos_gasesECM4C_2_FD_203713 | JGI IMG/M metagenome (GOLD analysis project Ga0307478, IMG submission 203713) | Hardwood forest soil microbial communities from Morgan-Monroe State Forest, Indiana, United States - atmos_gasesECM4C_05 | ecosystem: Environmental > Terrestrial > Soil > Temperate...
TCTTCTTCGGCGCGATGCCGGGCAACTGCGGCGCGCACGTCAGCCAGCAGTTTTTCGTTGTCCCAGGGCTTCTGAACGAAGTTGACGGCGCCCGACTGCATGGCCCGAACCGCGTTTTCAACCGTGCCGTAGGCCGTAATCATGATCACCGAGACTCCAGGGTCCTGCACCCGAAGCTCCGCCAGAATGTCGAGGCCATTGCGGTCGGGAAGCGCGAGGTCCAGAAGAATCAGATCGAAGGTGCGCTGGCCCAGCCGATTCAGCCCTTGCTCTCCGGTCGAAGCGGTTTCGACGTCGTAACCCTCCATCTCCAGCAAGGTTTCGAGCGACTCCCGGATCCCGGCTTCGTCGTCGATGATCAGCACCGACCCCGACATCGCATCCGGCTCAATATCGTTCAGTTTGTTGCGCATTATGACGACGGCTTCAGACATTGACGGCCTTCCTGGTCAGCGGAAAATCCAGGTAAAACGTCGTGCCCTCGCCCGGGCGGCTTTCGACGCGGATCTTGCCCGCATGCTCCTGGATAATGCCATAAGTTACCGACAGGCCCAGCCCCGTGCCCCGCTTCTGGCCTGCATCCTGTGTGGTCTTGGTGGTGAAGAACGGATCGTAGATGCGCGCGATGTGTTCCGGCGCAATACCGCTCCCGGTATCGGTCACAATCACGCTGACGCCGCTGCCGTTTGCCGTCGCCACCCGCAGTCTTCCCCCCGAAGGCATCGCATCCTTCGCATTGAGGAACAGATTCAGGAACACCTGCTGCAAGCGCCCGGTATTGCCCTGGATGGGCGGCAACTGAGGTGTCAATTCACTCTCCACCGTGATGTGCGAAGTGCGGAACTGGTGCTCGAGCAATGCCAGCGTGTCGGTGACAATCCGGTTTACTTCGACGTTGCTGAACTCGGTGCCGCTCGTGCGCGAAAAATTCAGCAGATTGCTCACGATCTCCGATGCGCGGAACGTCTGCCGGGTAATTTTCTCGAGCAGGCCGGCTTTTTGCGGATCCGACTTCAGCTGCTTCGCCAGCATCTGCGTGTAGGACGAGATCACCGCCAGCGGCGTATTGACCTCATGCGCGACACCTGCGGCCAGCAAGCCGATGGAAGAAAGTTTGTCCGCCTGGGAAAGCTGCGCCTCCAGTTCCGTGCGTTCGGTGATGTCGTCCATGATGATCAGCCGGCCGATCACATTGAACTTTTTCGTTACCAGCGGAGCGATGGCGGCGTTGATGGTGCGGACCTCGCCCGCCGGCGTGCTCAAGCGGAACTTGTACAGGTTGTGAATGCCGGGATTCTGCCGCACCCGGTAGAACTCTTCCACAAACTCCGCCGGAAAGACTTCGCTCAATGGGCGTGTCAGAGCCTGCCAGCGGGGCAGGGCATACATCACTTCCATCTGCGAGTTCCACGACTCGATCCGGTCCGCAAGATCCACCGCGAGCACACCCACGTTGATCGACTCAACGATGTTTTCGTTGAAGTCCTTGAGCCGCTCGTATTCCGCGACCTTCTGCTGGAGCGAAGCGTACAAGCGCGCATTCCAGATCGCGATCCCGATGTATCCTGCCAGCGTCTCCAGCAGTTCGACATCTTCGCTGGTCAGGAAGTCGCCTTCCATGGTCTTGCCCAGTCCGAGGACCGCGATGGGCTTTCGCTGCGCACGACAGGGAATGTAGTAGTTCAGATCCAGCCGCGCGATGCTGTTCTGGGCGCTTGGATTCTCTCTTGGAACCTGGTGGGTGTTGTCGAAGAACAGGTGCCCGGCTTCCATCTCCGGACGCTGCGTGCTCAGGAAACTCAGATCCAGACCGCTGGTCTGTGACATCCCGAACGATTTGGCAATGACGAAATGATCGCCGTCCTCGCCGGTTGCGAGAAAAATCGCCATGCGATCCACCAGCAGGGTTCGCGACAGCCGGTCCACCACCGACGTGAGCATCTCGTCCAGATCCGTCTCGGAACTCAACTCGCGCCCAAACTCGATCAGCGTCTTGCGATAATCGTAACGGGTCCGATAGAAGAACTGATCCACCCCATCCTGAATCCACTTGCGCAGCGGATCGAACAGCAGCGCCGTCACCACCATCGCCAGAATCAGTCCGTACGGTCCGCTGCTCGGAATGCGAGTGTGCACCAGTTCCGCCACTCCGGCGACCAGCGTGAAATACAGCATGACCACGCCCGCCGCGGCCAGGGTGTACACCATGCCCCGCTTGAAGATCAGGTCCACATCCATCAGGCGGTAGCGGAAGATGGCATAACCGAAAGTCAGCGGAAGCAATCCCAGCGATAGGACGGAAACCTGCATCCCGATCGAGGGCGCCGCGCCATACAGGTAGGGCAGGATGTAGAGCAGCGTGAAGGGCGCGATCGCCACGATGGTGCCGCGCGTAACCCATTTCAATTGCTGGCGCAGGATCGGCGTGCTGGCGCGCACGTAGCTGTACCAGAGCACCGTCGCGGCCGCGGCGAAGTATAGCGCCAGGTACGACCACCACAGCCGGTCCAGATTCCAGCGCCGTAACTCATTCGCCTGCAGGAGTCGCAGGGTGAGTACGTGAATGCCCAGCAGCAGCAGCCCGGGCACATACACCAGCGGCAACGCCCAGCGATGCTTCTTAACGAAGTGACGCCTCTCCGGAAAGGTCAGCACGAAGTGCAGGAAAAGCGCCGGCTGCAACATCCAGGCCACCACATTTGACCAGTAAATGCTCCAGTCAAACGCGTTCAGCTTCCCGGTATAGTGGAACGAGTAGAAGATGAACGAGACCAGGCAGAAAATGTAGAAGTGCGTAGAACTTGGCGCGGTCCAGCGGCGCAGCAGAACATAAATCCCAATGCCCAGGTAGATCAGCGCGATCAACCGCAGCCAATCATTCAGCGGCCGTTCCGCCGGAACCAGAATGACCACGGAGTCCACCGGCACCGAGTGCCGAATCACGGAATAATTCGCCCGCGACCACACGCCGGTTGCATACAGTTGCCGTTCCAGCGCCGGAGCGTTCTTGACTTCGCGGCCATTGACCGTCGCCAGCTGGTCCCCTTGCCGGATTCCGGACTTATCCGCCGGGCCGTTGTGCTCCACGCGGTCGGCCACCAGATGTCCGCCGCGCTCCACCCACCAGGCGCCGTCGTAAGGAATCTGGAATTCGTGTTCTTTTTGGAAGTTGATCCAGGCAAAAACACACGCCGCAAGCGTGAGCAGGAAGAGGAATCCTGCGGTAAAACGGATTTGGAAGTCCTTGTTCATGGACCCGCGGGGAGACACAACCGCGTCCGGCCACAATGAGTCCGTGCTCCCCCGCCAAGATGTAAGCAACTTCGCTGCCATGCCAAAAAACTTCCACAGCTCGCTAACTTACTTATCCCACATAACTTCCATCATTATAGGCGGTTAGCGCACGCTCGAATATGGCTTTTGGAAGCTTTCTCTGCGATTCCGTATCATCATGCTGAATTTGGTATTTAGACGTTAGCGCACCAATCTTCCTCAGGAATTCCCCCGTCCACAGCCCACTCGGGTAAAATCCTGTTTTCCATGACAAACTTCGAACAGATTGCTGACCTTGAGAGCCGCTATCTTCTCCAGACCTATAACCGCTACCCCGTCGCCTTCGAACGGGGCAAGGGTGTGTTCCTCTACGACCCAGAGGGAAAGAAGTATCTCGATTTTGTCTCGGGCCTTGGAGTGAATGCGCTCGGGCACGCCCACCCCCGGATCGTGAAGACGATTCGCGAGCAGTCCGCCCGCCTCATCCACATTTCGAACCTGTACTACCACGAATACCAGGGGCGGCTCGCCGAAAAGCTGGCCACCCTCTCAGGTCTGGACCGGGTTTTCTTTTCCAACAGCGGCACCGAGGCGATTGAAGGCTCGATCAAACTGGCCCGGCTTGCCAGCCATCGCATCGGAGGCCCCGAAAAGAGTCGCCTCATCGGCCTCGAGGGTTCTTACCATGGTCGAACTTTCGGCGCCATGTCTCTGACCGGACAGGACAAATACCGCAAGGGATTCGAGCCGCTGCTGGAAGAAGTCACGTTCGTCCCGCGCAACGATGTGGAAGCCCTGCGCGCCGCCGTCAATGACCAGACCTGCGCCATCGTGCTCGAGCCCATCTTCGGAGAAGGTGGAATCCTCGAGTGCTCGGTCGAGTTTCTCCAGGAGTGCCGCGCGGTTGCCGACCGCTCCAAGGCCGCGCTCATCTTCGATGAAATCCAATGCGGCCTGGGCCGAACCGGCAATCTCTTCGCCTTCCAGAGCTTTGGCGTAAAGCCCGATATCGTTTGCATCGCCAAGCCAATCGCCGCCGGACTTCCGCTCGGCGCATTTCTGGCGCGCGAAGAATTCGCCAGCGCGATCTCCGCGGGTCAGCATGGCACCACCTTCGGCGGCGGGCCGCTCGCCGCGCGTGTCGCGCTGGAGTATCTGGCGATTGTGGAAGAAGAAAACCTGCTGGCCAACGTCAACAAGGTCGGGGCATACCTTCAACATGAACTTCAACAGCTCGTCGATGGTTACGCCGCGGCGAAGGAAGTGCGGGGACGCGGCTTCATTCAGGGCATCGACCTCGATATTCCAAGCCGCCCCATCGTCGAGCAGGGACTCGCACAAGGAGTGCTGTTCAACAGCACGCAAGACACCGTCGTGCGTTTCCTCCCGCCATTCCTGCTGCAGGAGCAGCATGTGGACAAGGGAATCCGTGTTCTTCGCAAGTTTCTTGGCAGAAAACGGCCGAAGGCCGCATAAAAACGGGGAGCCGAAGCTCCCCATTATTCAGAAGCGACAGAGGCGATATCACATACATAGACTCCCGCGCATGCTAAAAAGTTGTCTGTAACCTCGAAAGAAAGCCGCCGTGCAATCGAGAATCGCCCAGAATTCTGCGTCTCTGTCCGAACCCAAAGTGGAAGAGCACTTTGCTGAGGTGGAAGGCGCCCGCATGCGCTACCTGCAAGCCGGCTCCGGGTCCGCCCTGATTCTCCTTCATGGCCTGATGGGCTATTCGTTTTCCTGGCGTTTCAACATTCCGGCATTGTCTCGTTATTTCACCGTGTATGCTCCGGACCTGGTGGGCGCTGGCTTCTCGGATCGCCCCGCACAACTGGATTGCCGCTTGTGCGCCGTTGCAGAACGCGTTCTGAAGTTTTTCCAGGCAATTGGCGTCTCGAGCTTCGATTTGCTCGGAACCTCGCACGGCGGCGCCACCGCAATGGTGGCCGCATCGATGTGCCAGCGGCGCGCGGACCTCCACCTGAGAAGACTCGTCCTGGTCGCGCCGGTGAATCCCTGGTCCGCACACGGCCAACGCCTCGCGCCCTTTCTTGGCAGCCTGCTCGGATCCACCCTCTTTCTGCGCAGCGTGAATCACATGCGCTGGACATTCAAGTACTGGCTCGCCCGCCTCTACGGCGATCCACAGCGCATTCCAGAAGGCACGCTGGAGGGCTACGAAGCCCCGGTCTTGTCGATCCCCGGCAGCTTTGAATATGGGGTCAACATCGCCCGCAGTTGGACCGAAGACCTGCGCCAGCTGGAGGAGACGATCCCGCAACTCGCCGATATTCCCACCCTGCTGATCTGGGGAAGCGCCGACGTTGCCGTCTACGCACACTCGGCCGAGTCACTCCGTCGTCATTTCAAGCATTCCCAGGTAGTCATCTATCCCGGCGTGGGACATCTCCCCTACGAAGAGACGCCCGAACAGTTCAATGCCACGCTGCTCGAATTTCTGAGACGTCCGCATCTCGGCCAACCGCCCAGCGCCCAATAATTTCGCCAACTGATACTTCCGTTTCCGCCACGAGGGCAACCGCGGGTTAAGATGAATGCAGCAGCCGCTGACTAGCGAATGGGGCAATCCATCCTCGATTTCCTCCGCAACCTGATCGCGCAGTATGGCTACTGGGCAGTCGGCGTGACGCTGCTTCTCGAAAATGCCGGCCTGCCCGTGCCCGGCGAAACCGTCCTGCTGCTGGCCAGCGTTCTCGCCTATTCCCGCGAAGAACTGCAGCTCTCCTACATCATCGTGGTCGGCGTGTGCGCGGCAACACTCGGCGACAATCTGGGATACTTCATCGGTTATCGCGGAGGCCGCCGCCTCTTTGATCGTTACCGCAGCACATTTCGCATCAAGCCGGAAACCATTCTCCGCGGCGAGCGCCTGTTCGATCAGTACGGCGCGGTCACCATCTTTTTCGCGCGCTTCATTTTCGGCTTGCGCGTCATCGCCGGACCCCTCGCGGGCGTCCTCAACATGCCCTGGAAGCGCTTCGCGATTTTCAACTTCCTGGGCGCGCTTCTGTGGGTCACTGTCATCTCCTTCGTGGGCTACAAGTTCGGCAAGCACTGGGATCTGTTGACGGAGTACTTGGAGCGGTTCAACGTTTTGATTGCCGCGGTTGTCGTTGTGATCCTTATCGCCTGGCTCTGGCGTCGCAAGCGCAACCGCTGACGTTCGTATTCCACAGATTAGTTTGGTTACGAAAGCGTCGCTCCTTCGCCCGCCGTGATTGCCGCTACATCCTCGCCGGTGCTAGTCTCGAAGCGGATCCGGTCCCGTGAGTGATTCCCGCAAAAACGACGCTCCCAGTCCCCTGGCGCGCTTCCTCGCGCTTGCCCGCCTGGAGCATGCCGATCTCTGGCTGAAATTCCTGCTTGCGCTGGTGGGGCTCGCGCTGGCGTTTGCGGCGGCACTCTTCTCCACGGTTTCCCGCGAATCCGGAAACGTCTGGGCGACGTTCATCCTGGCTTCCGCGGCGCTGATCCTCGCCACCCTCGTCGGATTGACCACGGTGCCGCATCTCGCGCGCCGGGTCGTCGTGAAGCGCCTGCGCGATGCCGTCGATTACGAAGTCACGCGCGCGGGAATCATCTACGTTATCGGCACACTGCTGATTGGGATTGCCGCGCTGAATACGGGCAATAACCTGCTTTACATCGTGGTCGCCGCCATGCTGGCGGCCATTCTGGTTTCCGGCATCGTCTCGGCTCTCGTCCTCCGGGATCTGCAACTCGACGTGCGCCTGCCCGAGCACGTCTTCGCCGGACGACCCGTTCTTGGCCGCATCCTGCTGCGCAATCCTCGGGTGCGCCTGCCCTCGTTCTCGATTCACGTTGTCCCTTCCAAACGCAGGAAGCCTGTCAGCCAATGGCTCTGGGAGCCGGCCACGTTCGGCTTTCCCCCGAAGCGTCCACCCGAGCAACAGTGGGTGCGTCTCCCCGACCGCCGCGTCCGCCGCATTGTGCACGACGGTTCGACTCCCGGTATCTTCGACGGTTCCGCCTACTTCCCCTACATCGCTCCTCAGACCGAGCTCTCCGCCGATCTCGAATTGCGTTTTCAGCGCCGCGGCCGCTACGCCGAGAACGGCTTCGGCCTCGCCACGCGCTTTCCCTTTGCCTTCCTCAGCAAGACCCGGCGGGTTCCGCTGACCCGCACTGTGCTGGTGTATCCGCCCGTCGAACCGACCGACGAGTTCCTCGATATCCTTCCCATGATTACCGGCGAAGTCGAAGCCTTCGTGCGCGGGCGAGGTTACGATCTCTACCGCATTCGCGAATACATGCCGGAAGATACTGCCCGCCACGTGGACTGGAAAGCGACCGCCAAGTCCGGTTCGCTCAAGGTGCGCGAATTCAGCCGCGAGGACGAGCGCAAGGTGCGCCTGGTATTCGACAACCCCGCTCCCGGCGTGCTCGCGCCCGATGCCTACGAACGCGCGGTAGCGCTGGCCGCCTCTCTGGCCTGGCACTTCGCCAGCGAAGACGCCGACTTGTCCTTTGCTGCCCAGGGCTATCAGGACGAACGCGACGTCTACAAGTTTCTCTCCTACCTCGCCCTGCTCGATCCCCAGCCGCAGGCTTCGATCATCGATACGCTGGCCGTGACCGGCGATTACAACATCGTGCTCACCACCCGTGCTCGAGGCACCGTGCCGACCGCGCTGTGGAACTGTTCCTACCTGATTTTCCTCGCCGATAGGGCGCGACCGGGTCGCGACCGTCGCATCGGGGTTCCAGAAAAGCTCATGCGGGCGCGCAGCTGAACTTTTCCTGACTCGCCCCTGTGATGGCTACCCTTGCCCTTGCAAATCTACAGTGATACAAAGCGGGTTGTTTCGATGCGCTTATTTGCTTTGGATTAGTCGGATAAACGAGGCCGCATGATTTTCCTTCTGGCGATTGCGATTCTGCTTGCCGGCACGGGGTTCGGCCAGTCAGCGGCTCCCGCGTCCACGTCATCGCCTGAACTCTCAGTGCTGCAGAAAGCCGCCGAGTCTGGTGATTCGCAAGCAGAGTTTGCGTTAGGCCAGGCATATGACGATGGGGAGGGGATCGTCCAAAACGAAGAGGCTGCGTTCACCTGGTACGGTAAGGCAGCGGAGCAAGGATACGCTCCGGCGCAGAATGCGTTAGGCCTGATGTATCGCGAGGGACGCGGCGTGGAGCAAAGCAGGGACAAGGCGGTCGAGTGGTATCGCAAGGCAGCTCGACAGAACAATCCGAAGGCTATGTTCAATCTCGGCACCGCCTACTACAACGGCGACGGGGTTGCCATTGATGACGTTGCCGCGTACGCCTGGTTTCTTCTGGCCCAGCAATATGGCAGCGAGCCTGCCAAGGACGCAGTAACTCGAATTGCATCCACATTGAAGCCTTGGCAGATCTCGTCATCGTTCGACACAATCGGTGACATGTACGAACAGAGGAAAGATCTTCCCGTGGACCACTTGATAGCGATCGAGTGGTATCGCAGGGCCGCTCCATCGGGGGAGCCTGCTGCGAACGTCAAACTGGCAAACTTTCTGGTGATCCAGGGTGGCAACTCCAACTGTCAAGAAGCGCTTCATTCCTGTATCGCGGCAGCCAAAAAACAGTATGCTCCAGGGGCGCTCTGCGCCGGTCTGCTTTATCAGAAGGGTCTCGGGGCCGCTCAGAACCTCACGGAAGCGGCCAAGTGGTTCGATCAAGCTGCACAACTCGGAGACGCGAACGCCATGCTTCAGCTAGCAGAGATGTATTGGGACGGTACAGGACTGAAGCAGGACAAGGTTTCTGCGTATGCCTATATCCTGCTGGCGTCGACCGCGGACTTGCCAAAGGCAGCGCAAGACAAAATACTTTACGAACAGACCCTGACCAGCAAGCAAGTAGAAAAAGCGCGCCAGCAAGCTTCCAAATGGGCTAAGAGCCACAGCAGCGTAGGTTTGAGACTGCGCGTTCCTCCTCCAGACTGAGCAACTCCACATCGTCCCCGCCAAAATTCACCCGAGATTCGTCGAGTAAATACCTGATTACTTGTTTTTGATCCCCCTTTTCGTCGTATACTCCCGCACGCGAGCGCTCTTCGGCCAGGGCAGTTGTTGCCAATCTTGTCGTTGGAGGTGGAGCATGGGGTGCATCCACGATCTCGTGAAGAACCAGGAAACTTACCGCGCCGATACCCGGCAATCCGTTCTCGAAGTCGCCCAAGCCATGGTAGAGCGGAATATCGGCGCCGTGCCGGTGTTACGCGACGGCTGTCTGGTCGGTGTGTTCTCCGAACGCGATCTCATGCGCCGCGTGGTTGTAGCTGGCCTCGACCCTGCCCGTACCCTGGTGGGGGAAGTGATGACCGAAAATCCTCTCACGGTCGAACCCGGCGCCGATCTGGAAACCTGCATTTTCCTGATGCGCCGCCACGGCTTCCGTCACCTGCCCATCTGCGAGCGCGACGAATTACGAGGCATGGTCTCCATGCGCGACATCATCCTGCACGATCTATCGGAAAAGGATGACGAGGTCCGCATGATGCGCGCCTACATTCACTCCGCCTAGGGCCGCCTTGTCGCGACAGCCCCATAGAAAATCGGATTGCCCGCTGCAGTTGCGCCGGCCAATCAGTTGAGGAAGCACATTGAACTGGGTTTACCTCAGAACGGAAGATTCTCCGAATCGGAACCAGTCCTTGCAACGTCCATACTCGTCGTAAGGCAAAACGTCCACAATCTCGAGCTTGAGCTTACGCATCAACTGGCCGAACTGCGGGTATTTTATCTCCGCCTCGGCCGCCGTGAGCGGCGCAAAGCCAGGCGACACCGAAACTGCGAATTTTGTGCCTGCAGGGAAACGCTGAATCCAATCCTTGAACTCATCAAAAGCAACTGGACGGGAGACATTGACGAATCCAATATCACCCCGATTCCAGTCTGATACGATGAGCCGCTGCACCTGCTCGGTTGAGCGCTCCCATTTGAGGTCATCGCACCGGTAGACGCACAGGTGGCGTAGCCGGTCGATCCTGTCACGGTCTGGCAACCAGCTGCGTCCATCCAAAAGGGCAGAGAGCAAGGCGCTCTCAAGGTCGTCCTCAGCTTGGATGGGTCGCGACGCGTCTTGTGGTCGAAGCGGAGGGGAACGATGCCATTCTTCCAGTCTTGTCCAGAGAGCACGCTCCGAGTTCTTTGAACCCAATCTCTCTAAAAGATGTGCGGCTCCAATCGCGAGCGAGTCAGTCTTATCGAGTTGGGAAACCACGATAGCCTCGAGTTGCGGCGACCAATATCGCACGGGATGGTTGAGCCATATCTGCTGAAGCGGCAGATCAGCATCGCAGGTGGGGTCCTTGATGGCTTGCTGGTACCGCCGGATCAGGCTTCTTTCGGCTAGCGGCCCCTGTTGTTTGAGCAGGAAAGCCCAGAGCGCAGAATCTCCCACACAGGACTGCGAAGCCAGTATCTGGCGTGCGGGCGCAATCAGGTCCGGCCCAGCCGAAGCATAATCCGATTGAGGTAACTCTCACGCACTTCGTCGTCCGTTTCCTCTCGAAGGGCCCTGGCGAGATGAGAGTCAACTGCCGCAGACGGTCTTTCGTTTTCTGGCATGACGACGGCCCAACCAGCCACCATTGCCCAATCACCATGTACTGCCGAATGACTCATCGATTGTCTTGCCTCTTGCGGAGCTAACTCATATAGCCAGCGCATCTGCTCGGCGTAGCGTTTAGTTTTGCGCAAGTATGGCAGGAGGGCAGGCGAGGCAATGATTTTCCATTCTTCCTCCCACAAGTTCGGTGCTTCTTTCATTTTCGGCAAGAGACGGGCCGCCTCGTCCGCCGCCTGCTTTTGGAGTTGCAGTTTTCCGGGTAGGTCCCAACGGGCCAGAATCACCAACGCGGCACTAAAGCTGTCTCTCTGCGCGACCTCGTGCTTGTGTGGAATCGCTAACAGCAGGGTCCGAGTGTATTCAGCCAACAACTGGAGAAACAGATCGTTTCTTGTCCTCGACGTCTGTTCCCACTCGGGGCTCCACCAATCCTCGCTGCGCCCGTTGAACAGTTCCGGATGTTGCACTTCCGCCGCAACGAAGGCCAGCTCCGCGGGAAAGTTGAAGTCCACCGAATGGCCCGGATCAACGAGTTCCTTCTCCATCTCTTGGACTACAAGCTTGCGATGCGGTGAAGTAATCAGGCCGCGCCTCGCTATGTTGGAGTTCTGTTCGTAGAACTGGGCGAGCAGTGGGATAACGGCCTCTGAGCGCGAATACTCGGTCCATCCAGGAAAAGTTGTCGAGTCGGGACTAAACGACATGGGATGGTCGTCGCGAAAATGGCTCCGCAGCAAAGCCAGTGCATCGGATGCACGGTCCGTCACGTCCGCTGATTCTTGCAATACCTCGACCTCGACTGGCTCCGTTGCAAGCGTGATTTTGACGCCTGACTTCCGATCGTCGTAAGGATCGTCCAGAACCTCCTGAGGCTTTCTGAACTCGGTGCGATAGGTGACCGAGATTTTGTATTTTCCAGGGCGGTCGAACTCGATCCAGTCGTTCAGTGTGAAGTTAATCTGCGGTGGAGGGATTGGCATGCCTTTCATGATCGCCCCCATAACTCCGCAGGTATAAGGGCCGTCTCTACCGGTGGCGTGTTGTGGGATTCCGGAGTAGTACCAGTCTGCCCAAGGATCGTGCCAGCCGCTCGCTGGTTCGACGATGAACTGTAGGGATGTGCAGCTGGCCCGGCTCAGCGTGCCCGTGGGCAGTGGTGAGTCCTTCGGGAGAACTAGGTTGGCAAAGACTGGCTCTCCAATCCGAACAATACCCTCGTGACCTTGAATCACGAGCTGCGCCTTCGTGCCAGCGACGCCCTGCGCAGGAGGATCGCCGCAGGCGGGAGCAAATCGAGCTAGCATTGCCAGCGCGATCACCACCTTGGCGCCGAACACCAGCAGCGGCTTCATTTGTGAATTATGGTGAAAGGCAAGGGAGGTGTCGAGATTACCGTGGAAGTCCTGTCAAGAAGATTTCTGCACGAAGCGGAATCATCCCGTGAGGTCTCGGGGGCCCGCGCATATTTCGATCTGCTCCGATGTTGCAATCGACATTGTTCGCCTCTTTTCTTCGCATAACCGTGTGCGTGATGGCGTGGTCCAGACGCGCCACCGAAGAAGTCCACTCAACAGGAACCGCGCCGAAGTTACTTCCGGGTGCGACCGTCTTTCCTCCCCAGGCTGCGTCCTCGTCGCTAACTGGTTTACTCAGCGAGTCTTATTCCCCGAGCAGGGTAATGGTTACTTTCGATTACCTAAGTACATTGATCCAACGAGCAGAACTGTTAAGGTTAAAAGGCCAAAGAATTTTTGAGCCGGGCCGTGGTGTCCGCCATTTCGGTGCCGATGCATCGCATTGAGATGGCAAAGAAGAGCGGATGAGTCCGACTATCAATTTCGTGTATTACGCCCTCTGGTTCGCCCATCCAGCCTTGGAGGCGTCTCTCGTAGGCATCATGCTTTGGCGAAAGATTCACCGGACTTTTCCCATCTTCTTCGGCTATATCGTTTTCCAGATCCTCGTCTTTACCATCACTTTTCCGCTCCAAAGCCCGCGCTTCTATGTGATCTTCTTCTACGTCTACTGGGCCACCACCGCCGTCAGTGTCATTCTCGGTTTCCGCGTTATTCACGAAATCTTTCTTGATGTCTTCCGCCCCTATCACACGCTCCGCGATCTCGGCTCTGTGCTCTTCAAGTGGGCTGGCCTGGTCATGCTGATGGTCGCCGGCGTCGTGGCCGCTTCCACCACTTCCGGAACCGAACATCCCCTGCAGACCGGCATCATGACCTTGCAACGCAGCGTGCGCGTGGTGCAGTGCGGCCTCATCCTGTTTCTGTTAGTTTTTTCCCGCTACCTGGGCACGAACTGGCGGCAGAAGAGTTTCGGCATCGCTCTAGGTTTCGGCGCTTTCGCCGGCATTGAACTCTCGCTGGTCGCGCTAAACGCGTCGATCGATAACCTCCTCAGCCAGGTTCTCACCAGCTTCATCAACATGACGGCCTACAACATCACTATCCTGGTCTGGGTGGGCTACATGCTGCTGAAGAGTCCGGCGCGCGCGCCCGCAGCTCACATGCTGCGACCGCAGCGTTGGGAAGAAGGACTGAGTGCGATCCAGCATCCCGCCTCACCCGATTCGCTGATTCCTATGTTCGAGAGCATGGTCGATCGCGCTTTGTCTCGAACCACGGCTGATGCAATACCAACGGAGCCGAACCTGGAAGAAGTGAAAGTCGCCGAAACCAGCTCTCGGCGCGTTAAATTCGAGTACCCGAAGCTCCCGCAGCGGGTTGTTTCCAAGACCTGATTCACTACAGAAACACGACCAGAGTCGACGGCTTCGTGAAGTCAGAGAAAAAGCGAACTTCTTCTTCCGGAGTCGAGTCCAAGAGTTTTTAGTCGTCAGTCGTCAGCCCTCGCTAGTCAGCTATTGTCGTAGTACGCGTCGGCACTGCACCCGGTTTTGCTGACGACTGAATACTGAAGTTGACGACTAATCCTTAAGTCTTGGCTTCCTCTGTGTCTCTGTGCTGAGACCGGCTTAGAGCCCTCCTGCTGCTTCTACAAGCCCGCCAGCACTCTCACAGGTACCTCTGACCCAGGTTTGGACCCCGGGCAACATAAGGGCACTGGCCCCGCCGCTAAATCATTAAATTTTAATTAGTTAGCGGAACAGCGAACCGGTTGTCGAGGGTTTACACGCCACCGCGAGGGCAGGCGCGGTCGGACCAAAACCGAACATAATCATAAAGATAGGGGAGGGCCTCTACAGAATCTTCTGTAGTTCGCTTGACAGTGGCCTGTATAATTCGGGCGCGCGCAGGTAGCCTCAACCACTGAGGACACTTACGCGCAAGGAGAGAACCCAATGAAGCGAACGGTCAGGGCACTGTTCCTGATGTTAGCGTTCGTGAGCACATACGTAGCAGCCGCCGCCCCTAGAGTTCCCGCTCCGGACGGTGGACCGCTACCGTTGTGCCCACCCTGGAAACAAGGTTGCAGCCTGAAGTAGAAAACTGCAAGTCACGAAAGTAACCTGCTGGTAACCTGCGTAGCGAAATTTTGATACCTGTGGGCCGACCCGAGCCAAATACTCGAGTTGGCCCTTTCTTTTTGCAATGGAATGGATGCACCCGCCGGCGCGCAGGCTCCATCCCGCTTAGCGCGCGATGGGCGCTGTGCTCGACTCGCGCAGCGTTTTCGTTAATCGCTCAGGGTCGGAAATGGGCGGCTGGCACGTGAAACCGGAACATACAAGCGCGATCGCATGGTTGCGAGCAGTACCTGCGAATGCGGCAATCGTCTCTGCCAGCGCTGGCGGAACGTTCTGTGCGACCGCCTTATTGGGGGCGAGCTCGAGAGAGGTCTTGTTGAGAGCAAATACCGCGTTGGCCGCCCGCAAGAGACGGTCCGCATCCTCTCCCTCTCCCATCACCACCACCTGCGTGTGGGCCTGCGAAAAGTGCACCCCGGCGATGCCGTAGGTAGCCCCGAACATTCCGTACTGTCCCGCCACTCCAGCGAACACTTCCATGGTTTGCTCCGCCTTCTCGCGATAGTCCTCTGCATTCGTGTAGTTGTACATGCGCACCAGTGCAATGGCGGCGACGGAATTACCCGCCGGCGTGGGCGAGTCCTGGAAGGGTTTGCGTCGCGCGGAAAGTACTCCGAGAGCCTTGCCTCCGTCCTGTGCGTGCGCTTCGGCGTCAAAAAAGCCACCCGAGACGGGATCGAAAAACTTCGCGATCATCACGTCGACTATGCTCTTTGCGAATTTGAAGTAGGCAAGGTCTGCGGTGGTTTCATACGCGTCGAGGCAAGCCACTGCGGTGAACGCATAATCGTCCAGCAGCCCGTGCACCTCGCGCCGGTTCGCCTTGGGATCGGAATAGGCGAGCACATGCAGCAGTCCCCGCTCCGGACGCCATCCTTCCGACAGCACGCGATCCAGCGAACGCAGTGCGAAGTGGCGGGCGTCTTCCAGCCCCAGCACCCTGGCGGCATCGAGATAGGCCGAGACGCACAAGCTGTTCCAGCCCACGTACACGGTCTTGTCCACATAGGGGGTCGGACGCTCGAGACGCGCGGCATACATTTTCCTCTTCGCGGAGGCCAGCAGTTCGCGCACTCGCTCGGTTGGAAGCTTCAGGCGTGTGGCGATTTCTTCCACCGGCGCGCGCACGTACAACACGTTCTTCGCGTGATTGTGAGGCATCTCGCCGATTTCATTGATGTCGTAATGCAGCAGCGCAACCTCTGCCTCTTCCGGGCTCAGCACCGCTTTCGTCTCAGCCACCGTCCAGGTGAAGTAGTCGCCATCATCGTCCATGGAATAGTCGGCGTCCTGCGAAGCGTAAAATCCGCCGTGCTCGCGATCGCTGAGCCACTCATCGATCCAGCGAATGATGTCGCGCGCCACTTCCGCAAAAAACTCATCCCCGGTGACCTGGTATCCGTGCACGTAATTCTTCAGCAGTTCCGAGTTGTCGTAGCACATCTTTTCGAAATGCGGCACCACCCAGCGCTCGTCGACCGAATAGCGATGAAATCCGCCTGCCAGTTGGTCGTACATCCCGCCCCTGGCCATATGCTCGAGGGTAGTGACGATGACGTGCTTGATGCGCTCGTCGCCGGTGCTCGCGTATTGTCCAATCAGAAGATCGAGTATCCCCGGATGCGGAAATTTCGGAGCCTGCCCGAACCCGCCATTCCGCTCGTCGAACACACCCAGCGCGGACTTCACGATGCTGGTGATCACGCCTGGCGAGAAGCGATCATTGCGCCCCTGAAACGATTCCGCCTGCGAGATGGCCTGCTCGACCATCTTCGACTGCTCGCTCACGTCCGCATGCTTCTCGCGATAGGCCGCCGCGATCGAGGTCAAGACGCGTTTGAAGCTGGGCCGTCCCCACTGCTCGTTCGGGGGAAAATAGGTTCCGCCGTAGAACGGCTTTCCCTCCGGAGTCAGGAATGCCGTGAGCGGCCACCCGCCCTGCCCGCTGATGGCGCTGACCGCGGCCTGGTAGCGGCTGTCGATGTCGGGACGCTCGTCGCGGTCCACCTTCACCGCGATGAAATTCTCATTCACAATTCGCGCCACTGCAGGATCGTCATAAGACTCGCGATCCATCACGTGGCACCAATGACACCACACCGCGCCGATATCGAGCAGCATGGGTTTGTTCTCGCGCTGGGCCGCAGCGAAGGCCTCTTCGCCCCATTCATGCCAACGGATCGGTTGATGCATGGCGGAGCGCAAGTACGCGGAAGAAGCTTGCGCTAGAGAGTTCGCGGTCTCGGAAGACATGACTCCAGTTTATTCCTTTTGTCAGTGGAGCAACGGGCGTCGTCACAGTCGCCCGATCCGAAGATGGGATGAATGAATTCAACCAGCGGTTGGAATCGATCTAAGCGGAGAGCAGCTTCCTGGTCAGCCCGTAATAGAGTTCGACTGCATCCGACAGCTGCTTCTTCTCCACATACTCGCCATCGGTATGCGCGACGTGAATCGATCCCGGGCCTACCAGCAACGGTTCGCCCCAGTTCGTCAGCGCGGGAATATCGGTGGTGAAAGCAGCCACCATGGTGGGCCAGCCATCGACCGCGCGCAGACGCACAAACGGAATCTCCAGATAAAAATCAACCTTCCCCAGTTCGCCCACGGTTTCGACGATCCGCCGCCGCAGCTCTTCGGTCGGCCCGGTCAGCCGGTACAGCAGGTGCGCCTTGGCATGATCGGGAATCACGTTGGGCGCGCGCCCGCCTTCAATCAACCCGATGTTCAGCGTGCACGGCCCGATGCCGTCAAGGGTCGGAAGCGGCATGGCTCGTAGACGCCCGAGCGCCTCGAGCAGCTTGTCAATCGCCGACTCGCCGAGTTCCGGATACGCCGAGTGCGCCATACGGCCCGACGCTGTCAACTCGACGCGCAGCGTCCCTTTGGACGCCAGCGCCAGGTGATTCTCCGTGGGCTCGCCATTGATCAGAAACCGCGACCCGACAGGGTGCTCGTTCGCGGCCTTCGCGCCCTGGCTATCGCGTTCCTCGCCGACCACGAACAGAAGTCCAACATGAATTCCCTCGCGGCACAGTCGCTCGGCCGCGGCAATCTGAATCGCGATGATCCCCTTCGCGTCGCACGATCCGCGTCCGTAGATGCGGTGAGCATCCTCCGAAGATGGAATAAATGGCGGCACCGTGTCCATGTGCGTCGAAAACACAACCACGGGACGCGGATGTTCCGGATGCGCGGCGAACAGGTTGAAGCGATCGCCGTCCACCGGCATCTTTTTCGCCGCGTAGCCAAGTCGGCACAGCTCGCGATAAATCACTTCTCCCACCGCGGCTTCATTGCCAGTAATGGATTCGATATCCACCAGCCACCGCGTAAGCGCAATCACATCCATAAGCAACCAATATCTCACAAGCGCCATGGAGAGGCGGGCCGGCTGCCCTGAGCGAACGCAGTGAGCCGAAGGTGCCTGCCCACACCGCGAAGCGCCGCACCCCTGCTCGTTGTACCCTTGTATCCGTGCCTGAAGCCTCGAACGCCATTCGATCATTTTTCCTGCACGGCCCCGCCGGCCAGCTCGAGGCTTTGCTGAACGCCGGATCTCCCAACGCGAAGCATGCTGCCCTGGTCTGCCACCCGCATCCCGAGTACGGAGGCACGCTGCACAACAAAGTCGTATTCCATGCCATGAAAGCTCTGAACGGCTTGGGCATGCCGGTGCTGCGTTTCAACTTCCGCGGCGCCGGACTGAGCCATGGTGAGCACGATAACGGCGCCGGCGAAGTCGACGACGTCCGCACCGCGCTCGATTGGCTCGACCACGAATTTCATCTTCCGATGGTTCTCGCGGGCTTCTCCTTCGGAGCCGCAGTCGGCCTGCGAGCGGCGTGTCCCGATGACCGCGTCGCCGCGCTCATCAGCCTCGGCACGCCCATCTCGCCCGTCGACGATCGCTCCTACAATTACGACTTTCTGAAGACCTGCAACAAGCCAAAGCTGTTCGTAAGCGGATCGCGCGATCGGTTCGCCACCAAAGCGCGGCTGGAGGCGCTGGTGGCATCGCTTCCGGAACCGAAGAGGCTGGTCATCATCGAAGCTGCCGATCATTTCTTCGAAGGCCGCCTGCGCGAGGTGCGGGAAGCGGTGGAAAGCTGGGCGCGCGAAGTTATCGTAGCGCCGCCGTCCCGGCAGCTCTCGGGCGAGATCTGAGGATCCTCACCATAGAGAGACAGAGTCACAGAAAAAAGCTACTTGGATTGCATTCTCTGTGACTCTGTGGTGAATTAGCTTCCCCTCCTGTTACCCTCACAAGGGCATGCCCTCGAGTTCCATGCGCGACACCGCCCGCGACATTTTTCAGTACGCCTTGCAGGAAGCCTCCATCCCTAAGGCCTTCGCCCGTCACGTCCATTGCGAACGCGGTATCCTGCGCGTGTGCGATGACCTCTACGATCTGAACGCTTACTCGCGCGTGTTCGTGGTCTCGATCGGCAAAGCAGGACACACCCTGGTAGAGGCCCTCGAAACACAGGTGGGCAGCCGTTTTGAAGGCATCGTGGCTACCTCCGTGGACCCGCCCGCGCAGGTGCGCGGATTCCGCTACTTTCGCGGCGGACATCCCACGCCCAATGCCGACTCCGTGCGCGCGGCGGAAGCGATCCTCAAGTCGCTGAATGCGCAAACCGCAGCGTCGCTGGTGATCTTCATGCTGAGCGGCGGCGGTTCAGCCATCGCCGAAAAACCCATCGACGACGAAATCTCGCTTGACGACCTGGTCGCCACCTACCGCGCGCTTGTCCTCTCGGGCGCGCCCATTGCCGAGATCAACGCCATCCGCAAGCACCTTTCCGCGGTGAAAGGCGGACGCCTGGCGCAGGCCGCGTATCCCGCGCAGCAGGTCTCGCTTCTGATTTCCGACGTTCCCGACACCACCCTCGACGCGCTAGCCTCCGGCCCGACCATGCCTGACTCAACCAGTGTTGCCGACTGTTACGCAATTTTGGAAAAGCATCGCTTGCTCGATCAGTTCCCGCCATCGGTGCGCGAATTATTTCAGCGGCACGCCTTGGAAGAGACGCCGAAATCTGACGATCCCGCTTTCGTCCGTGCTCGATGGTGGCCGGTGCTTTCTAACCAAACCGCGGTGGACGAGGCCGCTGTGGCCGCGACGCGCCAAGGTTTCGCGGTCGAAGTCGACAACAGTTGCGACGACTGGGATTACCAGCGCGCCGCTGACTACCTGCTCGAACGCCTCCGCAAACTGCGCCAGAGTGTCACGCGCGTGTGCCTGATTTCAGGGGGAGAGGTCACGGTGAAGGTGACCAGCGGAGGCACGGGAGGCAGGAATCAGCACTTCGCGCTCTACTGTGCCCAAAAGATCGCGGGCGAGAACATCGCGGTGCTGAGCGCGGGCACAGACGGCATCGACGGCAACAGTCCCGCCGCCGGCGCGGTCGCCGATGGAAGCACGGCCCAGAGAGCACTGGCAGCCGGACTGGATCCTACGACGGCTCTGGAAAGTTTCAATGCATATCCGCTCTTCCATTCCTTGGAAGACACGATCATCACCGGCCCGACGGGAAACAATGTCCGCGATCTCCGCATTCTGCTGGCGTATTGAAGACGAATTCACCACAGAGCCACAGAGTCACACAGGAGAATGAAGGGAAATGCGCAGGTGATCGCGATGTAATCATGAGCCCTTTGAAAGCTGCCAAACGTGAGAATCCGATAACAACTGACAACAAGACACGTACAAGGGTTTTCATCTCTAAACTGAGTACGATCAAAGGCCGGCTTAGGTCTGGAGAGACCCGCGATCAAAAGCAGAACGGCGGGCGAGACGCCCGCCGCTCATCATGGTTTGGTTTTTCAATAATTAAGTGGTTCTCTGTGCCTCTGTGCCAATGTGGTGAAGGAAAAGCTAAGCCGTCTTCTTCTGCTGCATCTGTTTCATCATCTCGGTCTGCGCTTTTTCCAGTTCTTGTGGCGAGACATCGCGTACATGCGTCGCTAAGGCCCACCTGAATCCATAGGGATCCTGCACATGCCCATAACGGTCGCCCCAGAACTGGTCCATCAGCGGCATTTTCACCACCGCGCCCGCCGCGACTGCCTGCGCGAACAACTTGTCGACATTTTCCACGTACACGTTGATCGCGAAACCGGTTGCTTCTCCGCGGGGCGCCAGCGCGCCGCCCCACTCCGGAAATTCGTCGTTCAACATGAGAATCGAATCGCCAATCTTCAAGGAAGCATGCATCACTTTGCCGTCGGGCGTATGGCTGATGTTCAAGACCTGCGCATTCAAGGCCTTTTTGTAGAACTCGATCGCGCCGGCTGCATCTCGCACGGTGATGTGAGGTGTGATGGTATGGAAGCCTTCGGGAATTGCTTTTACTTTGTCTGGCATGGAACCTCCATCAAGGTAAGGGTTGGACTCGAAAAAGGTAGGAACTGATATCTCAAGTCTACTCTTGCCCTCAGACTCGCTTCAACCCGCAACCAACTCACAAAGACACTGAATGCTTGTGGAGAGACGTAAGATGGTTCACCTCAGAGGCACGGGGACACGGAGAGATCTGGTAATTGGGTAATTTTCAAGATCGCTTCAGAAGAACTTCGTCACACCCTCTTCGAGGACCACGACCTGGTCTTCGATTCCGGCGCTCTTGGCTTCTTTCTCCAGCAATTGCAGAGGTTCGTCGATCGGCTCATGGGAGAGGCGGAAGCTGCCATAGTGCATGGGCACCATCCAGCGCGCGTGTAAGTCGAGAAAAGCGCGTGTGGCGTCTTCCGGATTGGTGTGGACGTTGCGGAATTGCTCGGGATTGTAGGCACCGATCGGAAGCAGGGCGACTTCCGGCGCGAGCCGCTTGCCGATCTCGCGGAAGCCCGCGAAATATGCGGTGTCGCCGGCGTGATACAGCGAATGTTTCTCCGACTGAAGCACATAGCCGCCATAGCCGCGATGCGAATCTTTCAGAATGCGCGCGCCCCAGTGCCGTGACGGGACGTGCGTGACGGTCAGGCCTTCGTGGCGATAGTGGTTCCACCAGTCCAACTCGATGATCTGGTCGAAACCCAGGTCCGATACCAGATCGAACACGTGATGCGGAATGACCAGCGTCGGTGCGCGGCCGGTCAATCGACGCGTATGATGCACGATGGCGCGCAGCGACGGACGATGCAGGTGATCAAAATGCGCGTGCGTCACCAGCACCAGATCGATCGGGGGAAGATCGTCGATGCGCAGCCCGGGCTTGCGTACCCGCTTCAGAACAAAGAGCCAGCGCGCAAAATTGGGGTCGATAGTGATGTTCTGCCCGCCCATTTGCACAAAGAACGAGGCATGGCCGATAAAAGTGACTCCGAGTTCGCCGTTGTGGACCAGTGTCGGCTTGTAGGTGCTGCCGGCGCGAGGAGTGACCGCGGAGTGACGAACCAACCTTCCGAATTGCGTTGCCCGTTTGCGCAGGGCGGGATTTCGAAGAGTCGCCTTGATCATGAAGCCCGATTACATCCTGGAGGATCTTGCCCCTGATCCCGCTACGTATTGGATGAGGATTGGACGAAAACGACCCGGTTTCGTCGCCCTCACCCGCAGACTGCTGAAAATGAAACAAACAATAACGCTATTTTACGGCAAGTCTACAGCAGATTGCTTGACCGGGATTACGATCGTCATATCTAATTTGGGTACCTGCACATCGAGACGGGGCTCGCCCCGTCTTGTTTTTTCATTCCGAGAGGCGGCCCGGCCGCATCTCGACTATAAAACCGATTGGAGACTGCGGCGATGCGAGTTGCTTTTCTGGGATTGGGAATCATGGGAGGCCCGATGGCGGCCAACCTGGTGAAAGCAGGGAATGAAGTGGCGGTCTGGAACCGCACTCCGGGCAAATCTGTAGACGGCGCCCGCGTTGCAGAGTCGCCCGCTGATGCCGCCCGCGACGCGGAAGTGGTCTGGATGTGTGTCTCTGACACCAAGGCGGTCGAGGCTGTGTTGTTTGGACCGCAGGGTGTCGAGTCCACGATCGATTCAGGCGCCATCGTGGTGGACTCCAGCACGATTTCTCCTTCTGCCGAACTTCAATTTGCGCAACGTCTTCGCTCTAAAAGTGTGGACTATGTCGACGCGCCCGTGACTGGTTCCAAAGTGGCCGCGCAGGCCGGCAGTTTGATTTTTATGGTGGGCGGCGACGAAGCCGTGCTCGCGAAAATCGAGCCACTCTTCCAGGCCATGGGCAAACAAGTATTCCGCATGGGCGAGACGAGCATGGGCCAGGCGGCTAAGCTGGTGATGAATCTGCAGATTGCGGTCATCTATGAAGGCTTTGCCGAAGCCCTCACACTCGCCACCAAGCTGGGCGTGAATGTGGATCGCCTGTTGCCGCTGATCCAGGCATCCATGGTGAAGTCGGGCGTGGTCGAGTACAAGGCCCCGTTTATTCTGAAGCGCGACTTCACGCCAAACTTTCCCTTGCGCCTGATGTTGAAGGACATTCACCTCGCGCTCGACGCGGCGAAGGAGGCGCGCGTGAAACTGCCCGCACTCGAGACGGTCGAAGAAGTCTATGAGATGGCCGCCGAGGAAGGGCAGGAAGACCTCGATTACGCCGCCACGTTGACGCTGCTGGAGAAATGGGCTGGCGTGGAAGTGAAGGGCGCGGCCTGACCGGGCTGAGGCCTCTCGTTCGTCCAGGTCGGCAAAGTGAGGCATTGGCCCCGGCGACAGTCATGCAAAACGAGATTCCTCCGCCGCGCTCGGCTTCGGAATGACAAGGCGATGGGACAGGGCCAATTGGGCGCAAAAGCGATGATCAATGGCAAGGAATGATGCAGCGTGAGGAGAGTAGAGGTTGCCAGGCCATGAAACATTAACGAATCAGAGCTTGTTCGCAACGGAATCCCCTCATTCGCAAGGGCATCCCCAGAATCTTGTCATTCCGAAGCCGAACGCGGCGGAGGAATCCGCGACACCAGGACGCGCGAAAAGCGGTATGAAGTCTCCGCGGGCACAATTCAGGGGGAGCATTTCCCGTTAGCCGATAGCTAATATAATCATTAGATCGTTTGTAGGCCTGCAATTCTGTCTGGAGGACATGTAGCCTGCCGCGAAGGCCGATTACTCGCCTGCGGGCTCCGGAACGCCATTAACTGGCATCCTGCGAATGGTCCACAAGGCCTTTTTCCATCCCACAGAGTCTCATCCGAGTGGTTTTTGGCTATAGCTTAAAGATTCTACTGGAGATAGCGGTAATTTCCTTCATTTCCGTACCGATGGCTGCTCATCGTGCAACCTGCCCCCGGCGGTTGCGATCGTTTTCTCGAGAACTTTCACAAACTGCTCGGTGATCACTGACCAGTCATACTTTCGGGCGGTGGCGGCCGCCGCGGCTTCGTATTGGCGGCGCACTGGCTCATCCTGCAGCAAGGTAACAATTGCGCCGGCAAATCCCGCCGGGGAGTCTTCGAGCAGAATGTTGCGGCCATGCTGCACGTCTAAACCTTCGGCGCCGATCGTAGTCGAGACCGTGGCTTTGCCCATGGCCATGCCTTCATAGATCTTGATCCGCGTGCCGCCACCGATGCGCAGGGGCACGACGAAAACTGCCGCCTCGCGCAGATGGTCGACAATCGACGGCACCGTTCCCGTGACTTCGACATTCTCCGAAGCGAGCGCTTTCACCCGGGGCTGAGGATCGCGTCCGACAATGCGAAAGCGCGCCGCGGGAACCTTTGCGAGCACCTGCGGCCAGATTTCCTGGCAAAAGAATTCCACGCCATCGATGTTGGGCGCCCAGTCCATCGAGCCGGTAAATACCACGAGCGGGCCTGAGGGACGCGCGGCGGGATCGTACTGATACTTGCTGAGATCGACTCCGGTGGGTACCACACTGATGCGTTCCTGCTCCACCATCGAACTCATGGTCTGGCGATCCGTGTCTGAAACCGCAATCACATGATGGAAGCGCCGCGTCTGCTCCGGCTCGAACCGGCGCATCTTCGCGTACTCCATCCTGGCAACCATGCGGTCCAGCCACTTCGCCTCGAATTCCGCTTTGCGCTTCCACAAGATGGTTTCGACGTTATGCTGAAAAAGCGCCGTGGGCGTAGCCAGCCTGTCGGGAAAGTTCAATGTGCTCGCCAGGAAATCGCAGACCGCGACGTCGAATTTGCGCTGTGGAATCCACTCTCGCAGAAGCTTT